>JGI2171J19970_10000302_pt1 | contig 24890 bp, 22 predicted proteins | sample DeeMarSWOR324_28_FD_19970 | JGI IMG/M metagenome (IMG submission 19970) | reverse complement strand
AGAAAGCTAAGACCATATTCACATCGCCAAGCATGAAGCCGTTGGCGTACTTTTTCTTCCGTGTTTGGAAGTCGTCTGGGGTTTGAACAAGTTTCATTGTAATCCCAACTAATGCCAGGTATTGTTAGGGGTTGTTGTATTAATGGCTATGTGTTTTGAGGAAGGTTTAACGCTACATGGAGGTGAGGAATGGAATTTGAGTTGGGGTTAGTAAATCCCTATTATTCTTGAAGCCTCTTTTCTTTTTGTAGCATATCGTTAGGGATGATCATGAATCGGTCGATGTTGAATGCGGTCATTGTTGTGGGGTTATGTTGTCTGCCGTTGGTTCTCATTGGAGTGGTTAGCTATTCACGTTCGCAAATTACCCCTAATGACCAGTTTTTCACATTACAGATTGGTGATATCCCCCAAATTGATATCTCGAACTGGACACTGGTTATCGATGGACAAGTTGACAATCCAATCAATTTCACTTATGCTGAGTTCATTGCATTGCCCAGTGTCTCGATTCGCGCCACATTACAATGCGTGGATGGTCCTTCGGGAACGGCGATATGGCGAGGTGTCCGCATCAGTGATTTACTATCTTTAGCGCAGGTGAACCAAAGTGGGTTTGACGTCGCCTTTTATGCCGTTGACGGGTTCTCCTCATCACTCACCTTACAAGAGGTGAGTACAGGAGATGTCCTCTTAGCCTATGAGATGAATGGTGAAACCCTTCCTACGGCGCATGGGTTTCCGGTCCGTGTTGTGGCGCCAGAGCAGTTTGGCTACAAGTGGGTCAAATGGGTCGATCATATCGAAGTGGTGGATTATGATTTTCGTGGGTTCTGGGAATCGCGAGGATGGGCTGATGATGCTCGCCTGTCACCAATTTCACATTGGGGACTGCATGCGTTTTTATTTTCCATCTCGTTTGTATTCGGAGCTATCGCTCTGGTGACCGGGCTGAAATTTTCACGACGGACGGATTATTTCATCGATTTGCCAGATCTTGTTTCCACGAACTTTCATCGAATTGTTTCTGTCGCATATATTGGAACTGTTGGAGTAGTATTCGTTTATTGGGCAATCCAAACGCTACTTCTCAAAGGAGCCTTGCTTTACTCGTTTCATGGTATTGGGGCATTAGTAGTGCTCATCCTGCATGTGCTGGGTGGAATAACGGGTCGAACCACGAGAATGACTAATCGGTCAAACCGAGATCTTCACTACAAATTGAACTTTGCCGGGTATTTGGTGTATACACTTACGATAACAACAGGGTTTCTGTTGGCGTTTGGAGCGAGTTTCATTTACATTTACTAGTTAGTCGAATTCTTTCAGAAGTTTATATCCTTGAAAAGCAGACCAAAAGATGAGGCCGTAGACAGCAACCTTCTGCATGGCAGCACCCTTAATAATGGGGACATTGAAGATCATTCCAATTAGATATGCGTAGGCAAGAATGGCGACGATGATTCCAATGATGGCATACAAGTTTTCATAGTCCTTGTTGAGAAGGATAGCAATTGTGTATACGATAATCGCGGACGAAATGAAAAAGAAAAACGCGTATGTTGAGTAACCGTGGAGGCTTGGAAATACATCCATGGCGAAGATTGCAAGACTTGAAACGAAAACTGCTGCAAGAAAACCAAAGATGGTTCCTAGCCAGCTAAGGTAGAATAATCGTTGTGTACCTGTGAATATCGTTCGGATAGCGAACCAGAAGGGGATTGAACAGGCCGCTACTAGTGTACAGGTGAAAGCAAAGAGAAACCAGTTTTGAGGAGTAGGTACAACATTAGTAACAGCTTGTCCAAGTTGACTGAAGCTGTTAAAGAAGAAGTTGTAGCCGCCAGGGTAGATGAGCATGATGATGGCGGTGATGATGATGAATTGGATGCCTCCAAAGATGCCAAGGTAGGCTCCGAGTCGTTTCCATGAGATAGCTATAACTATCCCTCCTGAAATTCAGTGAGTAATGACAGGGAGTAGTCCTTTGATTGAATGTTTCTTATAAAATACGATGTAACCACCTCTAAAGTTTAGAGATTGACCAGGATTGGTGAAAGGCTCGGATTGGTGAAAGGAAAGTGCTTTTCATAGGATGGCTTAACTGGAAATATCCATCAGAGGAGTCAAGCAAAAGATGAATCCGTTGACCGTGTTTCCCTACAAGAATATGCGAATGATTGTAGACCTCATTGCAGAGGGGAGATCGGTGTACGGCAAATTGCTGCAGTAACGGGCATGTGTAGCTTTGATTCGACTGAAGCCACAGACATGTTAGCATATCTTTCTACATTTGGACGCGTGGAACACACTGATGAGGGATGGGTAATTCACCCTGAGGATGATGAATCGGTATATGAGCGATTCCGTACGCGGTACATAGAAACCGCTGAATCAATTCTCAAACAATTATCAACAGAAGCAAAGACTGTGTCAGAGTTATCGAAAGAGACGAATCTCTCAAACGAAACGATTGATTTGTTTTTACCATTCTTAGCTGAAATCTCGATACTTGGTGTTATAAGCCGATGTTCCACGGATTGGCCAATAACTTGGTGTCAGGCTTCTTCATGAAGAAGCGTATTTAGTTGAGGTAGGATAACCCCAGCTTTTTCTTTGAGATGCACATCGGCAATCGGTGTTAATGGTGTGGCTTCAACGTTAACTTCGAGAACGTGCCCTCCGGCGCGTTTCACGATGAAAGGAAAAGAAGCTGAGGGTTGAATGAGGGCAGAGGTGCCAATTACGATAATCGTATCTGCTTGTTCGAGCTGAGAAAAGACTTCATTCATTATTGTGGAGGGTAGGCTTTCACCGAACCACACCACATCTGGTCGTAGATTTGCTCCACAATCAGCACAGGTCGGAATGCCGATTGCGGGTTCTGAGAGGTGTGTTCGGTATGAACAAGCAGTGCATTTGACTCGCCAAATATCTCCATGGACTTCCAAGACTTTTCCAGATCCTGCTTGTCGGTGTAAACCATCAACATTTTGCGTAATCACAGCTTTGAGAATGCCCCGTTTTTCCCACTCAGCTAGGGTTAAGTGAGCAGGATTAGGTTGGCATTTGGAGATGAGGTTTTGTCGCCAGGTGTACCACTCCCAGACGAGTTTGGGGTTTTGAGCAAATGCCTGAGGGGTTGCTAAGTCCATGGCATTGTATTGACGCCAGAGACCATCCTTTCCTCGGAAGGTGGGGACATTGGATTCTTTAGAGATTCCTGCACCGGTTAAAGCGATGAGATGATTTGCGTTTCTGATGAAGCTCGTAGCTGAGGAGAGTAAATCCATGGTTGAGAAAAACTCCTATGCGTAGATGGAAGATTTAAGAAATCATGTAAAAGGACCGTATAAATAAATGGGAAATATCTGTCTCCGAAATCAGTAGGATAGAGTTTATCTTTTATACTGAACTATGTGCATACCCAGTCCAAGGTGTACGTTGAATGACTGAGGAACGGACTTCTTTTGTTGCACGAGTGTTTGATGTCATATTCGGAGTAATATCAATTGGATTAGCAACCACGGTGTTCTGGCTCCCACAATCTTACATCACATTGATGATTATCCTCTTAGGCCCCGCAGTTTTCTTCTTGGGTATTTCTCGGATAATTTATGGGTATCGTGAGAACCGCTTGCCATCTAGGCTGCGTATCCTCAACTTCATCTGTGGCTTTGTCTTAATGATTTTCTCCGTACTAGTCATGATTTCTAATTACTTGGGAGGAATATATTGGATTCTTATCCTCGCCATCGGTTTGATGGTGTTCGGTCTTAACACTTTATTAACTGGGCAACTTTCACCGGTACGAGCTACCTGGTTCCGAATAATGGAAATTGTCGACGGCGCTGCTTTAGTCGTCTTGGGAGTGGTTGTAGCGATTTTTTCCCAATTAGGTGCAATAAGGCTCTTGTACATTCTAGCCATTGGAATAGCCTATGCTGGGATTTACCTCATTATCGTCGGAATTATAGGTCGCCAAATCTTTATAACGAACTGATTCACCGAAAGGAACGTTGCAACCACCGGTGATAGAATATGTCTGAATCGTCGCGCTGGTCGTGGTCCTGGGGTCCACGCTTTGCCATTATATTCTTACCAAATATCCTCTATTTTGTAATTCTCGGTATTGGTTTAGTTCTAACTCGGTATCTTACTCCCCTCATTCCCTGGCAATTATTACCCATTGTAATTTATCCATACCCATGGATATGGCGCTACATTGAACTCTTTGCGGGAATGATACTTCTGATTTTAGCGGTTATGTTCATTGTTTGGGGCGTTACTTCGATGGGAAGAAAACGGGCGCAGGGAGAGGAAATTAATCTAAGTCGGCGATCCTCGCAGTTGGTGACAACAGGTGCATATTCGTATTGTCGTCACCCCCAAACCCTAGGATTCATTCTTGCTACTCCAGCAATTGCTTTGTTATTCGACTTTGTTCCACTCCTTATTGTTGCCATAGTTTTCACACCGCTTCAGCTAGCGTTGCTGGGTTACGAGGAAATTGAGTTGTTACGGCGGTTTGGTGATTCTTATGGTAAATATCGTGAAGCGGTTCCCTTTCTTATTCCTCGGGGAAAACGTGTTGTGACCTCGTAGTGAAATTGGCTCCAGAAAAACTAGATGTTGTTATCCGACCAAGATTAACTACTTAGCTAGCTTACGAATAGGGGACGAAATGGTTATTCAATGCGCCAGTGGCGTATTGATACAAATAAGAACACTGCGAGTAGGACAAAAATCGCCAGAACTAGAATTGCAGGAGCAAGCCAGGGATTAAAGACGGTGGGAGGCACGAGAGTAACAGAAACGGAGACGATGTTACTCCAAGGCCCTGAATTACTGTTATTATCAAAGGCACGAACTCGGAAGTAGTAAGTGCCAATTTGGGGATTGGTAACAGCTACACTTGTTTGATTGATCCTCCAGGTTATCATGGGTCGTTCGAAGAGAGACGTTGTGTCCATTTGAAGTTCATAATCTGCAATGTTTCCATCAGGATCAATGGCAATGGTCCACGGTACAACAAAGGACCCATAGGGATTGAGGTAAATAATGTCTAATATTGCCACAGGACCGGATGAACCTTTTCCATCGAAACTGAACTTACAGGCAAACCCATTCGTAGATTCTGTTAACCACTCCGAAGTGGTTCCGGAGAAGAAGAGCCCCTCAAGGGATGCACTAAACCCAAAGGGTTGACAATTATCTGCTCCACCCCACATTCGTTTCCAAGCAAGATCACCCGTGCTGTTGAACTTGTTAAGACTTGCCTGGAAGCCAGAAATTGGGTGTTCCAGTTCACCCCCAACAAAAATGCTGTCTGCTGTGACATGGATCCCTATCCCTTCTTCATTGATTCCCGTTTCATCAAATTGCTCCCAAAGCAGGCTTCCAGTACTGTTGTATTTTTGTAAAAAAAGTTCTTTGGGGCCTAATGCGCTAGAATTTTGTATTGATCCAGTGACGAAGATATCGTCATTGAAAACTGTCACCCCTCGGGCGATATCGGAATATTCTCCACCCCAAGTTGTATTCCACAGTTGGGTGCCACTGAAGGAATACTTTGTCAAAAAGGCGCTAGAATTGGATCCGTCCCATTGATTTCCCGCATCACCCACAAGATAGACGCCGTCGGAGCCGACTGCGACTCCAAATGCGCGGTTAACTGAGGTATTCTGCCAGCTTTCTGTCCAGACTTCGTTCCCCTCGAAGTTAAATTTGACCAGAAGAGCATCAACATCGTTTTCTGTATTCCTTCGGATTCCGCCAGCGTAGATGCCATCTGCACCAACACTGACGCAGGTAAACCATTCTTCTGGAAAGTTTCCATATGAAGAATTCCAGATTTCATTACCATTATAATCAAGGTTGACTAGCAAGCCATTCGTTCCATATGGACCTGTTGTCGTCATGCCGGCAAGGTAGATGCTCCCTGCTCCGGCGCTGAGAGCATAGGCTGAATCGTTATAGGAATACGCCCAAGTCTGATTCCAAATGTACTCTCCTTCTGGCGTGTATTTCACCAAAAGGACGTTATGTGCGCTACTGCCAAGAGTTGAAGTTGATCCTGCAACAAAAACTGCTTGAGTTGTAACAGCTATCGCGTTGAAACCATCATTTCGGGGTTGCATCCACAGTATGCCCCAAACATCTCCATTGCTCAACACCTCGGCACTAACTAGAGTTGGGTTAGAAGGCAAATAGCACAAAGACACGACCAGCCCTAACAATATCAGCGAGAATACTAGTGCATTTATCCCGCGAGGTTTCATGGCCACCAAGACACCCAACCAATTACTTTGAATACCGTATACTTCAAGTATATGAGGCTTCGTTTCAGGGCAGGATTTGTGGTAAACTATTCATCCATCGCTTTTCGGATTTTCTTCGCTTGGTCTTCTAGTTCGTTTGTAGGAGGAGTTTGCCCATAATCTGGACCCGCCTTAATACGTATTCCATCCCCAACGAAGCGAGGAATCACATGAATATGAATATGCGGAATTTCTTGAAAGGCTGCTTTTCCATCAGCAAGCCAGACATTAATACCCTCACACTTTAGTCCTGATTTTCGCAGAGCTGCAGCAATCCTTCCGGCTACTTGAAATTGCCGCCCTGCTAACATCGAATCTAATTCGCTCAGACTCGCAACATGAGCTTTAGGAATCACAAGAGTATGGCCCGGGTTAATGGGACGAATATCCAGAAAGGCGAGGATTTCGTTGTCTTCATAGACGACATGAGCGGTGAGTTTCTTTGCAACAATGTTGCAGAAGATACAATCAGTGGATTGATTACTCATACCCTTACTTCCCAGTATTCTTTCATAAGTCGTACGTTTTGAACCGAATTTAGTGCGTTAATCAGAACGAGCTTGGTTAAGGACTTTAAAGATCTGTTCTGAGTTGATAATTTTTTCACTTTCAACTTTGAATTCCACAGGATGAACGAGAATTGCATTTGTTTGATCGCCACCTATTCCACCGTGATTACCGATGAGTTCTTCGAAGGCTGCCACTGAACCATCTTCATACACAGGACTCATAAGAATGAGTTCACCACTACTAGGAAAGTTAGCAAGGCGAAGTAATTGTTGTCTTCGAACTTCTTCGTTTCCATAAGGTGTGAGAGGGTTCTGCCCCTTGATTTTTCCCGTCCTCAACTCTATTGCACCCTCCCCACTAAGAAGGACCGGTCCAAGTTTTTCATCCATGACAATGGCAAAGCCAATGCCCTGATGAGCAACGAGTTTTGATATGAAGCCAGGAAATTGAGTTTCAAGATTTTGCAATGTTTCACGTTTTTCTGTTGTTGTGAAATAGATCTGAGCAAGATTCCCTGAAGCACATACGAGGACATCTTTTGCTTCTACTTCTTTGTCTAGGGGAGCTTCATCTTTTTTACTAGCCTGCCGGTGGAAATATTTCAGTACTCCATGTTCTTTTTTCTCTTTTTTCGCTGCAGCTCGACCGGCATTCATGTCATCGACGAGTCCTGCAACGTAACCTCGATGGGCATCAAGGGCTTCCATTTCGCCTACCGAGGCTTTGCCTTCGAGAAGCTCTGTGATGAGATCTTTGAGTGAAATGTTGTATCGTTGCTTGAAGGTCCAACCAGCAGACTGACCATGATCTGAAAGAATGAACAGATGGTAAGGCCTGGGTGCGTAGTATTCAATAACGTGTAGAATTCGTCGTATTTGCTTATCCAGACCATGGAGGGCTTTGAGGGCATCTGAAGTCAATGGACCGGAGTGATGTGCAATTTCATCGTAACCTAAATAGGTCACGTAAATTGCAGGTGATCCGCGAAGAATGTCTTGAATTACCATTGATGTGGCGACATCACGCATGAAGATGTTAGTTGCGGCACGAACAATAGGATAGGCATGCGAGAGTCGGTTCATTCGTGGTTTTCTACGTGTGATGGTTTGTTTGATGATTTGTCCAATTTCGACAAATATATCCCAGATCGTGAAGATGATGCTACGATTCATGGCATAGGGATCGAGTAGATAGTAATAGAGGTCCTGGCTTCTACGTCGCCCTGCCTCTTCATCTTCTTGGGTAAGGGTTGACATCGTGAAAAAGGAATACGAGGCATCACCGCTGATGAGATTGCTTACACTTGAGCCGCCGTTACGGAGAATGCCTTGACCGGAAGAGGCTCGCTGGTCGATTTCTTGAGCGTTTTTGGGGTTGTTGGAGACCATCATACGTTTTTCAGGTTTTAGATACCAACGAAAGGCGGGGATGTCATTATTATTTCCATGCATGATACCAGCTTGGCACGATGAAGTCATGGAAGGAATTCCACAATCCCAGTGTGTGAGTATGTGACTTCCACGTTTTAGCAATCCTTGAAGCGTAGGCATGTATTCGCGTTTTAACGCCTTTTGAATGGCTGTGTAACTAAGACCATCAATTTCCACTGCGACTAAGGCATGAGTTTGAGGGATATCAATTGTTGCCATTTCTTCCCGGATTTGTTTGGCGACATAATCATTGAAGAAAGAGATATCATCATCAAGACCTACGATATTCACGACAAGGGCATTAACAGCTGCTAGAATGAGTCCAGCGGCTAAAGCGGCAATTAAATTGACCACATAGAATCCTGGGAGGATACGGGGTAGTTGCCATAATATGATGCCATTAATGAGGAACATGAAAACGAATGAAATGATAAACCCCAGCCACCAGCGGGCAATTAATGAAACGAGTTTAGTGAACAGGGGACGAATTAACACGTTGATAACCGCAATTATTGCGACTGCGATGTAAACTACCCCGAGCATCGTAAGTAGATCACTTGTAACAAAACCCATTCCAGCATACAAGAAGGTGGTAACTAGTAAGCAGAGCGCATCTATGTTCCAGATGAGGATAAAACGCCCCATTCTAATATTGTATCGCGGTTGCTCCTCCAGTTGCCAAATCAGAAAAGCTCCAACGAAAAAGATGTTGATTGCCAGGATTCCGAAAAATAGGCTTAAAGCTAAATCTAGGAGGTTAAGAGGACCAATCGGCTGAAAGGGGAAAAGAACTCTGTAAACATAGCTAACTATTCCTCCAGTGATAGCGAAAACGGACACAGCCACTCCTAAAGTGATGGCCCAGGGTTTCTTGTACGCGGTTCCTAATGCAACTATCATTCCAACCAACGAAACGGTTGTTAGGATAGCACCCAACAGAGTAAAGCCATTGACAATGAAGGGAACGGTGAGCCCTACATTAATGATTTCATTGATAATCTCAACATAGAGAGAGGGATCATTCGCATGTGCATAATTTAGGATTTCATTAAAAAGCGATGAAAGACCTGAGATAAATACTCCCAACATCGCAAACCCGAACATCATTACAAAGTCGATGCCTGCAAAAATTCGTACAATTCGGGGCGCTCGAATAACTTCATGCACTTTTTTATCAGGCAGTTAACACACCTCATGTCCAGTTTGCAGTGTAAATCTTAAGAGTGCGTTTCTTCCTTTTATTTCATTTTCCGCCCTAAGAAATGAGATTTTCTTGTGAATCTGCGAAAGCTATTTGTGGAGAATGCTCTGACTTGCATCAGGTTTTGTGTTTGGTGAGTCGAGTATGAAAGGTTGGACTGGACAGCTTCTACGCGTGAATCTTTCGAACAAAGATGTAACCACAGAAAAGTATCCGAAAGAATTTGCCCTGCAATTCGTGGGGGGTCGCGGATTTGCGGCAAAGATTCTCTGGGACGAAGTGCCTAAGGGTACAAATCCCCTCTCACCAGGGAATAAGTTCATTGCTGCTGTAGGACCTTTATCCGGTTTGGCGATGCCGAATGTTGGGAAAGTTGTTGTTGCAGCAAAAAGCCCCTTGACGGGCGGGTATGGGGATGGAAATCTTGGCTCACATTTTGGTTCCCAATTACGACGAGCAGGTTATGATGTTTTGGTTGTCGAGGGTAAAGCCGAAACCCCGTCCTATGTTCTGATCCAAGATTCTGAAGTAAACGTACTGGAGGCTGACCACCTTTGGGGAAAAGGTGCGTTTGAAGCAGAACAGAAACTCGAAGAGACCCATGGTAAGAGTATTGGCACGTTAATGATTGGTCAAGGCGGCGAACACCTCGTCAAATATGCAACCGTCCGGTCTATGATGGGACGATCTGGGGGACGCCCAGGTATGGGTGCTGTAATGGGTTCAAAGAACCTGAAAGCCTTGGTCGCGAAAGGCTCCTCTACACCTGAACTGGCGAGCCCTGAAGCGTTTCGCCAACTTGGTCGAGACGGGTTCAAAGATATTCGTGAGAAGCCAGGCTACGATGAATGGATGACCCAGGGTACGATGCTCATTCACGCATGGTGTCAAGAATACAGTGTCCTCCCCAGTTACAACTTTCGGGAGGGGCAATTCGAGCATGCCGAAGCGCTCAGTGGCGGCACCATGGAGAAATTGAAAGAAAAAACACGCGGGTGTCCCTCCTGTACCATGCAGTGCGGTCATTGCATCAAAGATTCTGAAGGACTCTCTGCTGAGCTCGATTATGAGAACGTAGCACTCCTTGGATCTAACATTGGGATGCGGGATCTCCGCGAAGTCGCTACTTTGAATCGACTCGCAGATGAATATGGTCTTGATACGATTTCCTTAGGTAATACAATCGGCTTTGCTATGGAAGCATCAGAAAAAGGAATTCTTGATGAAAAGCTCGACTGGGGAGACTTCCATGCGACACGGAAACTAATTACGGACATTGCATTCCGAGCAGACAATCTCGGAAACATGCTTGCCGATGGCACACAAATCATGGCAAAACAACTTGGTAAAAGTACTCAAAATTTTGCCATGCAAATTAAAGGTCTGGAAATCTCCGGGTATGATTGTCATGCTGCCCCAGGTATGGCCCTTGCTTTTGGAGTCTGTTCTATCGGCGCCCATCATAAAGAAAGTTGGGTGATTACCCATGAGGTGGATGTGGGTCGGGAGACATATGATGAGAGTAAAGTCGATAAAATCATCGAATTGCAGCGGATTCGGGGTGGGCTGTTTGAGCAGTTGGTTGGCTGTCGCTTCCCCTGGATTGAAGTAGGATTTGACTTGGAGTGGTATCCGAAGTATTTTGCGGCAGCGACAGGTCTGAAATGGACATTAGATGACTTCTGGGTGCTCTCGGATCGTATCTATTCATTAGTTCGTTCTTATTGGGTTCGAGAATTTGATGGTGAATGGGACCGGTCGATGGATTATCCTCCTGCACGTTGGTTTACTGAACCACTATCTGTGGGTCCTCTATCTGGAACCAAGCTTGAGAAAGAGGGCTACGAGAAACTGCTTTCATGGTACTATCAGAAACGGGGTTGGGACGAGCGCGGAATTCCCACGAAGAAACGGCTGAAGGAACAAGATTTGGAGTGGATAATCCCAGAGCTCGAAAAAGTAACCAAACTGAGCTAGGTGTAGATAATCCGATATTCATGTAGTGTTGTGTTTTTTAATCGGCGAAATGAATACGAAACTCGCAGGTCGGATCTCCTTGGAGGCGACCCTTGGTTTGGGTGACCCGAGCAGTATAGGAGAGTTTGAGGTTGTCAATCCAGTGTTGAAGAAGACCTTCAAGCATACCGGAAACAAGTTCACAATACCGTAAATCGAGGACATTTTCCATGGTGTCTTGTTGACAGATTGGACAGAATTCTGTAGTCAGATGGAGGGTGCGGTCATCAGAAAATTCCAGTTTGTCTGGCGGATGTCCTGTGGCAAGGTTCCAATTTCGTGATAGGTACTCGTCAACACGGTTCAAGAATAAATCCGGAGAAGTGGGAAAATAGTTCTCTGGAGGTTGCCCGTACCGACTTACTAGTCCAAGAAGAAGTGGGGTCGTCATATTCTTTCCCAACTCGTGAAGAGCTCTTTCGATGGCCGTTGGATTTCCTTGGTGTTCGACAGAGAGAGCTTCAACGAGCCGCAGGTAAAAAATTGGTAGTAAAGGTCCTATAAAGAGAGGTTGTTTCTCTTTGGGAGCATTTTCGTCAGGGGTCAAATTCTTACACCATTTGTCATCGAGTTGGTTTTGAGGGATTATTCTTCTTCGGATTCTTCAGGTGGTTTATCAGTTGGTTGTTCTTTTGCCGCCACTTTGGCAGGCTTTTCTTTAAGGGTGGCTTTTGCTCGTTCTTTGCGGGAGGTTTTTGCGGGGGCTCGTTCACGGAGTTGGCGCTCTGCTTCTGCTAACGGACCTGTTGGAATTGTAGCGGGTAGGGTGGGGGCTTGCCCGGTTAAACTGGCGATTTCTACTGACTTTTCAGCCCATAGGACTTGGGCAGGATGTACGCCTGCAACACGCCAATAGAAGAAGCGATCCCAAAGCTTCTCTTCAATGGAGAGCACTCCAGCTGACAGAGAAACCAGATTAAGTCCTAGCCTGCTAAACGCCTTAGCAACAACGCCTCTGACTTCATTACGAATTTCAGCTTCATCGCGTAATGCACTCATGAACTCATGTTCTGAGAATTGGTCTCGCATGACGTTATCAATGAGCGTTTTGAGGTATTCGATGAGTTCTTGGGAGTTCATCGGAATTCGTTGCTCATGAAGAGTCGATATGAGTTTTCGAGAGTCATCGACGACAAACGCGTAAAGCAATCCATAGGGCTCCTGCAGCCGAATTGAACGTTTGTAAGTTATTTTCCCTTCAGCACCTTTAACGGGAATATCATATTCTTCTCGGCGCCACGATTTACCTGTCCAGGTCAGTCGGGCAAGATCCGATGTCTGTGTTACGCCTGTATTGGCATAAACATGAACACGACCTGTGTAAATGAAAACAACATTTGCCTTGTAACCTTGTCCACGCCAGCCTGTCTTGATTAGCGGTGACTGAAATGTCTCTATGGTGTATGGTGTTTCGCTGGGTTCCCAAACCTCATAAACTTTAAACTCTCGATCCCCGTTATTGAATTCCTCTCCATAGCCACAACAGATCCAATCAGGGGGAACATAGATTTTCGCATCTTTTTCAAGAATTTCAATTTGCTCCATATCCCGTTCAAGATCTGGGGGATGATAGATGAATTGGGGAAGCCGTGAATCGGACTCGGTTATTTCAGTGCCTGAAGCCAGGGTCCGTGTCAATGTTTTACCTGTCGAAAAGCCTCCAAAAGCTGCAAGCCGTGTCAGTCGCCTGAATGCGCGGATGGCTTGAGCACCCCGATCCTTATGGGGAGCTTGAATCATTTGGGTCCAGTAATTTTGACTTCCCACATCGCCAATTGGGATACTAGGGTGAGGTCCTAAGACTGGATCTGGAGCAAGTAAACAAATTGTTTTCGCCATAGTTGAAACCTCCTTCTCTTATCTGCGGTATTTTCTAGCCTCATATAACTTCTGGTGCTATATTAGAAGCCTGTGATTTCATATCGGTCTCCTAGTTTTTCTCTTTTAGCTTCTTCTTCAGCTCGCCATTCCTCTATAAGCTGCTGGATTTTTTGTTGAAGAATATCATTTGAAGAATGGGCAATCCACTCTTCTGAAATATGTACATGGTCACCTCGTAGTGCTAATGTTCGTGAGACTGAATCGAAATAGCCACCTTGACCTTTCTTTCCGAGAAACTTGACCAGCCCATTGAAGACTATTTGGGCTTTTTTCGGATAGGCATCTAACATGCTTTCGGGCACTATTGTCATCTGTATGTTGATACGTTGTCCGACCAAATCATAGATTGTTGATTCTGTTGTTTCTCCATGTTTTACACCGCTTTCAAGAAGCGTATAGAAGTCAATGGGTCCAGCGAAACATTGCTTGAAGAAATCATGGCTCGTTCGCTGGAAGTCAAGGAGTTCACCGGTTGCTTTCACATATACCACTTCTTGCACTCCATCTGATCTCTCAATTGCCAAATTCATATGTTTCTTCCATTTTGCGTAACTACCCGGATGTTCCTGTAGTTCAGGCAAGTATACCAAAGGGACATTGATGAATACTTTACTTTGTTTGAAGGCTTTTTCTAGCTCGCCAGCATACGGCTCTGCAGGTGGGAGACCTTCGACTTCTGCAATAAATGCTACACGATAGCTGGTAAGAACGAGATGACCATCTTGTCCACGCACAAGCATTGGTCGCTCCCCTGCGCGAATACCCTTGGCAATTTTGGCCTTGGCTACCAGAATGAGAGTCTCTTGTTCCTTTGGTAAGATGCTTTTGGCCAATGTTAGCTTTTCAGTTGGTTCCAGTTCCCATGTCAACGTTTATGACCATCCTTTCCGCGATATCCTGATGTTACCCTATACTGATTCGATATTTGATTATTGTCCAAGGAAACGTTCAGCAAATTGACTGAATTTATTCAGAGTATCCTGTGAAATACTAGGTTGTACTGATGCTAGTGCATCCTGAAAGTGATTCATGCTGACCTTTGAAGCGTCTGGGTTTTCACGGATAGCAGCCAACACCGCTTTTCGACAGACATTTCCGATATCAGCACCTGAAAAGCCTTCAGTTGTCGATGCCAGTTGATCTAGATTTACATCTTCAGTAAGAGGCATTTTTCGTGTATGGACTGCAAAGATTGCACGTCGAGCGGCTAAATCTGGTGGAGGTGTGAATACAAAGATATCAAAACGCCCTGGACGAAGCAAGGCAGGATCAATGATATCAGGACGGTTTGTTGCCGCAAGCACGACAACTCCCTGAAGCTCTTCCATCCCATCAATTTCCACAAGGAGTTGGTTTACTACACGTTCACTTACGCGACTGTCAAATCCTGAACCACGGCGAGGTGCAAGATTATCTAATTCGTCTATAAAGAGGATTACAGGAGCTGCTTGCCTAGCCCGGCGAAAGATCTCTGCAATAATTTTCTCAGATTCTCCCACCCATTTACTCATAACTTCAGCGCCACGTACACTAATGAAATTTGCTTGGCTTTCAGTGGCAACGGCTTTTGCGAGTAGTGTTTTACCTGTTCCGGGTGGTCCAAATAAGAGGACACCCTTGGGTGGATCGATGTTAAAACGTGTGAAAACATCGGGTCGATTGATGGGGAGTTCAACGGCTTCACGAAGTGCCTGTTTTGCTTCCTCCATTCCACCAACATCATCCCATTGAACCATGGGAATTTCGACGGAAATTTCACGTAACGCAGAAGGTTCCACGAGCTGTCTAGCGGAGCGGAAATCATCTGCTGTTACTACGATTTGATTAATCAGTTCCGGGGGAATTTGCATTTGTTGTTCTTCAATCTGTGGAAGGACACGTCGCAAAGCGCTGAGTGCAGCTTCTTTGACTAAAAAGGCTAAATCTGAACCCACAAATCCGTGTGTATTGTGTGCCATTTGCTGCAGATTCACTGATGGATCCAAGGGTACTCCACGAGTGTGTACTTGCAGGATGTCAAGCCGTCCTCGTGTATCGGGAACATTGATCAAGATTTCGCGATCAAAACGTCCAGGTCTTCGTAGTGCAGGATCAAGAGCTTCGAGTCGGTTTGTCGCAGCGATGACAAAAACCTGGTCACGATCTTTGAGACCATCCATCAGGGTTAGAATTTGAGCAACGATACGGCTTTCCATTCCCCCCGTTTCACGCCGTGATGCAATAGCATCGATTTCATCAATAAAGATAATGGCAGGTTTGTGTTTCTCCGCTTCTTGGAAAACGTCTCGCAGGTACTTTTCTGATTCGCCATAATATTGACTGACAATCTCAGGACCGTTTATTGCCCGAAAAAAGGCTTCGCTTTCTGTAGCCACTGTTCTAGCGAGTAACGTTTTTCCGCAACCGGGTGGACCATGGAGCAACACTCCACGAGGAGGCTCAATTTTTAATCGAGCAAACAGTTCCGGATGTCGAATGGGGAGCTCGACGATTTCACGAATCCGATGAATAGCGACATCCAGTCCTCCCACATCATCGTATGTTGCAGTGGCAACAGTATCAACTTCTTCTGGAGCTTCCTTAAGGAGTTGGAGATCGGTACTTGCTGTAATTATGACATTCCCCGTGGGCACTGTCTTAGCCACGTAGAATTTGGCTTCGCCGAGGGCAAAAGCTGCTCGCCCTACGGCAATCACGGTATCTTTCTTGACTGGTTTATCCATGAGATTGGATTTCAAAAGTGATGCCGCTAATTCCTGCCGATATTGTAGTTCTTCCCCCTTCATTGGCGTTAATACAACATTTCTTGCGGGTTGTGCATCGGTTCCTTGTAGCGTAACTGTGTCACCTAAACGTACTCCCGCATTTAGCCGTGATAATCCATCCATCTTGATGACGGCTCGATTGTGAATAGAAGAATCCCTGAGTGCAAGAGCACATACACTCTTTTTGCCGACTATTTCGACAACAGAACCATCAGAAATCTGCAATTGGTCTAAAATTGTTGGATCAACACGAACCGTGAAACGACCCACATCAACGGCGCTTGCTTCAGCAACACGAACCGACGCTACAGTCACGCTAGTCTCACACCCCTATTTGATGTATCAGGAGAGGGCACATATAGACCACGCGAGTAGCATATTTAACTCCAGCCCCTGATAGGAGATATAGAGTAGAGAGTCTATGACCACCTCAAAGCCAATTTCAATACTTTTTGATGCTGCGCATAATGAGGAGGTAATTCTTCAAGAGCCTGAACTTTCCAGTCTGTGTCTTCTTTTAGAAACGAATGGAATGAAGACTGGCTCCCTTGATACATCGATCACGCTGGAAGAACTCACGAATTTTAAAGTCATAGTCCTAGGAAATCCTCGGGAATCTAAATTAAAATCAAAAGAAATCAAAGCTTTGCAATCTTTCGTTGAATCAGGAGGAGGTTTGCTGTTAATCAGTGGAGCAACAATTTTCGGGAAAGGAGGAGATTCAGCCCGGCTTACAAACCTGAATGCCCTTGCGACCAAATTCCACTTTGAATTTTCGGAGAAAGCCATTAGTCGTCAGTTAGAAGGAGATTTGTCCGATGCTGCAGCTAAAGACGAGATGATAATGGCTGTTCCTGCAGCACAGCATCCCCTTGTAAAAGGAATCAGCCACCTTCTATTCACAACAAGCACAAGCATCAAAGCAGAGGACACTGCAACCCACCTTTTTCGAACGGCAAATAGTCCAGGGAATCCAACAAATGTCATTACTATTGAGTTGGACAAGGGACGTGTCCTCGCAATGGGTGGAGCCACACCCTTCTTCAACGACTATGTTGGAATCCATGACCATGAGGTTTTCATTATTCAAGCTTTTCGCTGGTTGGCGGGTCATCCAGTGAATGTCCCTGTAATTTCTTTGACTCCTGATACAGAGATGAGTGAAGTTGTTAGTGCGAATGAAGCAATTGCTGACCTGCAACTACAACTAAACCAGATTGAACAGGAACTAGCTGGTCTAAAGAAGGTCATCAATACGAGTTTGAAAGAAATGGAGAAGATTATTCGTCAATTTCAAGACGAAAAGGACGAGTCCTAAGATAGTTACTCTCGAGTCTGGGTTGTTGAAGAAACGAGTTGTTCGACGGTTATTCGTCGTTCTAACATTATGGCATGATGGTCCTGTAATGCTTGAAAGTTAACGATGACTTGAAAAAGTGGTTGTTGGAGGACAATTGCAAGTTCTTCGAGTGATCGATTATCATCGATGGCTTCCAGAAGAGGTTGGAGTGTTTGAGGGAGAGAGCTTTGGGGAAAAGTGTGAACACGAACGGGAACATAGCGCTCTGAGATCGCTAGGGGTCGAAATAGTGTATCAATTATCGGTACAAAATCTCGGAAATGACTGAGATCACCGAGCCAATTTTCTAACAGCTTTTCATGGCGCATTTCAAGCAGGGTTATTAAAGTACACATTCGTCGCCGGATCACGGGTAAATCATGGGTTGAAAATGCGGCTACATAGATATTTTTTCCGTATTCTAAGAGGATCTTGACATCCTCTCGGTCGATAATTCGTAAACGGCCATCTTCTCGTTCCAGGGATTTCAACTGTTGCCCATCATCAGATATTCGTCCAACAAGATCTGATAGAAACATGCTCACCGCTGAGAGGAACCCGGTGACAAGGTCTGGTTCCATATTTTCAATTTGGAAGTCCTTTTGGAGCAGAGTACGTCCATCTCTGTAAACAACATAGAGACTATACAATGTTGCCATTCAACTTCACACGAATTGTCTGTTCTGTGATTGTTTAACATGTCTAATGGTATCTTAAATAGGTACTGAGCTTTGTTCCAACTCGCTTCTCACGTTGAAAATTACCAGGCACCTCGTCGGGCAATCGCGCGTATTTCACTGATGATTTCAGTGGGTGTCGTCAGTTCATCGCCGAGATATGTGCGTCCTGATGTGATGAATGCCATATAGTAGCCTAGAAAGGGAATTAGCTTGTCTTCTTTGAGACCAACTTCGATGATGCTAGATGTATCGAGTTCTTTCGCACGTTGGTGAAGCCAATCAGCAATTACTTTGTGGTGGCGTTTTTGTCGAATGGGAAAGAATTCGTGATGCAGATTAATAGTTACTAGTGGTATACGGTCTTTTGCCAGGAGATGGCATTGATGGAGGACATCAGCCACTGCTTCGGGAAGTCCAAGGTCAGGGGTATCTGATTTGCTTAGCTGAATATTTGGGAGGTAGTCACTAAAGACTACAATGAGGGGAAGGGTGCCTGAGTTTCGGCGACGTTCGCGCTTTATGGTCTCATGTGCTCGTTTGAGTCCTGCGGCTAGAGGTGTGTATCCGGATAGGCGCAGTGTCATGAGTTTTGCGACTAAACGTGTCCAGTTTGTGGTGGGGGCTTGGACTTCTGCTGCGCCCCAATCTTTTAGGGCAATAAGCCCGACGCGATCTCGAGTGCCTTCAAGGCAGTTTTTGAAGGCTATTAGAGAAAGCTGGAGTTTGTCGAAGTTTTTGAGCATGGACACGCTGAGATCAACGACAAAGATAATGGTGATTGGGGTTCTGCTAAGGAACCGTTTTTCGCGGACATCTTCCAGTTGAATTTTCACCCTAGGTGTTTGTTTTGTGGTAAGGTCAGTATGGATTGCTGCTGCAGATATTGTGGCGGGGAGATGGATGTTACGTGGAGATCCTTGAGGAAGACTTGAACCCTGTATGACACCACTCTCGGCAAGTCGTGTTGTTCCGGTTCCAGCTCTTCGACCCACTTGGCGGATCGACCATTTGGGTGCGCGTTGTCGTCCGAAAAAGCGTGGTTCGAGTAATTCCTCTAGATGGAACAAGGGTGTGCCTTCATCTAATCGGATGAGCTTCGCTGAATCCGTGGGACTCGACGGAGCGGATTGCTGTGAAGGAGTCGTTTTACTAGAAGATGAGGGTTTTGAACTCGTAGTTGCAGGTGCTGTAGAGTCGCCCTTATGTTTTGTAGGACGGATTTTTGAACCGGGATCAGGGGGTCGATCAGCTTGAGCTAGCGACGGCATGACTAAACCAGCTTTGCGTCGATAGCGCATTACACGTTCAATTAGAAACAGTAGGCTAAATGCCAGAATACCACCAATGATGAAATTAATGGGAAAAATTAGAGTGCCTAAGAGGTAGCCAAATGCCGCCGTCATCACCATAAAAGAACAGATAAGCGACGTGTATGCGCAGCGTCCAGGTGGCCCTCGGCTAGGCGGGGTTCCAAAAAAACGCTGTCCATCCTGATTACTATCTAGCGCGTGATGCTGTTTGAATTTGCTTGTAAGTTTCTTGTGTATATCTTTAGTAGCTGGATCTTTGTCCTTGGATTTGGGATCGGTCGTTTTTACTTTCTTTTTTGCCTCTTGAATGGTTGCGCTAATTTCTTCACGAGTTGGTGGTTCCAGGATGCCTCGTTGCCGTGTCCGGTGGCTTAGAGCAAGATTCGCGACAATTTCAACGTCCTCCGGAGTGACTTCTGCCCGTCCATCAAAAGCGGCGAATGCCATAGAAGTTTTGGCGATTACGATATCAGGACGAGCCCCATCCACTTGGAGGCGCGAGGTTAGGTTAGCTATAACTTCCATGACCTCAGCAGGAATTTGAACAACACCCATACGTTCTCGAGCAGCGACAATCTCCTCACGTAATTTGTTCTCTTCATCCATCCATTTTGCACTCATCGCTTTAGGATTGCGTTCGAAGGCGATATTTAATCGAATAATTTCGACTCTTTCGTCTATTGTGAAAGGGCGTTGAATTGCCACGTGAAGAGGAAAACGATCCAACAATTGAGGACGCAATTCGCCTTCTTCTGGGTTCATAGAACCGACAAAGATGAACCGAGCCGGATGGCTAATCGAAATTCCCTCTCGTTCAACTACATTGACACCCGTAGCCGCCGCATCTAAAAGCGAATCAACAATATGATCTGGGAGTAAATTGACTTCATCAACATAGAGAAGATTTTGATTAGCATCTGCCAAAATTCCCGGTTTGAGGGCTGCAACGCCTTCTCGGATGGCCCGTTCAACATCCAAACTACCAACCACCCGATCCTCAGTGGCACTCAATGGGAGATTTACAACGCGCATTTTTTGCGTTACCGACGTGAGTTTTCGTTTCTTCTGAAGTTTTGCTGTACAAGCCTCACAAACCCCACTTGGATCATCAGGGGCGCAACGAAATTTGCACCCTTTCACAACGGGAATGTCAGGAAGTAATGCTGCCAACGAACGTACGATGGTTGTTTTTCCGGTTCCCTTGGGACCAGTGATAAGAAGCCCACCTATGTGAGGATTAATGGCGTTGAGTAACAGAGCCAGTTTCAGCTCATCATGGTTGACAATTGCTGAAAAAGGAAGGACAGTGCGAGTGGCATCCATCTCTTCTGGTTCCAAGCTGTGAACCTCTACCACCCCTGTTCTTCTCCAGTTTAAAGAATTTTGGGAACAAGCACCACTCAAAGGAGTTTTTCCTACCAATTGAGGATAATTTATACAGGTAAAAAATTAAAGCGATTAGAGTAAAAGGTGCGTTTCATGACGACTCAGACAACCAAGGATTTCCGCGATGGCCTCGCAACCGCATATCGGGCTGCTCGAAGCCATCTTCGATATCTTTTAACGGATTTAACACCTGAGCAGGCTGCAACAGAACCTGCCCCCGAGTCCCGAACCATTCTGTATTATTTGACTCATATTGCGAACTCTGAACTCTATTGGTTCGCGGCATCAGGACGGAAAGTTGCTGTCTACGCCAAAGAGGTTCCACTTGACATTGCTATCGACCTTCTTGACGAAGTCAAAGATCGTGTGCTACACGAACTCAAAGAATGTTTGGATGAGGAGCTTGTTTTTCAACCGCCAACTGAAGGCGTTAAGCCTAGTCTTGGGTGGGTTGTGTCCCGAATTACTCTTCATGCGCTTTATCATAGTGGTGAAATCATTTACACGCGGTATGCGGTTGGAGGGTCGGATTTACCTAACGATGTAGTCGAAGAGTCGTGGAGTCGTATGATGGATGCAATGATGCATTTGATTTTTATGGCCCAACAATAGGAACAGAACGGCAGTTCAACTCATTCAAAAATTTGCTTTGAATATTATATTGATTTTGTGAGATCTGTAAATGCATCTTTGAAAATGGTTAATGTTGTAGGATCATAAAGACAGAAGACTATTCGACGAAGCGAAGCATTGCTTTCTTTAAGATAGGTAATCGTTGTTGAGAGAATTATCTCTGCAGCCCGTTCCTTAGGAAAGCCAAAGATACCCGTACTGATTGCTGGAAATGCTATGCTTCGTAGTTGCTTACTGTCAGCCAAAGTCAGAGCACTACGTACCGCGCTGGCAAGCTTCTGATCTTCATCCCCTTCTCCCCAACGAGGCCCCACTGCGTGAATTACATACCTAGCCTTTAGGTTTCCCCCACTTGTTTTCACTGCAGTGCCGACAGGTGTTCCCCCGATGTCATCACATTCCCGTTGGATAGTTGGACCACCACGACGGCGAATTGCCCCAGCCACGCCTCCACCCAGTTGAAGCGATTCGTTCGCAGCATTCACGATGGCGTCAGTTGCTAAATCGGTGATATCACCTTGGACGAGTTCAACGATGACTTTATTGATAACTCGCCGCATGCGCCTACATCCATTCGATCATCCACTATCCGCACAAAGCTTCGTTTTCAAGCTTAAAGGTTTCCCCTCCAAAAACCTTCATTACTGAAACACTGAATTCTTCTTGAAGCCCCTGTGCATTTTTCTTAATTTGAATGTCAAATATCTTGTAGAGTTATGGGAAAGAGAATACTGGACCCATGAGCCATCCTGTCAATCCGGCTACGATGATTAGAATCCAAGAAAGAACAACGAGACATAGACTGAATAGCAAGACGCCCAAACGACCAGGCGCCTTGACCAGGTTCAAGTGATCATCCAGATATGTGGCTTTGAAGGAAGCACGGACATAGTAAATTGCAGCTACACCAAGGGGAATCCAAACTATATCAACAATAGTCCAAATTGTACCGGTTAGAATTGCGGTTAATCCTGCAAAAAACCCACCAATCATACCCCAAAGGTAAAAATCTGCTATGACGAAACCGGCAGTTTCCCATAAGGCACCAGTTACCATGGCGCTTATTTCCCCATATCGGCTTGAGGCAAATCGTCGACCTAGATAACCTACAATGTAAGCTTCGACGCCGCGAACAGCTACGACGCCTGGAATGTAGACTGCAGGTAAACCAGCGTAGGTGATAAGGAAGCCCTTTCCAACAAGCTGACCGATAACCGTGACAATTAGACCAATTTCCGGACCATACAAAATCGCTGTAGCAAAAATAAGAACAGAAGAGGAATCGATGCTTCCCAATGGTGTGGGAATAACAATACTCGCATAGGATAATACGGCCATAAGGGCGCTGAGGATTCCGATTGTAGCAACATACATTGATCGCGGTGATGGTATTTCAGCCATTGTGGTTCCCTCATATGGATTGATTGCGTTTGCTATACGTGATGTATATAAGCCTTGTGTAAAAAGTGTAGATTCAAAAGGGAGGATTAATCAAGAACCAAAACGGTTCAAGCCACGGAGGGACTGTGATGTCAACTACTGCAGAAGAACTCAAAAAACAATTGGCTAGAAACATAAATTCAATATTGAGAACGCCAGGATTTGCCAGACTTATTCCAGAGGTAGGGAGCAACTTTGTAGCGTGCCTTCCAAACGCCACTAAACTCTCCCAAGTTGCAGGTTTAACAGGAAGAATCATTATTGTCCGTGGACGCCCACAAGCTGTGGGTGAAGTGGATTATGGTTGGTCGCCTTTTATGGGTCGAGTGATTTTAAAAGCGCACAACTTGGATGAAGACATTCGTTCAGCGATATCATTACGATTTTCCTCAACAATTACTGAAGCAGGTCGAAAGGCGAAATTGCAGGTTGTAGGGTTTCGACTGCCTGAAAGGGCAACAATCCCTGATTGCATGACATTGGCTGGATTATCGCGATTAAAATTTGTACCCGAATTGCTGTTTGATTGGGGAGCACATGGAATTGAACCACTTGTCGTTGTCTTTGGTTCGAACTCAAAAGAAGTAAGAGAACATGTTCAAGCGATTATTAATGAACTACCTGTGAATGAGTGAGGAAATCTTGTCATCTGTGCTTCCCAATGATGCAACGAAAAAACGCGCTGTGCGGTCAGCTTTTGGAGCTCTAGCCCCCGTTTATGATACATGGTATCATACTCCGTTAGGAAAATACGTCTGGACAGTTGAAGCTGCAGCAGTGCATGCAATGCTTCCTCCGAAAGTGAACGGTGTTGTTGTTGACATTGGTGTTGGTACAGGAATGTCGTTGTCTCTCCTTCAACCATTTTCCTCGCAAATTGTAGGGGTGGATAACACTTGGCAGATGGTCAATATTGCGTATCAAAAGAACCAAGAAAATCAAGAGGTGCATTTGGTTATTGGGGATGGAGAGAACTTACCCTTCCGAAGAAACGTTGCTGATCTCATAATAGGAATGACTGTGCTTGAATTTGTGCCGAATCCTGACCGTTTCTTAAAAGAGGTGCAAACCTGTCTTCATCCAAAAAGATGGTTAGTATTAGGAGTATTAACATCCACAAACCTATGGGCATTGGAGCGTAGAATCCGAAGTTTAGCCCAACAAAACGTCTTTAGCCATGCCCAATTTCCGAGCCCCTGGCAGTTAATCCGGAGACTCTATCAAAATGGATTTCATCGTGTTCATTATCGAGGCGCCGTTTATGCACCAACATTTACACCTAAGAGGTGTTTAGCAACCTTTTCTCGGCTGGACGGTATATTGGGAAATCGATGGGTAAGTCGATCCTTAGGTGCATTTAGCGTTGTTCAAGCCCGTTCTGCTGAGACTAAGTAATTTCTGAAGTAAAACGTTTGTATGGATCCTCTCCTGGTTCGAGCGGTTTGGACTTGTCGGGATATTCGATGATAATTCGTTTCTTTCTAGTAAAATGACCGATCACCGCTGCTTGTCGGTTGCAGGCTTTTGCTGCGTGAATAATTTCGTCGGCAGATTCAATCGTGGAGATTATGAGAAAACTCCCGAAGGAAGAACAATGGAGGGGATTCCATTTCAGATATTCAAACAGTTGGATACCAATCTCATCCCAAGGAACAGCATCGTATTGTATTGTAATTCCATAGCCTGTTGCCGTTTGCAGTTCCTTAAGCCCCGTGGTGAGTCCTCCCTCAGCTAAATCATGTAAGAGGAGTAAATGGTCTCGAGGTAGACTATTCACAACGGGCACAATAGAGAAGGGTGAAAGGTCCATGGCGAGAGCTTCTAGTTGGGAGCGGGATAGAATTGCATCAACATGTGAAGGGGCAACATTGGCTAGAAACCATAAGGTTTCTCGTGTGACAGGACCAACTGCGATAATGACATCATCGGCTTTGATTTCATTTGGTTGAAACGGCTCGCCCGTAATGACGCCAAAACAA
>JGI2171J19970_10000301_pt1 | contig 24917 bp, 21 predicted proteins | sample DeeMarSWOR324_28_FD_19970 | JGI IMG/M metagenome (IMG submission 19970) | reverse complement strand
CGACCTTCCCATTTCTTCCAGAAACTCCTCTTTACCCTCTCTGCACTTTCTTTGAACCTTTGACACTTTCCCCTATCAACTGGCGTTTTAATACCCTCGATCTTCCAGCAGCCTCCAAAGACAATACTGCGAGAAGTGTCTGAGTACTCCTCATAGATGACTGCATGGCCACAGTTTAGGCAAGTCTGCAAACACTTGGGTAGCTTATCGATCACCTGGCTCCCCTTCCTTTGATATACTACCGATGACCCAGGTTACTGGGGTCCTTTCTGCCAGCAACGACCCGGATAGCTTTCCATACGTGTTTTTTGTTCTTTTTGACTTCAATCTTCGTGAAATCACCTCTTTTTGTTCATTTTCTTTCTCTGAAGAGAGAGGTGTCTAAGAGAAGCACAAGTTCTGTAAATGACCAAAGTGCTCGTTAGACACCTACAATGTTACCACCAGGGTCTATCCTGTTATCCTGGTGGCTTCTTTGAAATCCTTACTTTTTTGCACCTCCAATTCATTTCTTTATCACCTCAATACTTGGGAACGTGCTTTCTGTACAGCTCCCCGTAGGTACTCTTGGCTACGTGCACATACTTCATGGTGCTCTGGATATCCCTGTGCCCCAGATGCTGCTGGACCACTACCACGTCACAATCGTTTGCGATCAGATTGGTAGCAGCTGTATGCCGTAGCGTGTGAGGAGAAACCTTGGTCTTCACTACACCATTCTCCTTGTAGGTCCGCAGACCCGCCATCAAAGCATATTTTTTGACCAACCGATTGACCTGATTCCTTGAGATCCTTCTCTTCTTTCGGGATACAAACAGGATCTTTTCAGTGTCAACTCTGGTCTCTAAGTACCGCTCTATTGCTTTGATGCACTTTTCTGTTACCATGACTGTTCTATCTATCCTATTCTTGGTGTTCCTTACTGTGATGGTGAACTCTTCGAAATCAATGTCTTCTCTGTCCAAATTGCACATTTCACTGACCCGTAGACCACCGTATAACATCACCAGGACCATAGCGTAATCTCTGAGATTGTCGATCTTGTACAACAAGGATTTGGCTTCCATCACCGTGAGATAGTCTATTTGCTTGACACGCTTTTTGGGTGGCTTTAAATTCAGCTCCTTTCCATTGAACTCGTAGTAGTGCTTCAGAGCAAACAGAATATTGGTGATCGTAGACACTTTCTTTTTCTCTTTCAACAGTCTGTCAAAGTACTTCACTGCATCCTTTCTGCTCGGGTTTGGCGTATCTACCCATCTCAGAAATCGCCCCACTGAATAACAGTAGTTTCTAGCTACTCCCTCAGAAATTCTTTTCTCGACTCTCAGGTACACTGAGAAGTCCTCCAATATATCCTCTAATACACAAATCATACTATCACCCTTGTTTTGTTTTCCGAACAACGAACCTTCAAAAAAACAGTAACAAGGAAAACCCTTGTTCCGTTTAACAGAATGAGAACTCTTAAGAAAGAAGCAACATCTACCCTTGAATCTCTGAAAAAATCCATGTATAACGCTGAATAAGAAGGTTTACACAGTACTGTTTTCCAAAACGAGAGTGAGGGTTTTGTTTCATTGAGATAAAGCGAATTCATAGAAATGTATCAGTAATCTGGAAGTCTAAATCGCTATTCTTGTACGCTGCTATCCATTTCATTTCCTTTGTTCAACTGCCTCTCCTGAACTGCCTCTCCTAAAGGCATAAATGTGGTATTCTCCAAAGTTTCTGATGCATACAGCAAACAAGCCAATACATCCTCTTTAGTTAGTCCCTCGTATTCAGAAAGGATTTCGTCAATAGTTGTCCCATGTGCCAATAAATTCAAAATATACTGCACTGTTAATCTTGTACCCTTAATGACTGGCTTCCCTAACATAATCCTAGGATTTAGCTCAATACGTTCGAGTAATCTGTTCCGTTTCATTTGTATCTCCTGTTATAGTACAGGCCTTTCTCCTATATAAAGGCAATGGCGTATTGGCGTATTGGCGTATTAGGTATTCGTTCCTTCAGAATGATAAGTAAGCTCTATTTCCAACATATCTCCTTTAGCCACAACCTTGGAACAATTATTTCGTAGGAGTGGTCAGAGGGGTGGTCAACTTCGAGCACTGTAACCATCTGATTTCTTAAACGATTCTATTATCAGCAAACTCTAAAAAAAGATAATCTATCGAAGTGCTACACGTGTAACAGAAGCGGCCAATGATTGAACAATCCTCATGGTACGACTATTTCAAAATGATAAATGCAAACTAGAGTATCACTCAACCTCCCATCTCTTCCTCAAGTTCTTCCACAAAGATTTTCGCAAACTCATACCTTTTTGCAGCTATTTCCTTTCCAAGTTCTGTTTTCATATTTTCTTTTAGAACCTCTGCTGTTTTGAGATTTTTCTTAAAAAACTCTAGAGCTTTTTTGGTATTCCCTCCTCTCAATGGCATTCTCATCAAGAATCTCACAAAGACTACTGCACCTAAATGAGCAATTTTATCTGCATCCCACAAGATTTTTGCTTCCAATGTTTCTATAGGGGCTGATGAAAGATCAGAATGAACAGAAATTGCATACAGCACGCCTCCTCTCTTTTCTTCTGGAAAATCCGTGTTCTCAAGGACTTCTTCTGCAATTTTTGCACTTACCACAGCATGGATTGGTGAGTCTTCCATAGTTATGCCGACATCATGGAGGAGTGCTGAGACTTTCAAGATTTCAAGGTCTGCGTTGAGTTTTTCTCCTATTTTCAAAGCCAGATCACAAACGAATTCTGAGTGTTCCAGGATATCGTTGTAGATGGGCTTTTTTGAACAAAATTCTTTCTGAATTCTTCTTGCATAGGTTTCACTACTTTTCTTTAAGAAATTGTAGACAGTATTTTCATACTTCATTTTATCACTCCTCACTTTCAGTTAGTCCACTCTGGTTCAAGGTAACACCTCGTTTGGAAATAGCAACTATGGGTATTCCTTGGTTAACCCTTCTCCCAAGGATGGTTCCAGTAAGATGATAGACATACGTAATTGGTAAGATAAAGATCCTATAAGGACATATAAATGTTGACCCAAATGGAAATTGTCAGATCTGTGGGTGTCGTTTGTTACACGTGTAACATTGAGCCAAAAGGAACTATATAATTATGAGAAAAAGAGATAACCTCCAATTGATAAAAGGTAACATTTAAATTGGGTAATATATTATATGACTGCATAACTGCATGAAAGGTGGAACTATGAAAATTCGCCAGTTCAAAGAGGTCACCTCAACAAATGAAGTGGCAAAACAGTACCTAGAAGATGGAATAATTATTGTGGCAGATATCCAAACCCAAGGAAGAGGCCGCCACACCAGGGCATGGCACTCCCCAGAAGGAGGATTATGGTGCTCTCTCGTGATAAAGCACGAACCAGCTCCTGTGTTAAACCTTGCTGCTGCCTTAGCAGTGACAAAAACCTTAGAGTGGTTCGGATTGGAAACCCAGTTGAAATGGCCAAACGATGTTCACATCGGCCAGAGAAAAATATGCGGCATTCTTTCAGAGACTGAGGGTGACTTCATGATCATTGGAGTGGGAGTCAATTTAAACAATAGTACCTTTCCAGAGGATATTCCTGGTACCTCTTTTATTGTTGAAACAGGAAAAGAAATTGACAGAATAAAATTTTTAAAAAAATTTGTTGAAATCTTTACTCGTGTCATAAAAGAGGACTTCCTGAATGAGTACCGAGTATACTCTTCTACCATAGGGAGTAAGGTCACTGTAAAAAATGGGGGAGAACTCACAGGGACTGCTAAAGATGTAGATGAACAGGGCAGGTTGATACTACAAATGGAAAATGGAAAAAAGATGAACATATCTTCCGGGGAAGTGCTACGGCTGTACCAGTTCTAGGAGAATACCGCCAGTGCTTTTAGGATGAATAAAGGCGATTAACCCTTCTGCTCCCTGTCTGGGGGTTTCGTCTATCAATCTGACACCAGCGTTCTTCATTCTGGTGAGAACACCTTCGATGTCATCCACCTGTACTGCTATATGATGGATGCCTTCCCCTCTCTTCTCCAGAAATTTTGAGACTGCACCCTCCCCTAAAGGTTCTAGTAACTCGATTTTTACCTCTCCAACAGGGATGAAGGCAATTTTCACTTTCTGGTCTGGAATCTCTTTGTATTCTTCTGTTTCTAGATTCAGGAACTGGTTCCAGAATTGTTCTCGTTCAAGACTTTGGACAGCTATTCCTATGTGATGAATTTTCATATTTTATCACCTCTAAAAGACCACTGGGGCCTTGTACTCACCAAAGACATCTCTGAAGACGTTGCAGATTTCACCAATGGTGGCGTAGTATTTGACTGCCTCCACAATTAAAGGCATTACATTCTGGTCTTGTTCTGCTCCTTTTTGGAGAGCGTTTAATGCGGTTTGTACCTTTGGATTATCTCTGGTGGTTTTCACGTGGTGTAATTGCTCTTTCTGTTTTTTCTCCACTTGAGGGTCTACCTTTAGGAGATCAATAGTTATGGTTTCATCCATGACGTACTCGTTGAGGCCTACCACAGTCCTTTGGTTTGATTCTACTTCCTTTTGGTATCTGTAGGAGCTTTCTTGGATTTCTCTCTGGACGAATCCTTTCTCAATAGCTTTGAGCATTCCTCCCATTGAATCAATTTTTTTGATGTAGTCTTGTGCTTGTTCTTCTATGGTCTGGGTTAACTCTTCGATAAAATAACTGCCAGCCAAGGGGTCCACAGTGTTGACCACTCCAGATTCGTGGGCCAGTATCTGCTGAGTTCGCAGCGCTATTCTCACTGCTTTCTCTGATGGTAAAGCTAGAGCTTCGTCCATAGAATTGGTGTGCAACGATTGAGTTCCGCCTAAAACGGCAGCTAACGCTTCTAAAGTGGTTCGGACAATGTTATTTTCTGGCTGTTGAGCAGTTAGGGAGCACCCTGCAGTTTGCGTGTGGAAGCGGAGCATCATGGATTTGGGATCTTCAGCATTGAAGCGTTCTTTCATAATACGAGCCCACAGCCGTCTGGCAGCCCTGAATTTGGCAGTTTCTTCGAATAGATCGATGTGAGCATTAAAGAAGAAGGATAGTCTAGGAGCAAAAGTATCGACGTTCAATCCTTTTTTGATAGCTGCTTCCACGTAAGTTATAGCATTTGCCAAGGTGAAGGCCACTTCCTGGACTGCGGTGGAGCCTGCCTCTCTGATGTGGTACCCTGATATGGAGATCGTATTAAACCGAGGAGTGTTCTGTGAGCAATATTCGAAAATATCTGTTATGATGCGCATGGATGGCTCAGGGGGAAAGATGTATGTCCCTCGAGCAATATATTCCTTTAAAATGTCGTTCTGAATGGTGCCCGCTATTTTATCTTTGGGGACGTTCTGCTTTTCTGCCAAAACGATGTACATGGCCAGTAAAACTGAAGCAGGGGAGTTTATGGTCATGGAGGTTGAGACTTTATCCAAGGGGATTTGGTCAAACAAGATTTCAACATCCTTCAACGTATCAATGGCTACACCTGTTTTTCCAATTTCTCCTTCTGCCAAGGGGTGATCTGAATCGTAGCCGATCTGGGTGGGCAAATCAAAGGCCACACTCAACCCAGTTTGTCCTTGAGATAACAAGTATCGATACCGTTTGTTAGATTCTTCAGCTGTGGCAAATCCAGCATACTGTCTCATAGTCCATAATCGTCCTCTGTACACAGTGGGGTACACGCCCCTTATGAAGGGGTATTGTCCGGGGAATCCTAAATCGTTGATATAATTGATTTCAACATCTATTGGTGTGTACAATCGAGACACGGGTATGCCGGAGATGGTGGTAAAGGTTTTCTTGCGTTCTTTGAATTGTTGGGTTTCCCATTTCTCTTTTAATTCTTTGATTGATGTCATTGTGATCACGTAACACTTTTGACTATTCATATTTTAAAGGTTTGGTTTTCTGAATTGTCCACTTCTTGGGTGTTTATCTCAATTTTGTTACACGTGTAACATTTTATTTCTTTTATTAGTCTATTTTGTAGATTTTTGATATTTAAGGATATAAAATCAATATATAGATATTTCTCACAATATTTCCTTGTACATCTCTTTGAAAGTATGAACTGGTGAAAATTGTAGTTCTATTCGTAGAAAAATGGTCTAAAGGGTCTAAAATGGTTTAAAATACATTGAGTATGTTTCTACCATGTCTTTTTCCTCCACAAGAAAAATTAAACCTTACACCTACATTTGCTGCAATAATGAGCATACAAAGGTAGGAGTTCTTTGCATTTCGGACAAACTTTGGTCCCAGATGGAAGGGACTTTCCCGCAACGTGCTTTTTATAGCATGTTGCATCCATTTTTCTGGCAACACTCTCAGGATTTGTGAGTGATTTGCCACAAATGATGCAATATCTCTTCCCAGGCATCCTGCCTGTTTCGATCAATTTGCTGACGTGCTTTTTATAGCATGTTGCACCCATTTTTCTGGCAACACTCTCAGGATTTGTGAGTGATTTGCCACAGACAATACACTTAACCATTTTTATCACTCCTCCCATTTCTCGACTCTTTTGTTGACTCCTTATCTTGCTCCAAATCCTCGGAGTAGGTGTTCAGGGAGTAAATATTCGCATTTCTCTTTCTTATTGTTTGTGTTATTCTTAAATTTTGGGTCTGTTCTTTTTAGAACAAACCTAACTTTTTTTGTGAAGGTCAAGCATCATTTTACTCATTCCATAGGTTCGAATGAGTTCTCTATCCATTCTCTTCTCTATCCATTCTCTTACCTTCCTAGCTTTTTCTATAGCTTCCTTCGCTGATGTTTCATCGTAAATATCAGAAGGAGTACCCAAAGAAGCATCCACATACCGAGTTATGGTATAATGAGGGTTCAAATACACTAAATCTTCCATAATATCTATTGGCACTTCTTTGAAACAGGATTTTCCCAGCTCAACCAAATTATGCTACCTGGGTATTTCCTTCTGTAACACAACAAGATGAGCAGCCTTTAACAGCTTCTCCACAGATTGACGAGCCAAAAAAACAGCATAATTGTACCTCTTTTTTTCCAGCAAGTCTGTTGCTGTGGCAAGATCATAATCAGAGTCTTTTATCCATAGTTCTGCTTCCTTTCGCATATTCTTTAATGGAAACTATTGCTTTTAAGAGTTTCTTCTTTGGGTTCAAATCACTTTTGAATTTTCTTGGATCGGGATATGTCAAAGGCAAAGTTATTAGAAATTGTTAGTGAAAGATATCACAAAGTACCAAACCAATTATATGTCATTGTTTCCACGGTTGTTCTTATTTTTCACGTCTTCCAGGGCGTTCTCGATTAGTGATTTTACTTCGGGTATATTCTTGGTTATGATTTCCCAAACAATACTTAAATCAACTCCAAAATAACCATGAATAACCACGTTTCTTAATCCCACCATTTTTCCCCATGGAATATCAGAATAACGTACTCTTACATCTTCTGGAACATACTTGGAGGCTTCTCCAATAATTTCAAGATTTCTTATAACTGCGTCTATTACCATATTCTTTTGAGTAAATTCTTCATATTCCAGTCCACTAATGTATTTCTGGATCTTATTCATTGACTCTAGAATATCATCAATATACATTTTATAATCTCTTTTCACGCATATACCACCTCTTTCAATATTCTATCTTTTATCTGAGGTTTCAAAGCATTGACCGTAACCAAATCAACTTTTGTGCCTAATATTAATTCAAGGAATTCTTTTAAATCCAGAAATTCCCATCCCACTGGTTCTGAGAATTGTACCAGGATGTCTATATCACTTATCTTCGACTGTTCACCACGTACATACGATCCAAAAATCCCTATCTCTTTTACTTTGTACTTTTCCTGTAACACTGGTTTGTGCTTTCTTAGTATATCTTCAATATCTTTGAGGTTCATATGAATCTCCTACTATTCGGTCAAATTTAAAGTTATCTAAAGCCAAATCATTCTGTCTCAGTTTCCCATTCTTCTGAAGCCTTTTGTAATGCAGCAGCAGCCACTGCATCATAGACTTTTGACAACAGAGAAGCCGCATTCTCACCCTTAATGGTGAAAGGAGCATCGCCTAATCGTTTAAGAATCACATTCTCTTCAGGGACAACAGGATTCGTCACAAAAGAATGTAATGCCTCTCCGGCCTCCCAGAATGTGTCCAGACACTCCTCCAGCGGTAACGTACTATCAGTAACCCCTTCAGATGCCACTGTACCTTCAGGCAATGCTTTCGTCCTTTTTCCTCTCAGTATTTTCGTGATCTCCTCTTTCGTCCGACCCCGTAGCACAAAAATCAAAAAGGGGTCCTCATCAAACTGTTCTGCCAGTAAATAGTACACAGCAGCAATATGCTTACACGGATTGGCCCAATCAGGACAAGAACAATACGTATCTAACTCTTTTTTTGATTCAGGAAACAACGACACGCCCGCTTCATCAAAGGCTTCCTCAATGTTTAAAGGCATCTCACCAGACAGCAACTTCGCTGCAAATAAAGCTTGGGACGCCATCACGTTGGTGACCTGATCCCATTCTGTATCTGAAAGAACAGGTAGTTTAATCTTCACAGAATATGGTCTGTCTCGCGTCCCCTGCACTTTGGCATAGACAATCCCTTTTTTCACCTTTATCGATACCACCTGCCCCCTCCGTGCATAAGAACGACCTCGACCTAACCTCGCTCCCATATCAAAAGATTCCAGAACACCTACCCACCGTTTTGACCACCACGTCTCGCCAATGTCCCCCCGTTTGCTCTTGGCTTTAATGCCATCTTTTACTGGTTTTGGCGGCTCCCTCGGGTAGTAATACCACTCCACTCACACACCTCCTACAGCTTCCTTGCTCATGGCAAACAACTCCCTCAACTGGTCTGTGGACATCTCCGTAATCCAGTCTTCACCGCTCCCCACAATTGTGTCAGCAAGCTCCTTTTTCTGTTCAATCAACTGATCGATTCGTTCCTCTAATGTGCCAATACACACAAATTTATGAACAAAAACGTTTTTCTTCTGTCCAATGCGAAATGCCCGATCTGTGGCCTGATTCTCCACTGCCGGATTCCACCATCGATCAAAGTGGAATACCTGGTTTGCTTCTGTTAAATTTAGTCCTAACCCCCCTGCTTTTAACGATAGCACAAAAAGGGGAGGTCCCTTCCCACTCTGGAACCTGTCAATCATTACATCTCGTTTTTTCTTCGTGGTCCCGCCATGTAAGAACAAAGTTTCACAATCCAGTTGTTCCTGTAGATACTCCTGGAGCATGCCGCCCATCTCCCGAAACTGCGTGAATATCAATGCCTTATCCCCCTCAGATAAAGCTTCATCCAGCATCTCTTTCAATCGAGTCAATTTCCCTGAACGGTCTGGTATTGCACTCCTATCATGCAAAAACTGGGCAGGATGGTTGCACACTTGTTTTAACTTCATCAGCGTGGACAACACCAATCCCTTTCTTTTGATACCTTCAGATTCCTCAATTTTGTCCAGCATCTCCTGGACTACTGCCTCATACAGTGTCACCTGCTCTTTCGTCAGATTACAGAATACTTTCATCTCCATCTTTTCTGGTAAATCCTTTATAATGGTTTTATCTGTTTTTAACCGCCGCAACACAAAAGGCTGGATCAACAACTTCAGTACTTCCGCCCTTTTTGTACTATGGTGCCTCTCAATGGGAATACCAAATCTTCCTTTGAACTCCTTCTGTGATCCCAAATACCCCTTGTTCAGAAAATCCATGATCGACCACAACTCTGACAGTCTATTCTCCACAGGTGTACCTGTTAATGCTACCTTTTGTCGTGCAGAAAGCCTTTTGATGGCCTGCGTCTGCTTGGCTGCAGGGTTCTTGATGTTTTGGGCCTCATCCAGGATGATACGCTCCCAATCCACTGAAGAGATATACGATTCATCACGATACGCCAGAGCGTAGGTGGTAATCACCATATCATACTTCTTGACCTCTTTTTTGAGGGAACGGGACAACCTCTCTGTACCATGGTGGACCATCACCTTTAGAGATGGCGCAAATCGTTCAACTTCTTTATACCAGTTGCCCACCACCGACATGGGGCAGACCACTAACGTGGGACCCACATCTACATCCACCTTCTTATTGCCATTGCCATTACTATTGTTCCGTTCATGTAACAGCAATGCAATCACCTGTATAGTCTTACCTAACCCCATATCGTCTGCCAAACATGCTCCCAGCCCGAACTGGTTCAAAAATGTGAGCCACGAAACACCCTTAACCTGATAGGGACGTAAAATCCCACGAAACGTGTGAGGGGGTTCCACCAACGACATACTACTGTTAATCAAATCATCTAAAACCTTTTTGATCTCCCCTTCCCCCTCAATATCCACCACAGGCAGTCCAACCTCAGATTGTTCCTGTCCCAGCCCAAGCCGTAATGCTTCACTCAGCATCATTTCCCCTGTACCTTTGTATTTTTCAAAAAATTTTATCGCTTTCTCAATCTCTTCAGGATTCAATTCAACCCACTTGCCCCGTACCTTTACTAGTGGGACCTTTAGTTGGGCCAATTCCTTAAATTCTTCTAAAGATATGGTCTCCCCCCCTAAAGCTATCCTCCAGTCGTAGGCTAAGATACCTCCAATCCCAAAGAGTCCCGATCTCGTCCCCGTACTCACAGATTTCACTCTCAATTTCACACCAGGGCGCGCTGTGGTCTTCTGCCACCAGGGCGGGAGCAAAACACCAAATCCGCTCTGTTCCATAAGGGAAGCGGCCTCACGCAGAAAGCTGTATGCATGCCTGGTAGTCAATCTCAAAGCTGCAGGATGCGCACTCTTCAAGCTTTTTTCAATCGCTGGATACAGCCGTGAAGCCCTCCCCAAATCGGTTAAAAGCCTTTCCTGTGGATTTTCAAAAGTACGCTTCACAATGGTAACCTGTGAATGTGCTCTCCAGATCTTCTCTGCTGGTATTAACAAACTCTTGTCATCTTTAGCCTGTAAGTGGTAACTTAATATCCAGTTTTGATCATTTTCTTCTGGTGGATTTAATTTAAAGCACAAACGGAGTAACGCATCTGAATCTGGTTTAATTTGATCTAGCCAAGAGGATATTTTACTGAAAGAAGTTTTCAATTCTTTTTTAGGTACCTGAACGTAAGGATCACCCGCCAATGCTTGAACCCATTTTCCTGGAAACGATTCTGAATCAAAAGGAATTGCACACGTGTTCCGTACAAAAGCATCCACAGTACTATTGAGAAAATGCAAGAGTATATCCATTGAGGTTACCTTTCTTTCAGCTGCGAATGCCCGACAAACAGGAGGCATCACCTGCGAGAGCACGCGCATTCTTTCATCACCTGCATCAGTAATCACCACCTCCCACAAAGCATGGAAGCCATTGTCTGCTCTCTTTATTGTTGGTGCAAAGCACTTCCTGGTGATTAACTCCATTAGGAACTTTGCCGCTTCAACCCAGAACCGTAACGAGCTCCCAAAGGCCACCCCGTGAGGTGGATGATCGGGCAATGATAAGAGAAAATCAAAAGCAGAATACGGATCGAATGCTGCCGCAGGAATTTCCCACATGTTTAACCCAGTAGGATTCTCGACATGTTCAGTAACCAACTCAGGAGAAGGCAACGGCCTTTTAGATGTAGAAGGTAATACCATGGTAAAATTCCCAGAATCTGCAGTCTCAACAAGACGTGAAAACCTTTCCACCTCTTTTAACAATGGATAGAGAGGAAGTGCAAAAGGATGTGTATTTTTAGGTCTTTTTCCTTTGCGCTTTGGAGCTGTACTGGACTCTGCCCAGATATGGAGCTGACCTGTTAGATTATTCCAGATTGCATGCACAACTATCATGACACTCCCTTTCCACATCATTCTTCTTTATGAGAATCATTGTTCCAGTCCACTCTCTTTTCAATCGGTGAAGCATCCACAAGACTTCTCATCATTGATATGACTCTGTTACTGTATGAATATAAATGGTTATCGTTCAATTCTTTGGACACCAGTAACCACGCGCGTTATATGATAACAAAATCAGCAATGTATAACCAGGATTGTCAAACCTTCAGGGGATAGAACTTTTCAGATTCAATAACTTTTCCTTTTATAGAAATCCAAGCCAACAAATGATAAAATATACAAAATGTTACACGTGTAACATTGACCTTCAAAGACGTGACAACCGCGTATAACCAAAAAGTCTTTAAAAGGTATACATGAAAATACCTCCATGAAAGTGACCCCACTTTTTCTCCTTGTCATCCTGGTTATCCCCCTCGTTCAATCTGAAGAGTGGCAGCCTTACGAGTCAAAGCACTTCATCTTCTACTACCAGGAAAGCCACTTAACCATCGAGGAGATAACCACCATAGCTTACAATCAAGAAGAACTCTTTTCCAGAATTACTGATTTACTCTCCATAGAATTCAATGAGAAAATCACATACTACCTCTATGGGAATAGAAAAGACTTTGAAGGCATTCCCGGAGCCTATGCCATAGGAACGGAAATTCGATTCTTGTGCGAATTCTGTGTAGACTTCTGCAAAGGTGGGCTGTACGACGCCCATGAAATGACCCATGCCCTTGCCAACCAGATCGGTATCCAACATGGGCTCCTGGCTGAAGGGCTTGCAGTGTACGTGGAAGACTATTATATCAGGGGAGAAAACCTCCACAGCATTATCAAAATCCTGCACACTGAAAACAGGGTAACACCTTTGGAGGATCTTGTGGAGGATTTCTGGTGCGACATCCTCTTCAACTACGATATTGCAGGCTCATTCGCTACTTTCCTCATTGAGGAGTACGGCATTGAAAAATTCAAGGAGTTATACAGCAAACCGCTAGGGTTTTTCCCCTTTTTAGAAGTGTATGACAAATCGCTTGAAGACCTCGAGAACGAATGGATCGCTGTGGTGCAGCACGCAGAAGTAACCCAGAAAGATATCGATATCGTCAAATATAGAGATATGATCGAAGAAGGGTTAGCCATCTACATGGATCTGGGATTTGTTCCTCTCGAGTACGGTACCTATCCTGCGAGAGCAGAAGAAGGTATCTGCTTGTTCCGCGAACTATACGACGAAGATCCCGAAGAAGCATTTTCTCATTTAGATCAATTCAACAAAGGAATGGTAGCATGGGAAGAAGCTATCAAAATGTTTGAAGAAGCTTTGGAACAGTCAGACTACAAAACGAAGGCAGACTTATTCAGGAAAGCAGCCTCTCTGTACGAGATTGCAGGAGATGCAGACATGCTCATTCTCTCTGAAAAGTATGCTTCAGCCTACGAATCACTGATGACCATCCACGAATTTATAGAACAGGGGGATGAAGAACTGATTGATCAAGAACTGGAAAGGATTAACCCCATCCTCCAGGAATTGGGAGAAGAGTCAGCACTTTATGCAATCAACCAGCACGTCCAATTTCTTAAGGAAAAAAATATACAGGTGTTCGAAGTTGGCATTGTAATACTCTTGGCCTGCATCTTCATTGTAAAAGGTATCGCCAGAAGGCTCAGATAAAAAGCATTTATTTGGGTTCAGATGGTTCACAAGCTGCTTAATGCAGTGAACTGTTGAGCACCCAGTTAAGAGGATTTAGAGAAATTCAACCAGGGTTTAGATCAGAAATGAAGATCCCATGTTGAAAATAACCAGAGTGTTACACGTGTAACAAAAGTGAGATATACACTAAATAATGCTAACCCCCATTCATGACAAACCTTATAACATATTCTGACTCAATAATGTCATGAAGGAACTTGTAGAACAGGAGATTAAAGAAAAGGCACAATCTCTCTACGGGTACACAGATGATATTGAGATAAAACCCATTCCCTTTAAGGGAGATTGGGGATTTTCAACAACAGTAGCTTTCAAGATAGCGGGAAGACAAGAAAAAGATTTTAGAACAGCATTAAAAGAAATTTCAGAAACGTTAGCTTCCCATATGGAATTTGGAGAAGATATCTCCAGAATAGAACCCGTGAACGGGTACATCAATATCTACCTCAATAGTAGTGTGTATGCTTATAATGTGATTCAATCTATCGTTAAGGGAGACTACGGNAAAGGNANTGAAAAAGAAGACAAAATCATGGTAGAATACTCNCANCCCAACACACATAAAGCCTTCCATATTGGGCATTTGAGAAATGTCTGCTTGGGAGCATCTTTAGTGGATATTTTAAGGTATGCAGGATATGAGGTGGTGTCTGCTAATTTAATCAATGATACAGGCTCCCACGTGGCCCGGTGGCTGTGGTGCTACAAGAACTACCACCAAGGAGAGGAACCCCCTGAAAAACGGGGTAAATGGCTGGAAGATATCTACGTTGAAGCCACCAACCGGTTACAAGNACANCCAGAATACGAAAAAGACGTCAAAAAGACACTCCAGAAGCTGGAGCAGAAGGACAAAGAGGTTACAGAGTTATGGGAAAAAAGTAAGCAATGGTCTATGGAGGAATTCTACAGGATATACGATAAATTAAACGTAGATTTTGATGTGTATTTTTATGATTCTGATCTGTATGAGGAAGGAAAGGAGATTGTGCAGCAACTGTTGGACATGGGTATTGCTGAAGAGAGTGAGGGTGCTCTCATCGTGGATTTAGACAGACAATTGGGAACTGATGATATCTATAAAACGTATGTCGCATTGCGGTCTGATGGAACTGCTTTGTACCAGACCAAGGATTTTGCTCTGGCAAAGAGAAAGTTTGAGGATTATGGTATAGACCGTTCCATTTACGTGGTGGCTTCTGAACAGAAGTTGCACTTCATGCAGGTATTCAAAACGTTGGAGTTAGCAGGATTTGAGCAGGCCAAGAAATGTTATCACCTCTCTTACGAGCTGGTGATGCTAAAAGGAGGGAAAATGTCATCTCGTCTGGGAAATATTATTTTTTATGATGATTTAAACCAAGAAGTTTACGAGGAAGCTTTAAAAGAAGTGGAAAAGAGGGAGATCGTCAAGGAAAACAAGGAAGAAACCGCAAGAATCGTTTCACTGGGTGCTCTCAAGTTTTCCATGTTAAAAAAGGATAACAACAAGGTAATTCTCTTTGATCCAAAGGAAGCAGTTAATTTTGAAGGGCAGACCGGTGCCTACGTCCAGTATGCCCACGCGAGAGCGTCACGTATACTAGAAAAAGAGGAACCAGAGCTAACTCAGTTCACCTTTGCCGCACTAACCAAGGAGGAGGGAAACCTCTTAGAGCTGCTGGCAGCATTCCCGGGGGCTGTTGAACAGGCTGCAGAAAGTTACAAGCCCAATATTCTGGCTAACTACGTGTTTGACACAGCCCGGGCATTTAATGAGTTTTATCACGCATGTCCTGTGCTGCAGGCAGAAGTGAATACAAAAAAGGCTCGCCTCGCTTTGGTTTTGGCCACAAAGGTTGTTCTTAAAAAAGGGTTAGAATTGTTGGGAATAGAAGCTCCAGAGAGGATGTGAGAATTGTAAGGTGTATTTTCAGTTTTGTTACACGTGTAACAACCTATTATTTCGTGACAATCTGCCTTTAAGGATTATCCACCACAGTCAGTGTACAGGTGTAACGTAACCTGGCAACCTCAACGAATTGACAACTTTTTTAAAGGAAAAGCCTTAATAAAGAGGGAACCAACTCCTTCACGAGTGATGTACACATCCTCTGACAGTCTGTGGTTCTCACTCACAGCTGAGTAGTTTATTCTCTGTGAGGATGTGACCATTAAGAGGTGCTAAAGATGAGAGATGAGACAAAAGAGATCACAGTAGGGGGGTGCAGGGGCTTCGTGCTGGATGTACTAACCCTTATAGTGCTAGCCTTTTACAAATACGTATACGGTGATAGAAATGAACCTTCTCATAGCGGATGATAACCTGCAGAACCGTCAGCGGCTGGAAGCAGTCTTGAAGGAAGAAGGCTACCAGGTGAAGACTGCTTGTCATGGAAAGGAAGCTCTAGAATTCTTGAGAGATGAGCACGTGGATGGGATTCTATCAGCCATTTTTATGCCTGTCATGGACGGCTTTCAGTTATGCAGGGCAGTAAAATTAAGTGAACCCTTGAAAGAGATTCCCTTTATCTTTGTTACTGACACATGTGATGAGGAGGATGAATCCTTTGCCCTCAGCCTGGGAGCTGATCTTATCTTATGGACTACTGAATCTGCAGAGGTTCTTTTAGAAATTGAAAATATCTTGAAAAATCCAAAGCCAGCCCCTAAAGTGCTTGAAGAAGAGGATTACTTACGAGAGTATAACAAAAGACTCAAGAAGAAGGTTGACACTACACTACAGCAAATGGGAAGAATCCAACGAAAACTTTTACAATCTGAGAAAAAGTACCAGAACCTCTTTGAAGGAGCCAACGATGCCACTTTTATCATGAATACAGAAGGGGGACACATAGAAGCCAACAAAAAGGCTTCAGAGCTTTTAGGGTACACGTTAGAAGAATTCAAAGAACTTTCTTTCAGAGAAATTGTTGTTCCTCCATCTATTCCAGATTCTGAGGAAAAGTTGGAAAAACTGCTCAGAGGAGAGTACATTCCCATTTATGAGAAGAAATTCAGGACAAAAGAGGGGAGAGTCATCCCAGTAGAAGTTTCAGTTTCTGGAGTAAAAGATGAATCAGGTAATATAGCCTATATACAGAGTATTGTCAGGGATATTACAGAAAGGAAAAAAGCAGAACAAGCGCTTCAGGAAAGTGAAAGACAGTATAAAGATCTCTTTGAAAACGCTCCCATAGGAATCTACAGGACAACCCCTGACGGCCGCATCTTGATGGCAAATCCAGCACTGGTGCGCATGCTTGGGTATGAATCTTTTGAGAAATTGACCCAACGAAACCTGGAGGTGGACGGACATGAGGCAGGATACCCCCGGTCCATGTTTAAAGAGTGGCTGGAACGTGAGGGACAGATCACTGGACTGGAATCTGCCTGGACAAGAAAAGATGGTACTACTCTGTTTTTCCGCGAAAATGCAAGAGCTATCCGTGACGATTCTGGCAACATTCTGTACTATGAAGGGACAATTGAAGACATTACTGAGCGTAAAAAGGCAGAAGAAGAATTACGAGAATCTGAAGAGAAGTACAGGAATATTGTGGAGTTAGCTCCTGATGGTATTGTAACCACAGATTTAAAAGGGGTTATCACCTCGTGTAATACTGCTTCTGTGAATCTGACAGGCTTTTCTAAAGACGAAATTGTTGGCAAGCACTTCACCAAGCTTCCTACAACACGTGCGAGGGATATTCCCCACTATGTAAAAATGTTTACATCCTTCATAAAGGGGAAAATCTCCACGCCTCTTGAGCTAGCATGGCGTCACAGAGATGGGACCACCCACCTGGGTGAGGTGCATGCAGCTCTGATGAAAAAGGGGAGTAAACCAATAGGAGTACAGCTCATATTGCGAGACGTTACTGAGCGGAAACAAGCAGAGGAAGAATTACGAGAATCTGAAGAAAAGTACAGGAATATTGTGGAGTTGGCCCCTGATGGTATTATAACGACGGATTTAAAAGGGATTATCACTTCGTGTAATACTGCTTTCACGCATTTAACAGGGTTCTCAAAAGAGGAGATTGTTGGCAAGCATTTCACCAAACTTCCCACAGCACATTCCAAGGAGATACCCTCCTACATAAAGGTATTCAGTTCCTTAGTACGAGGGAAGGTTCCCAAGCCTTTTGAGATTGCATGGCGTCACAAAGATGGGACCGCTCGCTCGGGCGAGCTTCATATCAGTCTCATGAAAAAGGGAGGGAAAGTAACAGGAATACAAGCTGTTGCCCGAGACACTACTGAGAGCAAAAAGACGGAAGAAATGTTAAGACAATCAGAGGAGAAGTACAGAACCTTAGTTGAAAACTTAAATGTGGGTGTGTACAGAGCGACACCAGGCGGAGAGGGGCAATTCATTGATGTGAACCAGGCATTTGTCAACATGTTGGGCTACAAAAACAAGGAAGAAATCTTGAAGTTACAAGTCAAAGACATCTACTGCAACCCACAAGATAGGTTAAAGTTCAACAAGAAGATTTTAACTCAGGGGTTTCTCAAAAACGAGGAGTTGCATTTGAAAAAAAAGGATGGGACCTCCATTATCGCCAGTGATACAAGTACCACAGTGTATAACACCAATGGTACACTCCTGTATTTTGACGGTGTACTAGAGGACATAACTGAACGCAAGCGGACAGAAGAAGAGTTGAGAACCTACCGCCTCCACCTTGAAGAACTGGTTGAAGAGCGCACCAGCGAGGTAATGGTGGCTAATGAACAGTTGCAGCAGGAAATTTATGAGCGTAAGCTCGCTGAGGAATCGCTGGCAGCAGAAAAAGAACAGTTAGCTGTTACCTTGCGATCCATTGGGGATGGGGTGATCACCACCGATATACACGGTACGGTGATTTTGATCAATAAGGCGGCTGAAGAGTTGACTGGTTATACCCAGGAAGAAGCAGTTGGGAAGCCGTTACATGCAGCCTTTCACATCATCAGTGAGAGAACCCGCATCCCCCGTGAGAGTCCAGTGGACAAAGTGCTGAACCAGGGGACTGTGGTGGGTCTTGGCAATAATACAGTGTTGATCAGTAAAGATGGTACAGAACGAATTATCGCAGATAGTGGTGCTCCCATCCGTGATAGAACCAGTAAGATCATTGGGGTGGTTCTAGTATTCTGTGACATTACAGAAAAGCGGAAAATGGAACAAGACTTGTTGCGGGCCCAAAAGCTGGAATCTGTTGGTATCTTGGCAGGGGGTATTGCTCACGATTTCAACAATATATTGACTGCCATTTTGGGAAATGCCAACCTGGCTAAGATGTATGCTGCAGATAATAAAATAAAAGAAAAGTTGACCAAGATCGAAAAAGCGTCCTTACAGGCAAAGGATTTAACCCAGCAGTTATTAACTTTCTCCAAGGGAGGAGCACCCGTCAAGAAGACCACCAGTATTAGAGAGCTAATAAAAGATTCTGCCAGTTTTGCTTTGAGAGGTTCTAACGTGAGGTGTCACTTCTACATACCAGATGATTTGTGGCCAGTAGATATTGATGAAGGGCAGATCAGCCAGACGATCAGCAATATCATTATGAATGCAGACCAGGCCATGCCTGAAGGGGGTGTCATCCAGGTGCGGGCAGAAAATGTGGTGGTTACAGCAAAACAACAGCTGCCTTTACTGGGCAAGTACATAGAAATATCCATCGCTGACCAGGGTGTTGGCATACCTGAAAAGCACTTGGACAAGATATTTGACCCCTACTTTACTACGAAACAAAAGGGGAGCGGTCTGGGGTTAGCCACCACTTACTCTATTGTCAAAAAGCACAATGGACACATTACTGCAGAATCCAAAGTGGGAGAGGGAACTACCTTCCGTATTTGGTTACCTGCTTCTCGCAAAATCTTTGAAAGAAAGGAGAAAACCCCAAGTAAAATGGTGGGGGGAGAAGGGAGGATACTCCTGATGGATGATGAGGAGAGTATCCTGGAGGCAGCTGGTGAAGTGCTGCAGCATCTAGGGTATACTGTGGAAGTTGCTAGAGATGGTGAGGAAGCTGTAGATATATACGCAAAAGCCTTAGAAGAAGAACCCTTTGATGCAGTTATCATGGACTTGACCATTCCAGGAGGGATGGGTGGTAAGGAAGCTCTTTCAAGATTGATGGAAATTGATCCTTCAGTGAAAGCAATCGTTTCCAGTGGGTACTCCACCAGTCCAATCATGGCTGATTACAAAAAATATGGATTCAAAGGTGTGGTGGCAAAACCATATAGTGTTGAAGAACTGAGCGAAATCTTGCACCAGATCTTAGGGAATCAAAATGAGAATGAAAATGACTAAAAGATTTGAGCTCTATCAAAAAGAGAAAAGAAATGAACTAATTGTGATAAAAAATATAAAATGAAAAGAATTCTAATACTAGTACAGCCTCTTCACCGCGAAATCAGCCAGATCTATCAGTATTTCCTTGGGTTCTGACGATTCATATAAGTCTAAGAATGTTTTAGCTTTTTCAGCGTATTTTTTTGCTTCTTTTTGAGCATATTCAATGCTCCCATATTCGTGCAGCAAGGTTATGGCTTCGTTCACTTCTTTTGGAGTATTATCCTTCCTTTCCAGTATGGACCTCATTTTGTCCTGTTCACGCTGCGGAGCATTCTCCAAAAAGTGGACCACCATCAACGTTCTCTTCCCTTCCACAATGTCTCCTCCAATTTCCTTGCCGTATCCCACTTTCTTCTCACTAATATCGGGAGAGAATGCGGCAGAATCTTCGGGTAAAATCAAGTTGAGCAGATCATCGGTAATCTGAAACCCGAAGGCGAAATTTCTCCCAAACCCTTCCAAAGCTTCCAGATCTTGTGGCGATCCACCTCCTAGTAATGCACCAACCTTCAACGGGACTATTGCTGAGTAGTAGGCAGTTTTCAATTCAACAATCCGTAAGTAGTCTTCTATTCCAAGGTTCCATACGTTCTTTTCAACCCATCCAATCTCTTGGGCCTGCCCTTCTACTGTGCGAATAGACATCTCAGATAATAACTTGAAGATATGTACTCGGATTTCGGGATCAATGTCTTCTCTCTCGGATACAGTTTCAAATGCTTTCGCAAACAAGAGATCTCCCGTGTTCAAGGCCAGAGAGACCCCATACAGCCTGTGGGCTGCAGGTTTTCCCCGTCTCATTAAACTTTCATCCATGATGTCGTCATGGAGGAGGGCAAAACTCTGAAAGAATTCAAAGATACAGGAAATGTCAATGAACTTTTCAGGGTTACCTCCCACTAATTCGCAGGCAAGCAGACAAAAAGCGGGACGAAACCGTTTTCCTCCCCTCTCTATAAACTCTTGAGCTATACCATACATGAATTCCTGGAGATATACATCATCTGTTGTGAGCATGGCTGCCATTTGGTCATCAATATGATGCTTCATTTCCTTCAAGAACTGTTCGCAGCGGAATTCTTTCAATGGACCACCTACCTTTAGTTCTTGTTGATACTTAAAAGGTTTTTCAGGCTAGGGTTGTCCCTTTGCTGATCTTGTTACACGTGTAACATTGTTGCTTTCTTTGATCTCAAACCGCGGTGCTTGAAGTTGACAACTCCCGCAGTTGAATAGTACTACTGAACTAAGACAAGGGGGTTACAAGTACCCACATTCATCCTTACCATAACGCGGGAAAGAGTTAAGAGTCAGCAACACCAACTATTTTCATGAACATTTTAATAACTGGAAGACCTGGTGTGGGAAAGACCACTGTAATCCAGAAGGCAATCCAAGGTCGCCAGAATGTGAATGGGTTCTTCACCAAAGAAATCAGGAAAAAAGGAAAGAGAATAGGGTTTGCCATAGAAACAGTGGATGGGAAAACAGGTGTATTAGCCCATATCAACATACAAAGCCCTTTCCGCGTCTCAAAATACAGGGTGAACCTTAAAGACATTGAGGAGATTTGTGTGCCCAGTCTAGATGTGGATGGTGACCTCATTGTCATTGATGAAATCGGGAAAATGGAGTTGTTCAGTGAACAATTCAAACAGAAAGTAGTGGAAGCTCTGGACACGGGCAAGGTGATTGCCACCATCATGGAAAGACCGCACCCGTTTACTGACACAATCAAGAGGAGAAATGATGTCAAGCTCTTTACAGTAACAGAAGAGAATAGAAATAACCTCGTCGATGTATTGAAAATGGAGTTAAAATAGTGAAATCCAATTAAAATTATAGATTTGCAGCTATCTTTTCTTTGATCTTCTCTCCATAGATATCATACGGGTATTCTAACGTCTGTTCATCGAAATTATAGTATTTATCTTCAAAAGACTGCTTGAAAAAGTATTTTCCAGGATAGGAGCGCAGTTGGTAGAGTTCTTTCTCTTCAATGTGGTCTATCTGATCCAGTTTGTGCATTAAATCTGTCAAGAACACGGGATGAGACTGGCAGGCAAGCATTCCCCAGTCCTCACAGAGGGTGTACTCCTTCAATACTCTCTCCCCTTTAGCGAAGTTACAGAGGATTCTCTGCGTCAACGAGATGTCTCCAGTCTTCAAGAACAAAACGAAGTGGGCGCATTGACTACCTGGAAAAGGGGATATGAAATACCTTTTTTCGATCAATCCGTTCTTGACCATTTTTTCACGAGAGTACTTTACTTGCTCGTACGTCCATTCCCTAGAAAACAGCTTCTTTTCTGCTCTGAGTATTTCAACCATTTTTAAACCTTTGTATCCTACCTGCAGATAGGGAAGGATTCTGATATCGCACTCATTCCACTCAGTATCATAACACCCTGAAGATATATCGGGGGGTTCACAGAGGTTGAGCAGTTGATCCAGGGGCGGATGAGGATTTCCAAAGAAATTGGGATTCTCTAATACCCATTTGTAGGCACAGACACGGACAACGTAGTCTGTAATGATGTTGTTACCTTTGAGCATTTTGAGGAGAGCTTCCATTTCTGCATCATGTGAAGAGATGAACCCCACATGCAACAGCCGTTTATGCGGGGATAATACAGGGTAAATCCATTTGAGGGGTTCAATTAATGTTAAATACGAAATGACTGTTTCGTAGCGCTGCCTGGATTCCAGAATGCACACGAGAATATGGAGGGGATTTCTGCATAGTTTGCCATAATCAACCTGATAGTAAGGACCCCACACAATATCCTTTTCTTTTAATTGTTCAAGCTTTCTCACCACCGTGCTCACCCATTTGTACTTGGTGTAGTTGAGGAGCTCTTTCGGCGAGGTCTCTGGGAGTTCGCCTATGACGTTGATCAGCTCTTTCTCACTGTCGGTGATTCGGTGGATTTTCCCCATAATTGACTTTTTTGACCTGAGAAATTTATAAATGTTTGCTTAAGGGATGGACTTTTGGTGATGAAAAATGAAGAAAAAAATCGTAGTGTTGGTCGTTGTGGCCCTGATGGCGTGCTCCTTTTGTGGAGGTTTAGGTAGTATTGACTATTTCCCTCACCCTGGAGAGGGATTAAAAAGAGTGGTGGAACCCAGTAGTACGTTGTCTGGAGGGACAACTCCTGACGATGGCATTCCAGGAGGTCCTCCAGGAAACCCTGGTTGAGGATGAGCATGGCTGGAAATATCACAGTAATTGAGGGAGAGGATGCTGTTCGAACTGTTCTTTCTCTCCAGTTTGTGTACAAGGGCTCCACCATGTGTGGGGAGTATGGGTGTTTCATTTCAGGTACAAAGACACTCAAAGAGATTGAAGGTATTATGAATGAGTATGGGATGCTTTCTGAATACCTGAAAGACTCCCCATCTATAGTCATGCTTGATGCAGATAACCTTGGAAAGATTGCCATCCAAAATGGGGGCCTCCCTCAGCTGGAAACACTTGTGAAGTTGGTAGAGGAGATTCATAAAGACATTGAGTTTACGAGACTTGCTGTTGATAGGTTTGATGTCTTATCTGAGAATGGTACCAGCAATTCTGTGGAAGCCCTTTTCACATTTGCACGTGAAAAGAACATTGAAATATTGTTGACAGTCAATTTAGAGCACAATTTCAGATTTTTTGAGCTGTGTAACAACTACATTGTAGTGAAAAAAGGGCATCTACCACTGATTCTCTTTTCGTGAGGAATTCAATCAATGATGTTCACTTTTTGTTAAAGGTTACCGTTTGACATCCTCTAGGGGTTGTCAAATCTGTGGGTGTCGTTTGTTACACGTGTAACATTGGGTGAACTTATTTTTATTGTTTGTATTTCATTAACAAAAAGATGATTTATGAGCTCAGAGAAGTTCCAACCCCCGAAAACTTGACAACCCCGTCCTCCAGTAAAGTTTTTAAAAGCATTCTTCAATGTAACGTAATGGTAAAGTTCTACAGCACAGGCACCACAGACCTGGATATACTGATTGGTGGAGGCATTCCAGACCGTACGACCACTATTCTGCACTCCCATCCGGGGAGTGGAGCTGAAGTACTGGCCTGGTGCATTCTCCATCACGGGTTAAAGGAAGGTGCAGACGGTATCTACCTCACCACCAATTTAGCTCCAGACGACATCATAGAGGACATGACCTTTTTTGGATGGGATGCCAACCCATACTACAACAGGACCTTGCGCTTCATCGATGCATTCACCCCCCGGTACAGAGAGTACACTGATGAGCAGATGGCAGCCTTCAAGATTTTTGCCCACGATTTGACAGCAGTAGACCAAATAGAGCACGCTCTCTTCGAAGAGATCAAGAAAACACACGGCAAATGCAGATGTATCGTGGATTCTCTTTCCTTCATTCTGCAGAATAACGACCCTGAAATGGTGTGCGAATTCTTCGACCGCATGCGGATGATGGCCAAAAGGTACGGTGGTACTTACGTGTTCACGCTGGTCGATGGAATGCACGACAAAAAAGTAGAAACCACGTTACTGTATATGGCAGACAATGTGATCCATTTCTCGCGGAAGGTGGTGGGCTATCACTTCATGGAGTTATTCATGAACATCTACAAGTTCAAGAAAATGGTATACAACACCCGAAACATTAGTTACCGTATAGGGAGGGAAGGATTGATCATCGATATGAAAGAAAGAATCATGTAGGAGGGAGTACATGTTTGATCAAAGAAAGCTGCGCAGGCTCATGAAGCAAGCAGGCGTGAAAATGACGGAAATTGAAGCAGAGGAAGTAATTATTAAAACTCCTGATGAGGAGTACATCTTCAAAAACCCGGAAGTTTCCATAATTTCAGCAGCAGGCCAGAAGACCTTTCAGCTGTCAGGACACTACACCACCAGGAGGAGGCAGAAGAGGTCCCCTGAAGAGGATATAAAGCTGGTGATGGAACAAGCAGCTTGCACACGAGATGAAGCAGA
>JGI2171J19970_10000297_pt1 | contig 25077 bp, 23 predicted proteins | sample DeeMarSWOR324_28_FD_19970 | JGI IMG/M metagenome (IMG submission 19970) | reverse complement strand
AAAGTAACTGATTGCAAGCAACCTGGTATGAATCCCCACCCCCACGATATTATAACATCTCTCATGACATTAGTTTTTCTCGCTCTTATATGCTCAATATTTTTCCTTGATTCTTATCTATTTTTTGATATATTTTAATTGTTGACCAATCTAGTCAACAAGGAGTCTTGATATCAATGAAGTTTTCTACAAGGGCCCGGTATGGAACCAGAGCACTTTTGGGGATAGTCCTTCACTGGGATGAGGTAAAAAAGGCAGTGGACAGCGTCTTGGAATCTACAACCTTTGAGGATCTGGTCGAGCGGCAAAAACAAAAGCTGTCCCAATGAATTCAATTATGGCGGCGTGCATGTGCTCAATATTAGCCTTTATTAAGTAAATATTTTTTGGGTGCTACACATGTACATTAAGGTCTTTATTAAATTTATAGAATGTTCCTATTTATCTCCGCAAGGCCTTTGGTGGAGCTGGATTGGAGGCAGTTGGAAAGGAGTGCTATGATGGAGCCCATAGAAAACCTAAAGGATCGAAGCACCTATTTTGCCATAAATAAGATAATCGACCTCCTGAGCAAGGCCTCGGTTGATAGGTTTGTGAACCTGACCTACTGGGGGGAAAAGTTGACAAGGGATCCAGAGGTCAATGGAGCCATCAAACATATACGGGAGTTTCTCACGCAGGAGGATCACCCTGCACGAGACCTCTTCTACAGGGTCTTTAACACCCTCTCGGAAGACAAGCGACGCCGGATCTTCCAGAGCCTGTTTCTCAACGCATGGTTCATAGGCGGAAGGAAAAGGGACCACTGGGAAAAAGAGGCTGGGTTTCGGCCACCTTTTATCCTCATCTTGAGCCCGACCCTCAAGTGCAACCTGCGCTGCAAGGGATGCTACACTCTGGGATATGGAATGACCCATGAGCTCCCCCTGGAATTGGCTGACAGGATACTGAGGGAATGTGAGGAGCTGGGGATCTATTTCGTCACAATCCTTGGGGGAGAGCCCATGGTGTATCCACATCTCTTTGAGCTCATTGAGAGGCATCCAGGGATCTTCTTCCAGATCTACTCCAATGGCACACTAATCACCAAGGAGAAGGCCCAGAGGTTAGCTGATTATGGCAATGTGGCAGTGGTATTGAGCATTGAAGGTGGCGAGGAAGACACCGACGCCTGGCGCGGCACAGGGGTCTACAAGAAGATTATGGAGGCATTTGAACATTTGGATCACGCGGGAATTGTTATTGGCACCTCGGCCACAGTGACACGACAAAATGTCGAGGCGGTGAGCTCTGATGAATTTATTGACACCATGATCTCCTTGGGCTCTTTTGCACAGATGTACTTCCTCTATATCCCGGTCAATGGGATGGCAGACTTCTCCCTTATGGTAACCCCGGAGCAGAGAGACCATCTCAGACGCAGGGTTCTCACCGTGAGAAACACCAAGCCAATATTCGTCCTTGATTTCTGGAATGATGGCCCGTATGTGGAGGGATGTATTGCAGGTGGGAGAAGATACTTCCACATAAACGCCAAGGGTGATGTGGAGCCCTGTGTCTACACCCACATCGCCTCTGATAATATCAGGGATACCTCATTGGCTCAGGCCCTCAACAGTCAACTATTCAGAGACATAAGGAGCAGACAGCCCCACAACTCCAACCACCTGAGGCCATGTATGATTATAGACAATCCCCATGTGATGAGAGATGTGATACAGAAGAACTGCCCTTACTTCACGCACCCTGGCGCAGAGGAGATCTACACCTTTCGCTCCAAATATATGGATAACTATGCAAAAAGATACGCCCAGCTGGCCGAGCAGGTCTGGAAAGAGGAATATCTCAACCTCAAGGAGGCTGGTGAGGGGACTCCTTAGAGCTTTTTGAAGCTGGTAAAGGCTGAGTCAATTGTTTTCTTCAATGCTTCCTCATTATGGGCCAAGGAAACAAACAGGGCCTCGAAAGGTGATGGGGCTAAATAGATCTTCTTGGCCAACATCTCTCTATAAAAGGATATGTATTTTGAGGTTTCAGTCTCCTTAACTGAGTTAAAGTCAACGACCGGGTTTTTACCAAAAAAGAGAGAGCCCATTGATCCTGCCCTATTGATAACAATATCCACTCCTGCCTTTTTGGCTGAATCAAGTAAACCAGAGAAGAGAAATCTCGATTTTTCCTCTAGCTTTCCGTAGATTTCTTTGTTCTTCAAGATCATGAGTGTTGCCATCCCTGCGGCCATGGCCAATGGATTACCCGACAGAGTACCCGCCTGATAGATACTACCCTCAGGGGCGACCTGGGCCATAATATCCCTCCTCCCTCCATAGGCCCCTACCGGAAGGCCACCACCGATTATCTTACCTAAACACGTGAGATCCGGCTTGATATTATAACGCTCTTGGGCCCCCCCAGGGCTTACCCTGAACCCTGTGATAATCTCGTCAAATATAAGAAGGATACCGTTTTCTCTCGTGATCTCTCTTAGGCCCTCCAAAAACCCTTCCTCTGGTAATACAACTCCCATGTTCCCGGCAATCGGCTCTATGATAACAGCGGCTATCTGATTGCCATATTTTTCAACCGCTACCTCCACAGCCCCCAAATTGTTGAATGGGAGCGAAATAGTAAGCCTTGCCAAGTCAGCCGGGACTCCAGGGCTGCCAGGGATGCCAAAGGTGGCCAGTCCTGAGCCAGCGACGACCAGGCAACTATCACTATGGCCGTGATAGCAGCCATCGAACTTGATAATCATATCCCTGCCAGTAAATCCCCGGGCCAGGCGAATAGCACTCATGGTAGCCTCTGTACCAGAGTTGACCATCCTGACCGTCTCAACAGAGGGTACAGTTTCGACAATCATTTTGGCCAGATTAAGCTCCAGTTCGGTAGGGGCTCCGTAGCTGGTCCCATTGTCTAGTGCGTCATTGATTGCCTGAATTACCTCTGCAGGCCTGTGTCCCAGTATCATCGGACCCCAGGAGCAGACATAATCAATATATCGTTTTCCCTCAGCATCCCATAAATAACAGCCATCTGCTCTCTGGATAAAATGGGGATCGACGCCCACAGCGTGGCCTGCCCTCACTGGGCTATTCACACCGCCGGGGATGAGCTCCTGTGCCTTGAGAAAAAGCACTTTGGATCTTTCAATCATGTAGGTTAACCTATTTTTAAGAAAAGATTCATCAAGCTATCAATTGTTGTGTATGGAGAAGAAAATGTCGATGTCCGATGCGACCATGAGAGGCGGATCAAATGTCAAATAAAAATACATCTACTACTCCCAAGGTCTATCAAAAATATTTTGGACTGGTCTTTTTATACTCATTAAGCGTCAAAAGAAGCACATAGTCCTTTATTCCCGCATGCTCTGCAATTCTTCTGGCAATCTCCTGACACCCTTTCTTGCTTTTGCCGTGAACCATGGTAAAGAGATTATATTTCCAGTCCCCTTGGATTCTTCGCTGGTAGCAATGGCTGACCTCTCTAAAGGTTGCCATTAAAGGACCTATTTCATCCATTCTGTCTTCAGGTACACACCAGGCAATCATGGCATTGGCCTTAAAGCCAGCCACTTGATGCCTAAGGTTCGCCCCAAAGCGTCTGAGTATACCTTGCTCTTTCAGCGATTTGATCCTCTCAAGTAGCTCTTCTTCACCTACTCCGATCTCCCTTGCCAAGGCAGCAAAAGGTCTGGCTGTCAAAGGAAGATCACCCTGGAGATGGTGAATAATTCTTCTCTCAAGATCATCAACCATGTAAACAAATCTCTTGTGTCTAGATTCCAAGTATCCTTCAAAGGTGTTCGAGAATGGTATCAGCAAACCCCACAGACACTAATATGTCAAGGGAAAAAGAGGTGATTAAGCTTGAAAAGCTGGTTAAAGTGATATATATGAAAAATACCTTTCCTTTGCTATAATAAAAACTTGCTATGTACCAGGATACCAGAAAAAGGCTCGAGGCCTTGAACAAAATCGGGATCGCCCTATCAAGTGAAACAAATGTAAGCCGCTTGCTTGAATTGATTGTAAGAGAGGCCCGCCATTTTGCCAGCGCCGACGCTGGCAGCCTCTACCTTGTTGATCTGGATAAAAACTGTCTTCTCTTTGAGGTTGCCCAGAACGATACCCTACAAAAAAGAACTGATCTTAAACCAGAAACATTCAAACCATACTCCCTTCCAATCACCAAAAAGAGTATTGCCGGATACGTGGCTATCACTGGTGAAACCCTCAATATCCCTGATGTTTATAATCTGCCTCCCAAGGCCGGTTTTGAGTTCAATCGGGACTTTGATAAAAGAAACAGATACAGAACCAAATCAATGCTTAATGTCGCAATGAAGGACACAGAGGGCAAAATAATTGGTGTTCTTCAGCTAATAAACTCAACCGATAGCCAAGGCAAGGTTGTTTCTTTCGGCACCAGTATAGAATCTCTCGTTTCATCCCTGGCCTCACAGGCAGCTGTGGCCATAAAAAATGCACAGCTTATAAAGGAGATAAAGGCTGTTTTTGAGGCCCTTATCCAGTATTCGGTCTCAGCCATAGATGCCAGGAGCCCTTTTACCGCTGGACATTCCAAGGGGGTAGCAAAGTATACTATGGCCTTAGCCCGGGCCCTTAACGATACACATGAGGGCCCTTATGCCAATATCTCCCTTACCCCTGCCCAGCTTGAAGAGCTCAATTATGCCGCCTGGCTTCACGATATAGGTAAAATTGGTGTCAGGGAAGGGGTGCTTGATAAAAGGAACCGCCTGTCAGATTCAGAGATGGAGGTCTTAACCAATCGTTTTGAGTGTATCAAGGCCTCAGCGATTACTGAAACCCAGAAAAAAAAGGTTGCCTTGTTTCAAGGTGGGGGAGAGAACCCACTAACAATAAGGGAATTAGATAGGGAGCTAGCCAAGCAGATAAGCCACATTGACCAAGACTTGGCCTTTATCAAGAAGGTTAATACAGGCGCTTTTCTCAGCGAATCAAGGCTTAGGCGTTTGGAGGAAATTCACCAGAGGCGGTATTTGGGAGTTGGGGGGCAAGAAAGAAACTATCTAACTGATCTTGAATTTGAAAATCTTTCTGTAAGAAAAGGTAACCTGACAAAAGATGAGATAGAGGAAATCCGTTCACATGTTATTCACACCGAGAACATAATCAAAAAGGTACCATTTACCGGAGACTTAAAAAGGGTACCCTTTTTTGCTGCCGGACATCATGAAATGCTTGATGGCTCTGGTTATCCAAGACACGTGAGAGCCGAGAATATTCCTCTTCAGACAAGGATAATGACTGTAGCAGATATCTATGAGGCATTAGTAGCCAAAGACAGGCCATACAAAAAAAGTATGGACCCAATAAAGTCCCTGGCTGTACTGAAGGAGGAGGCCAACAGTGGCAGGCTGGACAAAGAACTGGTCAGGATTTTCATCGAAAAGAGGATTTACGAAACAAAGGAAGATGGTTAAGAGACGCTCGCCATGGACATGAAGAGGGATTATTACGAGGATATTCAGCTCCTCGATAGTAAGGTAGTTTGGTTCTGGTTCATAATGCTCATTGCCTCCCTGATCGTCTTTCCCTTCTTGATCCTCAAACTCACGGATTCCTCCTATTACATTTACGTGGCCAACTACATGGCCATCAATGTCATTGTCACCGTGGGATTGAATATACTCGTGGGCTATACAGGACAGATATCCCTGGGACACGCTGGTTTCTTTGCCATTGGAGCCTATTTTACCCTGCTTTTCATGACCATCTTGCATCTCCCCTTTCCCCTGGCCCTGGTGCTGGCAGCCATGATTGCAGCATTTTTCGGTTTTGTCTTAGGTTTGCCTGCGCTAAGGCTGGAAGGACCCTATCTCGCCATTGCTACATTAGGATTTGGCATGGCCATTACCCAGGTGATTGGGCGCTGGCAGATCTTTGGTGGGAGGATGGGCCTTGAGGCTCCCAGTCTTAACCTTTTACCCTTCGGTACCTACATCCTGGGGAGCGATACACAAAGGTACTTTCTAATCATCCCGATTACATTTCTTCTGGTCATGGCGGCCCGAAACCTGATGAAGACAAGGGTGGGAAGGGCCTTTATTGCTATCAGGGATTCAGACATCGCTGCCCAGACAGTGGGCGTGAACCTAGTCTATTACAAGACCTTGGCCTTCGCCCTCAGTGCCTTTTATACCGGTATTGCCGGTGGCCTCTATGCCTTTTTGCTCGGCTTTATAAATCCAAGTACCTTTAATTTTATCCTTTCAATCTATTTTCTGTCATTTGTGATTGTAGGGGGATTGGGTTCTATCTTTGGTTCTGTTATGGGTGGGGTTGTGATGACATGGCTCTTGCTGGAACTGGATAAGGTCCAGGAGCTCCCCTATCTCGGGGCCGTTTTCATATCATTTTCAGAGAGGTGGATGAATCTTGCCGGCCTTCCCAATATCGCGAGCATTATTTTTGGCCTGATTATTATTCTTATCGTGGTATTTGAGCCCCTTGGCCTCTATGGTTTCTGGATAAGGACCAAGATCTACTGGAAAACCTGGCCGTTTTAATTGACTGGAGGAGTGGAGTATTGGAAGATTGGAGAAATGGGTTTATATTTTTTCACGGCTCCATTGCTCCATTACTGCAATCTTGCAGAATCAATCGGAATCTCACTTTAAACCCTGGCCCAGACCTGGCCTATAGGCGGAATGGGCTGATTCAAGCACATACTGCCTTATATACTTAGTAGGTTGATAAGAGTGCATAGCGCCAGGGCGGGCTTTAGACACTGATAACTTTAGGTATTTTAGACACGTAACATCATGTTTCTCCAGCTCCTCATTAGTGGCCTCTGTTTTGGCAGCCTATATGCCCTCATCGCCCTTGCCATGGTGATCATATACAAGACCTCGGAGGTCCCCAACTTCGGCCAGGGTGAAATGGCCATGATCTCCACCTTTGTGGCCTATAGTCTGCTTGAATCCTCCGATCACTCCTTTGCGATCTCCTTTATCGGTGCGCTCATCTTTGCTGCCGCCTTAGGGGCATTTCTGGAGTTTGTCTTTATAAGAAGGGCAAAAGATCCCAACATCCTGAGCCTCATCCTCATCACCTTAGGCTTTGAAATGGTCCTCTACGGACTGGCGAGCTGGAAATGGGGTGCCGATCAGAGAGACCTTTCTTTTCCGGTCTCTGACTTTGATATCATCAATCTCGGGCCTGCCGTGTTAAGCTACCTAAATATTGCCACACTCCTCATTACCCTCATATTGATGTTCATCCTTTTTCTCTTTTTTAGATACACCAAGGTGGGAATTGCCATGAAAGCCACTCAGCAGAACGCCATGGCCGCCCGGATCAACGGAATTCGCACCAACAGGATATTATCCATCACATGGGCATTGAGCTCCCTGATAGGGTGTGTGGCTGGCATATTATTGGCTCCTATTGCCACTCTGGATCCAAACCTAATGCTTGAACCACTTCTGAAAGGCTTTGCCTCAGCAGTACTCGGGGGCATGACCTCATTGGTTGGTGCCGCGCTGGGGGGATACATATTGGGGATTATCGAAAACCTTTTCGGTGGCTATGTCTCCCTTGAATTTAAATCGGTTGTCGCATTCGGAATTATTGTACTCGTGCTCTGTCTTAAACCGAGTGGCCTCTTTGCCAGACACTATGTGAGAAGGGTTTAACGGGCTTTTCGAGCTTGTTGGGTCTGTCGAGTTTGTTGAGTTATCTATTTCAATGAGATAAAGGCCTTTTATGGATCCTGGTGAAAAACAGGTAGGGTCAGATTTCTTTCGTATTCATAACCTGACAGTCACCTTTGGTGGCCTCAAGGCCGTTGACAACGTGAGCCTTAACGTGAACAGGAGATCCATTTTCTCCATCATAGGCCCCAATGGAGCTGGAAAGACTACTATCTTTAACTGTATCAATGGTCTCTATACACCAGACAGTGGGAAAATAGTCTTTAAGGGTGAGGAGATAACTGGCCTAAAGCCCCACAAGATTGCCTGGAAAGGGATCGCTCGCACCTTTCAGAACATCGAACTTTTTTCCTGGATGACCACCATGGAGAACCTGATGCTTGGCCGCCACATCCACATGAAAACAGGTATTTGGAGTGGGTCCACCTTTTTCCGGAGAGGTTCCAAGGCGGCTCAGGAAGAGATAAGGCATCGGGAGCGGGTGGAGCGAATCATTGACCTTCTTGATCTTCAATCGGCCAGAAATCAATTTGTGGGGGGCCTCCCCTACGGTACGCAGAAACTGGTGGAGCTGGGAAGGGCCCTGGCATTGGATCCTGAACTCCTTCTCCTTGACGAACCCTCTGCAGGCATGAACTCCGAGGAGAAACAAGACCTGATCTTCTGGATAAAGGACATACAGGATGAACTTGGGGTCACGATCCTGTTGATCGAACACGACATGAGGATGGTCATGGATATATCGGACAGGATTCTGGCCATAAACTTTGGTAAACCAATAGGTGAGGGAATTCCAACAGAGGTCCAGAATAATCCTGAGGTCCTCAAGGCATATTTAGGAGAGGAAGAGCCTACTGATGGCATTTCTTGAGATTAAAAACATAGAGACCTTTTATAGGCTCGTCTATGCCTTGAGGGGCGTTTCCCTAACCCTTGAACAAGGCACCATAACCGCTATCTTGGGAAACAATGGTGCAGGAAAATCGACCATCTTAAAGACCGTTATGGGCCTTCTGGATGATCAGCCGGACAAAGGGACCATAGAATTTATGGGAAAGAGGATTGATGGCAAGGACCCTGAATTGATTGTGAGAATGGGCATTTCCTACGTTCCTGAGGGCAGAGAGGTCTTTGAGGAACTCAGCGTCAGGGAAAATCTCCTCATGGGGGCCTATATAAGAAGGGATCGTGCAGCTATCAAGAAAGACTTTGATCAAATATATGGATATTTCCCTGTGCTGAAAGAAAGAGAAGACCAATGGGCCGGGACACTTTCTGGCGGAGAACAGCAGATGTTAGCCATAGGCCGGGCCTTAATGAACCGGCCTAAGCTCCTTCTTCTCGACGAACCATCCTTAGGGCTTTCACCCATCCTGGTTACCCAAATATTTGGTATCATAAAGATGATAAATGCGCAGGGAGTTACGATACTCCTGGTGGAACAGAATGCGCGGATGGCCCTAAAGATTGCCCATTTTGGCTTGATATTGGAAAATGGACGATTCGTTATGAAGGGAAGGTCCCAGGAACTGTTAGAAGACAAGGATGTCCAGGAATTCTATATGGGGATCAGGTCCGAAGAGTCCACCAAAGGGTATCAACGCTGGAAGAGAAAGAAGAGGTGGAGATAACAGAGATGGCGCTGGAAACCGTACCCCAGATTTTTAAGCGGAGTGTACAGAAATATGGCGACCGGGTGGCCCTGCGCAAAAAGGATTTGGGCCTCTGGCACGATATATCATGGAATGAATACTATGCCAAGGCACGCTACGTGGGCTCCGCCCTCATATCCATGGGCCTTCAAAAGGCAGACTGTGTATCCATTATTGGTGACAATTGTCCCGAATGGGCGATCATAGACCTGGGTATCCAATGCGCCGGCGGTGTGGCTGTTGGGGTCTATTCCACCAATGCCTGGCCCCAGGTTGAGTATGTGATTCAGAATTCTGAATCCAGATTTTTGTTTGTGGAAAATGAGGAGCAACTTGATAAGTGGCTCCATTTCAGGGATAAGGCCCCCCTTTTGAGAAAGGTGATTGTCTGGGATCTGGAAGGGTTGAGACATTTTGAGGACCCCATGGTCATGACCTATGACGATCTCTTGGATCTGGGTCGTAAGGTCGTGGAAAGGGAGCCCGATCTCTTTGACAACCGTATGGCTGAGGTCACACCAGAGGATCTCTCGGTTCTCATCTATACCTCAGGAACCACAGGTCCCCCCAAAGGTGCCATGCTGACGCACAGAAATGTTACCTGGATGGGGCAAGCCATCGACAATGAGAACCCTGCATATGACACCGACGAGGTCTTGTCCTTTTTACCCCTATGTCATATCTTTGAACGCCTTTTTTCGGTCTTTGGCCAGATCACCCATGGATATACCGTCAACTTCATAGAAAACCTGGACACGGTCACAGATAATATGAGGGAGATATCCCCAACCGTGGGGTACGCCGTTCCCCGAATCTGGGAAAAATATCTCTCTGCTGTCTACATCAAAATGTCGGATGCCACCTGGTTTAAAAGGCTCGTTTTCGGCCTGGCCCTCAAAATAGGCCAAAAGCGGGCCACCCTGATGATGAATTTCAAGCCGATCCCCTTGTATCTCGGAGTTCTTTATCAGCTTGCCTATTTCACCGTGTTTCGAAAGCTTAAAGAAAAACTGGGGTTTGACCGGCTCAGGGTTGCCTATTCAGGTGCCGCCCCTATATCGCCTGACGTACTTCATTTTTTCCAATCCATCGGTATCAATCTCATAGAGGGTTATGGCCAGACCGAAGGTACAGGGGTGACATGTGTCTCCAGGATCGGCAAAGTGAAGTTTGGAACCGTGGGACCTCCCCTCCAGGGTACAGAGGTGAAGATAGCGGAAGACGGGGAGATACTGGTGAAATCTCCGGCCGTGTTCAAGGGGTATTACAAAAACCCTGAAGCCACTAATGAGGCACTTAAGGATGGGTGGCTTTATTCTGGTGATGTGGGAGAGTTAGATGAGGATGGGTATCTCAAAATCACGGATCGTAAAAAGGATATTATCGTCACCGCAGGGGGCAAGAACATTACCCCCCAGTATATCGAGAATAAGCTAAAAGCCAGTTCATATATCAATGACGCCGTAATCATCGGGGATAACAGAAGATTCATCACGAGCCTGATCATGATCGATGAGGACAACGTGGTAAAATACGCCCAGGACAACAAAATTCAATTCTCCACCTATAAGGACCTCACCGAGAGCCCTGAGATCATTAGCCTGATCCAGGGTGAGGTGGACAAGGTGAATGAGACCCTATCCCGTGTGGAGCAGGTAAAGAAATTTACTCTCCTTCCCAAGAAACTCTATGAGGAAGATGGAGAGGTCACCCCGACCATGAAGGTAAAAAGAAAATATGTAAATGAGGCCTTCACTGACCTGATTGAGACCATGTATAAAAGGGCGTAGGATAATGAGCTCTAGAAGTGGAAAAAGAAACCATAAATAACTAACAGGAATTTGAAAGGAGGCGAGAAATGGCAAAAGAGAAGCTTATTATGATATTGGCTTTTGNCTTGGTGATCTCCCTTGCAATAGTGCCTGGGGCCATGGCAGAAAGGGGAGTCACCGATACAGAGATTCGTATCGGCCAGTGGGGGCCACAGACAGGTCCCATGTCCGCCTGGGGAGCGGTGGCGCGTGGGACTGGATGTTATTTTGACATGATCAATGCCGAGGGAGGCATCCATGGCCGTAAGATCACATACTTTCTGAGGGATGATGGCTACATGCCCCCCAGGACTAAGGCTATTGCCAAAGAACTGGTGGAGGAAAAGGGGGTCTTTGCCTTTGCCGCTGGCGTTGGCACTGCACCAGGTATGGCCCTCAAGAAGTATCTTCATAAGAAAAAGGTCCCCTGGGTAGGGCCTGCGGCTGGATCACCTCACTGGTGCTATCCCCCCTCAAAATATCTTTTTGGTACCTACCCCCTGTACTGCGATGAGGGAGCAATCTTGGTGAATCATGCGGTTAAGAGGCTGGGTAAAAAAAGAATAGCTGTTTTTTACCAGAATGATGACTACGGCAAAGTTGGCCTTATAGGAACTCAGATTGCCCTGCAAAAGCTTGGCATGAAGATTGTGGAGGCCGTGTCTCATGAGGTATTGGATACCGATTTGAGCTCTCATTGCATGAAACTTAAAAAATCCAAGGCCGATTGTGTACTAATGTGGCCTGGACCCAAACAGGGGGCTATCATCCTTATGACAGCGGCTAAAATGGGTTTTAAGCCACAGTGGATGGCAACAAGCACACTGAGTGACACGGAAATCATGTACGAGATCAGCAAAGGGCTTTTCAGAGATGTGATCTATGTTACCTTTGGCGAACTTGCCGACTCCCAGCACCCACTCATGAAGAAATACAGGAAGGCCCATAAGCAATTTGCCCCCAAGGACCGATGGGGAGTCTTTTTCTATGCAGGATTCGGTTTTGTAGAGGTGATGGTGGAGGGTTTAAAAAGATGTGGCCAAGATCTCACCGCAGAGAACTTTGTCAAGGCCATGGAGACCATCAAGGATTTCCAAGGTACAGGCGGCAAGATCACCTTTGGCCCCGACCAGAGACAAGGATCACGCTCCTTCTTTCTCGCCAAATGCGCAGAGGGAGGAAAGGCAGTACGTCTCTCCGAATGGATAACCCCTGATATTGATGTGTATGAGGTTCTAAGAAGACTTAAAAAATAGATTTAGGCAGCAGTGGTTTCCTTTGATAGTTGCCGGTTGTCCGTTGCAGAGCGCCTAAAATCGGCCACTAACCACTAACAACGGACAGCCGACATTGCCTAAACACCTATCCCTAAATTCTATAGAATCTGACTAATGATACCCTTGTCGACGCTTTTCTTATTCCTGGGCAGCGTCGTCAAACGCTTAGGAAGCAAGGATGGATATAGGATATTCTGTTGAGGTTTATAAGGAACTTGAGGCGGAGTTTCGCAGGGCGGCCGTGCATAGGCCAATGCGTTTTGGGCGTTATGAGGCCGACACCGAATTGGCTTATGACGTCACAGGGATGGCTGGGCCGAATAAAGGACGGGTTCAGTTGGTTGTTGACAAGTTTGTCGGCGGGGGATTTGCCGGCCAGGTATACCGGGTGAAGGTACTGGATATTGAGTCCGAGGCCGGATCCACATGGGGCCTTGAGGCGGGGGGAGTGTATGCCATGAAGATCTTTATCCCGCCAACGGGTTTTTCACGGCTGTTTCGCAACGCCCTATACCGGGTTGGTTTCCAGGGACCATTTCAGCTTCAGGTGAACCCTTCGGCGGTGCGAGCGAGCGCGCTTTGGCAGAAATTTATCCGGCGCGGGGCGANGATTCGGTTTGGTGATGAGAGGACAGTCGTAGATATATATGCAACGTTTGTGGACCAACAACTGGGCAGCTGCGGCGAGTTGACTGAGTGGGTAGAGGGGCGCACGTGGCGATTGGAGGTAGATGACCGTCTGGATCTGCTGAAGCGCTGGAGCAGGGGCAAAGAGGTTGATGTTGAGAATCTTGGTTCGCCGGAATATCGGGCCAAGCGTGAGTTTATGGATAAATTTGTTCAGCTATTGCATGATATCGGAGGGCATGAGTTTGCCAGGCAGTACGAGTGGTCAACCTGGAAGAGTCAGCCGAACTGTCTGAAGCGGAAGGATGCAGAGGAATATCCCTCTGGGGGGTTGGTGGCTGTTGATTTCCAAGCGGGGCTCGCACTTTTGCCATTTTTACCGATGAGTCCAGGGGATTTCAAGCTGATAGCCCAGGGGCTTATGCGAGGAAGTATGGTGCAGTTTGACCGCGGTGATATCGGCAAGCTGGAGCAGTTCATGGAGGCGCACAGGGATGAGTTTTCTGATATGCGCCAGGTGCTGGAGGAGTTGAAAGCAGCTGAGCGGATCTATAGGGACTCGGTTCCGGATATTACCCACAATCATCTTCGGCTGCTTTACAGATCAGGGCTGTGGTCGACGATTCTTGACAGTGCGGTGACCGGGTGGGAGGTCCGGAATCTGATTGACGAGCGGTGCCAGGAGAAGCTGCGAGGCAACAGAGCCTTGACGGTACTGTTTCTTGTGATTGGGATTATGCCATTGGTGGGCCGGTTTCTCAGGCGAATTTGGGGTCGGATGGATTGGCGGAAGCATTACTGGGGTATGCTGACGAGTTGGGAGTATCTGCGGCGAGCAGTTCGGGCAAAGATTGCAGAGAGTGTTATTGGCTGGCACACGTCAGGACGGGTTGATGGTGAGCGTGCCCTGAAGGTAGCGAGACAGGGTTGGCGGTTTTCGTATCATTTGCCTCTGTCAGCACTGCCCGTGGGCTTACACAGGTTCATAACTGACTGGCAGTATGCGAAGGAGCGGCTGGTTTACCTGGCTGTTCGGCCTGTTCGGTTGTATTTTGACGCACAACTGCGGCAGCAATGGCTTGGTGAGATGGTGACAGAGGAAAAGAAAAACCACCTGCTCAGCGAAGACGATGCGGGGGTTATACTTTCACAACTTAACGAGCCGTTTATACAAAAATACCTCAAGAGTCTGGCGGTGCACATCTGCACTTTACCAGTTACGCAGATTGTTTCTGTGCTTGTGGCAATTATTTATGTTGCCATGCATCCTGAGATGCCACGAGGGCAGGCATGGGGTATTGGACTTGGTATCATAGCCTTGTTTCAGGTGGTACCGATTTCGCCGGGCTCGCTTGTTCGTGGGCTTTACGTGCTTTACCTGGTTGTCAGGGAGCGGAATTTCAAAGACTATAACATTGCAGTGTTTCTTGGGTTTTTTAAGTATATCGGCTATCTGGCGTTTCCAATCCAGATGACATATCGTTATCCTGCGTTGGCACGGTTTATGGCTGCACACTGGGCGACCGAAGCGGTGCATATTGTTCCGGTGTTTGGCGAAAGGGGGGCCCTGCTGGAGCATGAGGTGTTTTGCCTGTTCTATAACTGGCCCTTGACGATACGGCGCCGCATGCGGAGGCGAGAACAAATACGGGCTGCAATGGAGCCGCGGTATTGGCATATTGTCTTGTGTGCAATTGCTGCCTCGGGGATATTTCCGCTCGCAGATTTTGCTTACCTTAGGAATTTGGGAGAACTTCCGGGTTTGAAGGTGATGTGGGGGCTTGCGGTGCTAGTGCCGATGCTTTGTGGTGCAGCGGTGACTTTAGGCGCTGGTGGAGCGGCACTGTGGAAGCGGATTATTGGAGCGGCTATTTGCGGTGGCGTGGTTGGGGTGCTTTATACGGCTGTGTCTGTGATATTGGGCTATGGTGGACCGACCGGGGTCGGTGAGATTACCACAGGTTGTGTATGGCGGGCCTTTGTGTTCACGATTTTCTCAACTATAGGGGTTCTTTTGACAGAGTTAAAGCTGCCAGAGCCGAGGGTGAAGTGAGCACATAAAAGGCAAGAAGCAACGCGTACAAGAATATCCACGACGCAGGTAGAATATGCATAGCAGACGAAGTTCGGACAGGATTTCGGCGCACAGGTACGTATTACTGGAGGATCATAGTATCATGAAAGAAAACAATCTGTTACACACATGAAGTGCCTACTTTTAATCGGTGAAGAGGCAGTTGACTATCTGAGAGACAACTCAGAGGATCTTTTGACTTTAGATATGATTATGGAGCCCAGAATTGATGGACCTGAAACGTAGAAAAGAATCCTTGAATTCCACCCTAGAAAAAGACATTCTTTGTCAGTGGATTCTCTGAAACACACCGTTTCAAGATTGAAATTTTAAACTAAACAAGGGGGGTAATGATGAATGAGGAAAAATACGAAAAGGCAAAGAAAAGAGTGGAAGAGTTAAAAAAGTTCTATGGAAATCTATTTACATACGCTGTTATAAATGTGATTCTTATAATCATAAATCTTGTCACGAGCCCTGGAAGCTTATGGTTTTATTGGGTAACTATCTTTTGGGGAATTGCAGTTTTGCTTCATGCCTCAAGGGTTTTTGTTTTCAGAGGAAAATTTCTCGGGGAAGAGTGGGAGGAAAAGAAGATAAAAGAAATTATGGAAAAAGAAGGGAAATCCAAAGGATAAAGCAAAATCACTGCCGAATAGGTTTAGCTCGATGGGCCTCGGAATAGCTCAGCCTTTCTTTTTCAGAATGTCTATTATTACATTTGGGCCATCTCGCCAAAAATCATAGTTTTTACTATGATTCCTAAACCAGACAACGGCCGAATATCTATGACTACCACACCAGGCCCACTATAAATCTGATTCTCTCTATCTTTCCTCATAGGGGCTCTCACATTTTAAGGTCAGTCGGAGGGCTTTCTAATGGCCAAAAAACCAACCTATGAAGAACTTGAACAAAAAGTCAAAGAGCTAGAAAGAGAAGCTCTCAAATGTAGGCGAGCAGAGGAGGCGTTGCGTGAGTGTCAGAAAAAGTTCAGAGAATTTGCTGATTCTCTGCCCGAAACTGTCTATGAAACGGATGCGGAAGGCAATGTCACCTTTCTTAATCGTACCGGACGAGAGGTCTTTGGTTACACACTTGAAGATTTTGCCGAGGGCCTTGATCCCTTTGAGTTGTTTCTTCCTGAGGATCAGGATCGTGCCAAGCAGAATCTCCGTAGGACATTATCTGGAATTCCGGGAGGTCCCGTTGAGTATACTGGATTGACGAAAGATGGCGCCAGAGTTCCTGTTATTATCCATGCCAATCCACTCATGGACAAGGACAAATGTGTGGGCACAAGAGGGCTGGTTATAGACATCTCTGACCAAAAGCAGGCTGAAGGGACGATCCGAGAGAGCGAGGAACGCTTGCGCCAAATAGTCCAAAATATGCCAGTGATGCTTGATGCTTTTGACGAGGACAACCGGATACTGGTGTGGAACAGAGAATCTGAGAGGGTTACTGGATACAGCGCGGAAGAGATGATTGGAATAAACAATGTGCTGGAGATACTATACCCTGACCGAGAATACCTCTCCAGGGTTCTGGACGAGTGGGCCGAGCGCGGTGATGAGTTCCACAACTGGGAGATCAACCTTACCTGCAAAGATGGAACGATGAAGACCGTGGCATGGTCCAACATATCTAAGCGCTTCCCGATTCCAGGCTGGAAATCGTGGGCTATTGGGGTTGATGTCTCCCAGCGCAAGCAGGCAGAGGGGGCGCTGCGACGTGAAAAAGACAAGCTTCAAGAAGCACTGGCGAAGATTAAGGTGTTAAGTGAATGGTACGCTTCCTATTTGCGCTCACTCTAAAAGAGACGAGATAATAACGGCTCCTGGAATCAAGTTGAGGCGTATATTCGCGGTCATTCTGAACGGCATGCCTTTGATTCCGCCTTGACACACTACCGTAATTTCCCTATACTCCTAGACTGAAATAGCAGGTTTTTGTCACTTTATGGCAAGGCTTTCTAGACGATACCTGACCAAAAAGCCGCGTCCACAGCGTTCTTCTAGGAGCTTGCAAGATGAGAACTGCTACAATATCCGCATACATTCTGAGAAGAATCTTGATTTGGCCTGCGGTGATTAGTACTATTCTATTATTGAGGTTACGGTATTAGGAGGGAAGAATGAAGATGAATTGGAAGAGGTGGGTGGTTTATGGCATCTCATTAACCCTATGCTTGGCATTTACAGGGGGTTGCGTCAGTAAAAAGGATTATTTGGTAAAGGTTGAAGAGGGTGAAAAACTGTCGAAGGAATTCACCGCATTGAAGACTGAACACGACCGGTTACGCGGAGAAAAAGAAGCCCTCGATAACCAAGTAATGGCCCTCAAGGGGGAGCGGGACAACCTGGAAGAGGCAAATACTCAGTCAGAGCTTGAAAATCTTTCCCTTGAAAATGAGGTCGCCCTCCTGGTAGCCGATAACATTAAGCTGGAGGAGATCTTACGAGCCAAATCGGATACCTTGAGCAAAAACATCGTAGACCTCAGGGACCATATTGCGAGCCTGAAAAAGGAAAACGGCCTCCTCAGAGGAAAAAATAAAGATCTGGTCCGGAATTTGGAAACCCTTAAAATGGATGTACACAACCTCCAAAATCAGATTGTGGCGCTTGAGGAGAAAAACAGGGTACTCCAATCCGAGGCCGAGGCTCAGGTAGACAATCTCCAAGGTCAAATTGTGGCGCTTGAAGAGAAAAACAGGGTACTCCAATCTGAGGCCGAGGCTCTAGAGCGTCAGAAAGAAGAAGAGATGTTAGAGATGAAGGGTGCCTACGAAGAGCTACTTGAGGGTATGAAATCAGAGATAGACAAAGGTAAGATTACCATTACCCAGCTGCGGGGAAAATTAAAGGTGAATATGCTGGACGAAATCCTCTTCGATTCAGGAAAAACCACCATCAAGCCTCAGGGTGTTGAAGTATTGCAGCGAGTGGGGAACATTTTGTTAAGCGTGGAGGACAGGGCTATCAACATTGAGGGTCACACAGACAATGTTCCCATCGGAGCCGAGCTCAGTAAGAAATACCCCACCAACTGGGAGCTCTCGGCGGCGCGGGCTACCAATGTAGCCAGATATTTGAAGGAAAAAATCGGAATCGACCCTAGCTTACTTTCTGCCACAGGTTACGGGGAATACCAGCCCATAGCCTCAAATGAAAGCGAAGAAGGACGGGCTAAGAATCGGCGCATTGAGATCGTGCTTGTTCCAAGGGAGATCGTGCCAGTTTCCAGGAAATAGGGAAGCTATGAAGAGGCCGTCTTTTCAAATAACCTCGCCAGACCTGTTCCCTCATCTACCTTTATTGCTCAATCTCCATCTGTTGTATATGACCCACTTATACCAAAAGAGTAGGTTTCTGCGATGATCTCGGGCAAGGCACCAAGGGTTATGTATACCATATCAATTCCATAATAAATTTGCACAGTTAATAGGCATCACATAAGGCAAGGATGCCTCAACTTAAGATGCTCCCAGATAGTGAACAATACCGCTCGTATTCAACAAATCCATGAAACGCTTCTATGATCTAAGAATGAACATTGTATGCTTAAAAATCTCGGCGCAAAAACTTTCCAGAAAATATAAAAGATCAAAAATTTTCTGTGTAATTAGGAATTAATGGTTAAAATTAAATAAGCAAAAAAATTATGTTCGATAATAGAAATAAATCATCATTTAACAACTCAATGTCAGATAACTTTTACAAAAATGGAGAGTATCGCCGTCCACAAAAATGGTTATTAAGGTTACGTGCAAATCTATATTTAAACCAGATTTTACACCTAGTGCAAATCGGTTCTGATTATCATATTCTTGAAGTTGGCTGCGACAGTGGTCAGCTTACAGAACTTTTAAAAAAAAGAACTCATTCGGTAGTTGGCATCGATATCAACCCCATATCTGTGAACAATTCAGGCAAAGATTACCTCCGAGTGATGGACGCACAGGAATTGGGTTTTTCCGATTGTTCTTTTAACCTGGTTGTTTCCACTCATACAATCGAGCATCTACCTAATGTTCAAAAGGCTCTCTGTGAGTTTGAACGGGTACTTCGTCCTGGAGGTTTTTTGATCTTGATTTATCCCTGGGAACCTATTCGCGGTTACACGGTACTGCCCGAGGCATTGTTGTATTATAGATCCATAAAAAAATGTCGTCAGATCCATCTTCATAATTTCACACCTAGAGAGATTGACCATTTACTTATTGGGTCATCCTTGGTTCAAAGAAATTGGAGAATATTTTTCGTTCCTCATCCCAATTTTATATCGGTTCTGCATAGAAACGGGACAATCTTATGAAGGCTATTAATTTTAAGGCACTGAGATAATTCATTCTTAACGTTGTAAGGAGAAATTTTTAGGTAATCGGCGAGCAAGCTGCTGCTATTAGGTTGCATAGGTTTTGGCTAAATTAAGGAGGTCAAGCCATGGTCCGTTTGATAGTCACCTTGTTTATAACCTTGACTACCCTGCTGAATATAGGGTGTTCGAATGATTCCAGCAAAGCCCCCTCAACATCATCTCAAATGATTGGAGAGGTGGATCTCTATACATTCTCATCTGACCCCCGCTATTTCTTAAGCGACGCACGGCCATTTCCATTGCCTCACAATACCTTACTTAGAGATGCTCTCGACAGTCTCGGTCGGGATCTGTCTAAAAACTACTTTTCCAGAACATACACAGACAAGGCAACAGATATTCACTTTGAAATACTCAGAATAGACGAAATAGCCACACCATCCCGTCCTCTTCGCATTGCTGTGGTTAATATGGTCGACAAAGATAAAGATGCAATGAGGTATTTTTTTCAAGGCTCAGCTGGGGGACAGACGACCTTTTATATGCTCGCTGCAACATTTATGCAACCCCATTTGAGCCCACCTTTAGTAGATGGCTTGGTCATTCTCTATAACGGCGAAATACTTCCAGAGCTTGACCATATTAGTCTAGCAGGTGTCCTGACTCCAAGATCGGTTCAGCATGTTGCCAAGCGAGCGATCCATGGTGCGAAAAGGAAAGCTGTTATTTCAGATCAAGACCATGTAAAATTGCGCAATCTCAAATTGTAATGAAGATGTAGGGCCTGGATACAAGTCCCTGAGGTCGCCCTATTCCTTCNNAATTCTCTCCAGGAATTCGCGTGCCCCTGTGTGGGCTGGGTCAATTTCCAGNATCTCTCGAAGTTGCTCCCTGGCCTTTTNAAGTTCANCCATATCCGCATAGAGCAAACTCAGGTATAATCTGGCATCCACATGCGCTGGAAAGAGCTCCTTTACCTCGTCTACTTTCCTCCTGCAGATAAGATCATCCATAGGCCTAGCAACACGAAGAGCACCCCCGCCCCTGTTTTGATATAATTTGCGGGAACCAGCCTACCCACCCCAGAGCCAAGGACCACGGCCAGCAAGGATGTCAGCACAAGGGCACCGGCAGAGCCAATGAATACAGCGAGCCGTGATTTACTTTCAGCAGCAAAGGCAAAGGTAGCCAGTTGTGTCTTGTCCCCTAATTCGGCAAGAAATATCATTCCAAAAGTTGTCAGCAGTACCTTGAGTTCCATGTTTTAACCCCCCATTTGAACTTGGATAGATTTCTCACAGAATCTGTTTCCCTTACACAATTTAAGAAAGTTGCCACTTATACTATCACCTTTCCAGGGTATATGTAAACGTGTGAGGGGCAAGAGTGATCATAATTGACAGGTAGCCGTAATTTCATTATACTTTTCGCCTTAAACATGGCAAAGCCTTTTTGGCGTATTATAATCATACAACATGGCGTGGAGGGAACCAGTGAAATACTGTCTCATGACATCTTCAAAAAAATGTTATAATGTCTTGAGAAGGCCTCCAGTAACCACGAGATTGAGTTCTCAAAGGGAGGTCTGGGAAATCACTAGTTATTCATAAATGGAGTTAGAGTATGGCAATGCTACCGTGTGGGGCGTATGCAGGGAGAGAAATCGAAAAGTGCGCGGCGAGGCGTGATAATGGGTATTGGAAGTGCGATGAATGGGCAGATGACTGGTACTATAAATGTCCCAGCTGGCAACCCGGCAAATTTGTGGGCTATGCCCTTATTTGGACTGCGAAGTGGCTCAGCAAGACTTGCTACTGGTCTGCTCACAAGGTGTGCGTTTTCTGGAAATTCACTAAGATTTTACGGTGCGTTCTATATGTGAGCTCAAATGTGCTACCAAGATTTTTTGGGAAGATACTTGGATTTGGTACTCTGGCCATTCCAAGCCCCACGAGCCCCTTTGCACCTGCAATTGCATATGGAAGTTATATTAACGATGAGGGTAATGAGACAGAGAGGCCAATCATCATGTGTTGGACTGAGACAGCGGATCCCCCAGTGGGGTCTTCTGGACTGAGGCTGAGGTTCGAACAACTGCGACACTATTCCTCTCCTTTCCATACCGTGCTCCCTCAATTTACCACAAAGGCCGTTGATGGTGAGGTGTCACATCGAGGGCCTGCATTGACCTTCCTCAATAACATATTCTTCTTGGCATGGACAGGAAAGGATTCGGAGCACCGATTACATGTGATGCAATCTTCTGATGGCGGAGATACTTGGCTAAACAAGGTGACGCTCAACGTATCCTCTCTATCTGGGCCCGCACTGGCAGTGTTCAACAACCGTATTCATCTCGCCTGGAAAAGTAAACCACGACAGGGCTCATACCTGAACATTATGTCTAGTGTCGACGGTATTAAGTGGGAAAATGAAACCAGAGTGGTAGGGAGGGCAGAATCAGGGCCTGCACTGGCAACTCTGGGCTCCGTGCTTTTCATTGCCTGGAATGGCAAAGATGACTACAGGGTCAATATTATGGACAGCCGGGATGGTCTCTCTTTCGAGAATCGGGTCACGCTCCAGGGGACAACTGATGCCAGGCCTGCGCTCTGCACCTACGGGAGGCATCTCTATTTGGCCTGGAAAGAGAAAGGTCGTGAAGGTCTAATAACACTGATGCGCAGCACGAATGGAACTCGCTGGGAAACGGTCCCGGTGAAACTCCTTCCAGACCAGCCCTTGAATACCGGTCAGCCAGCGCTGGCCTCTTGCACTGAGGGCCTCATCATTGGTTGGGCCAATCCAAAACTCCATATTGCAGGAAGGAGATAGTGAATCGAAATTCAAATGTTCAACATTCAAAACAACCCTGGGCAGAAAATCAATGCATTATCGCACCATGATTATGGTAGCAACGTCGCGCTAAGCAAATTTACAGGTGATACCACCATCAACGACCAGTTGCGCGCCGGTGATGTACTTGGCCTCGTCAGAGGCGAGAAACACAGCTGCATACGCTACGTCCCAAGCATCGCCCATCTTTTTCATGGGGCATTGTTCATCACGGATTTTGATCATTTTCTCTACGTCTCCACCCCCATAGGCCTCTTTGAGCGGCTTAATAATCATCGGTGTATTCATCAAGCCAGGTAAGATAACATTGGCACGGATATTCTTCTCAGCGTACTCCAGCGCAATGCTCTGTGTCAGCTGGAGAATGGCTGCCTTGGTGGCACTGTAGGATAAGTATGGAACTCCTGTGTAACGAATGCCGGCAATGGAGGATATGTTTACGATTGCGCCTCCACCCTGCTTTTCCATGTACGGCAACACATATTTGCATGTCAAAAATTGGCTCTTGAGGTTGACTGCAACGACTCGGTCCCAGCTTTCTTCGCTCGCATCCACCGGACCGCCGACCTCAACAATGCCCACATTGTTGTGCAATATATCGATCCTCCCATAGACATCGATGCATCGCTCCACCATGGCTCTGACTTCATCTGACTTGGCAACATCTGCCTGATGAACCTCGCAATCACCGCCTTCCTTTTCGATTAATCCTTTTGTCTCCTCGGCAGCAGCGGGGTTGATGTCAACAGCGAACACCTTTGCCCCCTCCCGTGCAAAAAGCACCGCGGTCGCCTTACCATTGCCCCATCCCGGCCCAACAGAGCCTGCTCCTGTGACAACCGCGACCTTGTCCTTCAAGCGATCACCCATTTTCTGCACCTCCCTTACGGTAGTTCGCGCACCATCATATTAGATCGTTCAGAGGCTGGCCCTCATCTCGTCAAACCTTACGCTCCTTATCTTCCCAGTACTTAGCCCGTAACTCCCGTTTTAATATTTTCCCATAATTGCTCTTGGGCAATTCATCCACAAAATCTACTGACTTGGGTTTTTTGTAGCTCGCGATGTTATCCTTGCAAAAAGAAATCATTTCTTCTTCTGTGACGGACTCGCCCGGCCTCAGCGAAACAACTGCCTTAACCGCCTCACCCCATTTAGGGTCCGGAACGCCGATAACCGCAACCTCTCTCACCGCTGGATGTTTGATTATAGCCTCCTCAATTTCTCGTGGATAGATATTTTCTCCACCGCTGATGATCATGTCCTTTGAGCGATCCATAATAAATAGATACCCACTTTCATCCATATAGCCGACATCCCCAGTATGGAGCCACCCGTTACGAAGTGTCTCCGCCGTGGCCTCAGGGTTGCGCCAGTACCCTTTCATCACAAGATCCGAACGCGTAACAATCTCTCCCATCTCACCTGCTGGCAGTTCACGATCACTGGAGTCAAATATCTTGACCTCTACATCCGTACGTGGGAAGCCGGCAGAGGCAAGCCGCTTGACCTGTTCTGGGGACCCTTCCAGGATGTGATCCCGGTGGGGGAGGTACGTAATGGTCATAGGGGATTCTGCTTGCCCGAACAACTGCACCAGGCACGGCCCTAATCTTGCCATAGCCTCTTTCATGTCCTCGACAAGCATGGGAGCGCCGCCATAATTAAGGGCCTTCAGCGAACTATGATCGAATCGTTCCAAGCTGGGGCTCTCGGCCATAATCTTTACCATCGTTGGGGCAGCAAAGATATTGGTAACTCCATATTCCTGAATGGCCTTAAAGACAAGCTCAGCATCAAAGGATTTCGATTCCAAGATAATGTTCGCTGCCCCTTTTCCGATATTGGGTAAGGCGTAAAGGCCGCTGCCATGTGAAAGCGGAGCTGCATGCAGAATCACGTCGTTGGGGCCAAAACCTGGACAAATATCTGCATAGAAATTCATAGTCATGGCCATTAAGTTGCGATGAGTCAGCATGGCACCCTTGGGCATGCCTGTTGTTCCTGAGGTATAAAAAAGCCAGGCCAAGTCGTCAGGTCGGACATCAGCATCTTCAAATCGATCAGGTTCCTTGGATATCAGGTTCTCATAGTCTAAGAGCTCACCTTCGGCACCGGATAAGGTGATCAGGTGGCGAGCGTGCGGTATCCGGTCACGGACATCTATAATTGCTTTATTGAATTCAGGGGATAACACCACAGCTTTGGCCTCAGAGTGATCAATGATAAAGGCAAACTCTTTAGGATGAAGGCGAAAGTTAATGGGCACTGCGCCGCAACCAGCCTTAAAGCACGCAAAAATGGACTCCAGTGTTTCTGGATAATTGTATTGCAGAACGGCAATATTATCTCCCTGTGTGATACCCAAACTGTATAAGGTATTTGCCAAACGATTGACTCGGGAGTTAAATTGAACATAGGTTAATCGCTTGGAACCATGCGCTATGGCCAAATTGTTTGGAAAAGTCTGAGCGGATTTGGTTAATAATTTACCAACGTTCATGTGCCCCTCCTTACCATTTTTTCCGTCACCTCATAAAACGCATCCTACTATAACTCACCCTTTTGGGAGAGAGAAAGAATACCACTATGTCAAAAAAACCTCGCTGATGGACCGGAAATAGAGAAGGCATTGAATCGTGCCGGATTCCCTAAAATTAAAACCCCGACCTAAGTCGGGGTATCCGGATGTGCCGTTACTCACTTGGCTCTTTTCCCCTAAATGTTAGTATATGGATTTTCTCCAAGCGTA
>JGI2171J19970_10000296_pt1 | contig 25081 bp, 17 predicted proteins | sample DeeMarSWOR324_28_FD_19970 | JGI IMG/M metagenome (IMG submission 19970) | reverse complement strand
AGCACTAAAATAATATTCAGGAATGTCACCGCAATTTGCTGGAGGCAACGTGGCCTCATATAGATCACCACTGATGTGAACTAAAGATTCTTCAATGAATGATCCTCCATCGTATCTATAATAATATTTTCCTGTTCCGGAAACATATGTATCAGTGATTTCTTTTATCTTTACTGAAATGGTTGTAGATTCACCTGGTAATACTGCATCTGGAATTCCATTAGGCAGGATTATTTGTATGGGATTTCTGTAGGTGTATGTTATTGTATATTCTCCTTCATAAAGATCAAGAATTGTAGGATGTTGACGGCCCTCAGTTGCTGCTTCTGCCCGTGGTTTTGCATAATCAAAAGCCTCTTCTGCAGAATTAATTCCATCATTATTTCCAAAATAATCAGCCCAATTTCCATCATCACATGCCATTATTAAAAAATTTGAAAAATAGGATCCCCAAGAAACAGTATCTTCTTCACTAGACATAAGAACTATTCGACCTTGTGTTCCTACCTCTTCCACAAAACCCTCTATAAACAAATCAGATTCAATTTTTGGCTTAATATTTATCCCCAAACCTAGTTTTTCTTCTAATTTATTTCCAAGTAAGCTACCCATTTTATTTTTTGAAGATATCAATGATAATCCTCTACCAATAACGCTTAACTTTCTTAAAGATATTTGATAAGCTGATAATGAGTTGAAATTATCTACAGAAATATCATTAAAACCACCACTGTAGCAACTGTCTACAATAAGACAAAGCCCTTTTGAGTTTATTTTATTTAAGTAAAAGTTCAACAAATCATCCCAAATAAATCCATACCAATTATCAAAACCATCATACATAACAAGCATTTCATCTGCTCCATCTGCCTCATCCTTTGGCGGAATATCTATATAATTTCCTTGCGGGTCTTTTAATGGAGAGCCATGAGTTGTTAGATATACAATCACCATATCATCGCTATCTGCATTTTCACTTAGCCAATTTAACTCTTTAATAAGGTTTGATAAAACAGCATCTTCAGCAGTGACCTTGTGGATATGGTCTTCTTTCCATTGAGGTGAATTAAGAAGAGCGTTATATAGATCTTCAACAGCTTCAAGCATTGATGGACGATCTTGATCTGGATTATTTTTATATACACCAACTGCAAAAAGTAAAGCCCAATAATCGGATTCAGAGGTTATTGGACAGGGGTCATATACATTATGATTATCAAAGAAAAAAGTATTTTCTGTTTTAATGATTTCTTGTGAAGGTAAATTTTCAATTATTATAGTTGAACCATATACATTACTACCAAAAAAAGCAGAAATTAAAAATATTGTCGCTGTTATTAATGCAAATTTTTTCTTAAATATTTTATAAATCATAGCTATTTGCCTCCGTCTGTTTGAAAAATATTAACGAGTGTTAATTTATAAGTTTTTTTGAAAACAAGTTTAAATAAAAAAATAGAGAAGTAGGTTGTATCTATAGCCCTAATAATTGTCGAAGAATTGTAAATGCACTTTGGAATTGCTCTAATAATCTCATGAAAAAAATGTTTGAAAATAATCTGTTTCGTGGTGTAGTAAGATATACATCTATTTCACAAAAGTCATCGGGATTCTCTGTATTAACTACCATTACTTTTTCAGTAAATTCTTTATTCCTATCCTTTGGAATAACAACCTCGACTTCAATTGTTACCGGTCCATCTTCAGGTTTTAATCCTGATCCACTTTCTGGAGAAAAACTCCACGTTCCCCAGTTCGTAGGACCTTCAACTTCCCAAGACAGCTCGGTTTCAGGACCACCACAGTTTTCAACATTAAAGGTACCTGTTAATGTTGCACCTGGTGTTGCATTTATCCATGTAAGCTCTCCTTCGCAACAGATAAGAGGTATGTCGGTATCTTCACATTCATGTACAAAAACATTGATGGCATCTATTCCTGCTTCTACAACAGATCCTTCATATAAGTCAGATGCTTCAAAACGGATCTTAACAGTACTTGTTGGTGTTACAAAATCATTAATTAAAAAGTGATGCTCTTTCCAACCTATACTTGATGAGGGACCAATTGTTTCAGCGTGTACCCAGTTTGCACCATCATCATTTGATACATAAACTTTAAAAAGATCGTTATTTGGATCAGCTCCAAAGTTATTTGTGTACCAGAGAGCATAGGAAATATATACATCTTTATCATAGTTAAGATCGATTGTTGGTGAAATCAGCCAAGTATAACCATCGTCAACATCACAATTTTCATTATATGGGTCATTATCGGTAAGATAGCAATTACCTGATCCATCGTAATCATTTGGTGGGTCTCCTCGGTTCCAGTTCACAGGAATTCCTCGCTCCCATTCACCATCAGAACATTCGTTTTCTACTGTCCAACCAGTATCATTCTCAAAATCATCTGTAAATACGGATATAAGTTCTCCAACTAGTGAGCTGTAAACAGTTTCCGGAGCATCATATGGATTGTTTACAACCCCTGCAATTTCTCCTTCAGCACTAAAATAATATTCAGGAATGTCACCACAGGATGCTGGTGGTAATGTTGCCTCGTACTCATTACCACTAATATGAGCTAATGGTGATTCAATATACGTTCCACCGTCATATCTATAATGAAGCTTGCCTGAACCGGGAACATAAGTATCAGAATTTTCTTCAATTTCTACAGTAATAGTAGTAGAAACACCTGGCTCAATAAATTCAGGTGTACCATTTGGAAGACTTATTGTAAGGAGCGGTGGAAGCATTGCAAGGTCAGGATTTCCCCAGAGAGCCCCCCATTCAAAAGCCTCATAATTTTGATAATACCAAAGTCCATTTGAATACATTTCATATAGAGACCATTGGTGAGCTTGACCCTGTGTATATTCTCCACATGTAACACAGGTTGTAAAAAAATAATCAAGTGACTGACTAGATCCATCATAGGGATCATCCCAAGCATGCATTCCATATGCAACCTTTGTAGAACCAAGAAATCCAACTCCTCCTTGTTTAAGCATAGCCTGACCGATATTTAGATAATCTGTATCAGAGTTACTACAAGCATCAGCAAAAATAATTGCAGGATATGAATCATTAAGATATGGGCATGTATCTGTAGTTACAAAAGCACTACCTTTTGAATACATTATATGGCATGAGGTAGGTGATCCATGACCTGCCCAGTTTACAAAAGCATATGAACCTTCTGACCAAACAGACTTTACATTATCATAATTAAGATTATAATCACTTGGATATGATGAATAGCCTTGTTCGTACATCCGTGTCATAGTCCAATCAGACATCCAAACCTGATCAACTTTTTTTTCCATAAGAACAGCATTGTCGGTATCAGACCAAAAGAAGGCACCTAGGAGAAGAATATTTTTCTTAAATGCGGTATCATTGTTCTGCTCATACAAAACAGACTTATTACATATATCTGAAACAGTTGAAGGGTCACTCCATGGGATTCTTCCAACATTTACCTCTGCTGTGAAGTCAATTGGATCAGAATTTTCTCCATATTGATGATCTCCATCTGCATCCCATGATTCGCTGTCTGGAAGTGAAAGTTCTGCATAATAGAAGTCAGTCTCAGGTTTACCATATCCTGAGTCCTGAGCGCAACGTCTCATAGGTACATCATCATAATGACCTATTAAACAGACATCTAAAATCCCCCATTCTTCGGTTGGATATTTTTCTCTTAAAAAGTTACGAATTTTTTCTGCAAGGTCATAACCACTGTAATTTGCGTTAATCCAGGAAGTTGTCACAACATTTACACTTCTTCCCTTACTTTCTTCCCAATCAACTAAACCCTGAATAGAAGATGTTAGAGTATCAATTGTAATAATTACATAGTCGTAGGTTTCTCTACCTCCCTTATCTTCAGGATACCAATTTTTTGCTTGTTCATAGTTATATATTATCCTCTCTGCGTTCCTCTCTGTAATATCTGAGTTATCAACCATAATATTCTCTTTTGAAAATCCTTTTGGAATTGTATAGCTTATATCTATGATTATTTCTGAATGATAAATTAATTTTCCAGTTAAAGGATAATATGTAAAAGGATTGACTCTAAGATCAGCTAAATTATATTTTCTGTAACCGGCTTTACGGACAAGTTCTACACTTGATGGGGGATAGGGATTATTACTTCCATAAACCTCATTATAATTTTCATTATATTTGTTTAATTCTTGTTGATAGAGTTCTGGAATCTCCTCACTTAATACTCTTGGAAGAGTTACAGGTATAATATTATATTTACCTGGTAGAACATAGCTATTAGAAGTTTCATAATTAACATCAACAACCTCTGCTCCAGGAGGAATAGCTATAGAAAAAATCTTTGATGGTAGATTTGGTTTACCAGGTATTAAGTTTCGACCAAAATTTTCAACAGATATTTCATCTCTCCCTGAGGTGGATACTATTTTATATGATTCAACAGGTATGGTTAAACTGATTGTTCCATCTTGGACATATAATTGATTTGTATTTTTGTTAACAATAACTGCTGCTCCTGTAATAACACTGCTTATCATTAATATACAAATTGATATTGCAATAAAATTTTTTTTCATATTCTTTTTTCTCCCTTATTTAAATTTTATATTTTTATTAGTATTGTAATAGATATATATGATATAAATGTTTATCTTCTAATAATTCAAAGATAAAAAATTTTTAAAAATTAAAAATATAAAGAAAAATTAGATTGATTTGGGACATCATAGCGATAATAAGTGCTTGAGAACTGAAAACATATATGAAAATCGTTCAAAAAACCGTTGTAACAATGTATTATAAGCTACCTTGCTCCTTGGAATTGAAATCCATAACTCACTCCAGTCGCTTTCCACATCATAGGTGTCTTTTGCTTTCACTTTTAATTCATATGCGCCTCTCTTTTCCCAAACATGACTTATTGTAACATTAGATCCTGATTCGTAAGGCCCAATCCATTCATCAGTATCTCCATCATCCCAGTCTATAAAATAGTAAATATCATGTCCGTCAGGATCTTTTGCGTTTATCGTATAGTTATATTGTATTCCAATACTTCCACTTTTTGGGCCTTCTATAATTGGTTCATCTGGAGCATCATTTATTTTACTAACAGTAAGAGATATGAAATCATGAAATGATTTATATGAGCCTCTTTCAGCATATAATAAAAAAGTCATTTGACCGTTAGAATAAATATAATGATCAAAGTTTGAACGGATATTGCTTTTTAGATACCCATCTCTATTTCCAGCCCAGTTGTCCATATAGAGATTTTGACCAAAGAGTCCTTTACCATCACCCCATTGTCCTTCAATATAATCCCATATATAGAGTTCAGCCTGTGTGCATGCACTAGAATAACCTTCCCATAAAATCTCAATATCTTCTATATTATCAGATTCTTCCTTAATTTCGAATTCAAAAATATGTGTTGATCTAAAAGAACCCGAGGGATTTGGTGAAATGTAACGATTAGGATCATTATCCTCTCCAGTTGCATCGGAATATGCAAGTTTTTCATAATCAGTTGAGTCAATCTCGGTTGTAACAGGTTTGCGCTCATTGTCAATATTAGTCCAACTTGTGGATTGATAACCATAGCAATATTTATCATCACTTGCCCCTGTTGTAAAATCATAAACAGATTGACCGGATAATGATATATTGAATGCTTCAGCACTTATTCCAACACCTTCATCAGAATCTTCAGATATCGCGACAACCTTAATTTTTGCCTGATCAGTTTCGGCATAAGGGACGGTCCAATCATAAAAGCCAGTATCTGTGGTTGTATCAATAAAATCATAGTTATCTCCACCATCAATTGAATAATAAAGATCGATTTGAGGGATTTCATCATTGTCGGTATCTATTGCACACCATTCAATGGTTTGAGTTGTTCCAGTGGCTAAGAATTCTCCACCGTCTGGCCAAATAACATGGACAGAAGGTTCATTATCTGTATATCGAGGAACCTGCATCACAATACAATGAATTGCACCTGCAGCCCATATTATTGGATAGCAATTGATTTGTACGATTTCTAGATCGGGAGCAGCTGCTTCAAAAGCAGCTAATGCTTCAGCATCCTCATCTGAATAGTCTGAATGCGTCTCACCATATGTTGGAATAAAAATCCTATCATTTACTCTAAAACTATTAGTATATGTCCAATGAGTGTCATATCCCTCATCAGGATGAGGAGCATTCCATGCTGGAGTTCGATGTACAGTAAATCCTAAATTTTGCATATATGGAACCGCATTTTCAGTAATTTCAATAGCTGTGGGATTTGAACCAGGTTTAAATTCAGAAATAATCACAGAATCTTCATCTATAATATACATCCACATATCAATATGTCCTGTACCATCCACAGAAAATGGCAACTGAGGGAATACATGAATTTCATCTATACCCTGATAAGTTTTAAATAATTCAGCAATAAACTCTTCAGTGAATCCTTCACTTGAGGGATTATCAAGATTTATAATAGAGCTCATAACAGCCATATTATCAGGTCCAGGTTGGAAATTACCTCCTGAATAATACAAACCGATATCATAGGTTGGCATTATAAAATGATCATCGCCAATAAGAGTTGGGATGAAGTTATCCAAAGGACGTTGAGGATAATAGTGGCTATCAACTATTCCTAATGTTTCATCTTGAAATATAAAATGTGGACCATAATCCCGCATCCAAATTGCATTTGCTGGTTCTATTATAAACTCAACCTTGTCTATATTTGCACCATTTGCTATAAATTGACTTTTTGCTGCATTCATCTGGGATTCACTTGTAACCAGAACGTAAGCAATTTCATCGAAATCATCATCTTTGGTTAATTCTACAACTAGATCAACTACCACATCATTCCAACTGCCTGATATATAACAAAAAAGTACACCCCGCACTGGATCATATTCAGGTGGCGATTTAATTGTTCCAGATGTTGGTAAATCTCTATACTTTATTGAATATGGATAGCGTGATTGAAAAGGATTATATGGCGTACCACCTTCTCGCCATCTAGGTAGGGGTTCGGGCAAATCTTCATATTCATTTTCTCTGATTTTAGGTTTCTGAACCTCCCCTGAGATATTTGGTAAAATACTTGATCCAATTAAAAATAAAATTATTCCAATTATAAATAATTTTTTAAAAAAATTATATTTCATTTCTTCTACCCCCTTAAGACTATGTAAGTTATATGAAATATCCACTCTTAAATATTACTAATCATTTTTATAAAATAGTAATCAATTATTATATTATTTATCTTTTTACCATTTTTTATATTGGTAAGAAAGAGTAAAGAAAATAATTTCCATTTCATCAGACGCTCGTTTTCCAGATACTGTATAAGCATAAACCTTTAACTTATGCCTTCCAAAAAGTGGAATATGTTTTCCCTCCATTTTCCATTCGTAAGGTGGTTTACTGTCCCAAAATAGAAAAATATCATCAATACAAAAGACAACAAATTTAACCTCCTCTTTTGTAATCACCTCACAACTAGTATTTGCTCTACCAAGAATTAATGTTGTTCCACGAAAACCCCAAAAAAATAGTCTACCCAAATCCAAAGGTATTATTGAATGGTTGAAAAAGTAACCTTTTCCCTCAAAGGGAGTTCTGATTATAATTTGTATATCAATTGGCTTATTTGCCATTTCTGCAAGTACTGCAAGAAGTAATTTTGTTGATTTAGCAAGATAAGTAGAATTTATACCTGTAAGATTGTCATCAGGTGTATTGCAATTTCTACATGGATCATGCTCAACAATCCATACAGCATCATATCCATAGTCAAGAAATGCTTGATGGTCAGCTCCTCTATAATTTGGAATCTCTTCAACATATAAACTTATATTATCAAAGTATTTTTCACCAACATTTTTAGCAAATTCTGCAATCCAATATGACCTTTCTGTATGAGAAAAACGAATAATATTTCCACCATATTCTGTTTCGGCCCAACCAACTATATCTAGATTTAAAACTGCATAAATATTATCTTTATTTCTATATGCATCACGTGCATAAGTAAAACTTCCGTAGGTTCCTACTTCCTCACCTGAAAAAGCAATAAAGCAGATATCGTGTTTAAATAAGTGGCTACTAAGTACTTCAGCAATTGCAAGAACTGCTGCTACACCTGACCCATCATCGTTTGCACCAAGAGAGTTATCTACTGTGTCATAATGAGCAGATATAATTATAGTTGCATTACTAGTTAGGTCATATCCATTTAGTTTTGCTACAACATTTTTACCTTTAAATTTACTAAATTTCCATTCATGGAATTCAACATCAAGGCTCAAATTTTCAAATATGCTATATATATAATCGCCTGCTTTCTTACAATTTTCAGATCCAGTATATCTTGGACCAAAACTGAGAAGATTTTCTAGATAGCTATAAACTAGGTCTTCATCGATTTGTTCTATCATATCAACAATGTCTTCATAAGAAATTTTATTTGAATTTTTTGTTTTAATATTCCTGTTTTCCGTAGCAGACAAAGATAGTGAATTTATTAATAATAAAAAAATTGCACTTATTACTAATAATGACTTAATTCTCATTTTTAAAGCCTCCTTGATTTATTATAATAGAAGGAGTGATATATAAATACCACTTGCTATAAAATAAAATTCAAAAAAAATAAATTAAGTTTTAGTATTGGACAACGTAATTTAGTCCATATTCTCCGAAATTATCTGGAGCAAAATCCCGATAATCAAACTGTAAGATAAAATAAAGTAAGCTTAATGGAAATCCTGGAACAGCATTTGCTTTTGTATTGGTCAGTACATCCCCTGGTTGTGGATATCCTATAGAACTTTTTTTAATCTTCCAAATTATCACATTTTTCTCACTATCAATTAACCCTTCGCATTTAGGCATATGATTCCACTGCCAATAGGTTGCATGTTTTGGTAGACCACAGCGAAATATTGGATCTCTGAAAGAGAAAGTATTTAACCCGGCAGCATAATCATTACCATTAAACGTAAAAAGTATAGAAAACACTGCGTTATAATTCTCTTTTAATAAAAGTATTTTCATAGCAATAAAGAGATATTCTGGTTCATCTTCTTTTTCATAAAACCATGCTGACTCAATATCTAACAAACTTAGACGTGTGTCCCCTAAATTATCAGGAATCTCAGGATTTGTTTCATCACTTGCTGTTACAGTTATAGGGAAAATAATTGTAATCAACAGCGTACAAACAAAAATTCCAATTATTTTTTTCATAACCTAAATTCCTCCCTTTTTTAAAAAATGATATAATTCAATAGTTTATAAGTGTTGCATTAACAAGTATTTTTAAAAAATGTTAAAACATCAAAAAAAGAAAAAAAGGATTAGTTATTTTTTTTACTACTAGGTTTTATTGCTTCAATTGTTTTAATATTGAGGCATCCTGTGCCTCTATCTGATTCAATTATAACAAATCCTGCATTGTAATCAATAAGTTGGACCATACCAAAAATTACACGAGTGTTATCTTCACCAGGTTCTTTTGTTACAATTTTGCACTTCTTTCCTATTAACCTATCCATACATTTTTTTTCCATTTTCTTTCCTTCCAAATTTCTACTCTAAAAGAGAAGACTGGAATCACAAATATTCCAATCAAATCTCCTTAGGCGTGCTATTCTTTGACACTGATTATATATAAATACTTCGTGTCAAAATGTCAAAATGAAAAAACATTGTTCTGATTCTGATTTCAAATAAACCATTATAGTATGAAAAAAAGCAGTATCTTAATTAACCATATATTTTAAGGGATTAATATTGTCGTTTCATCACATATAACCAAGATTATAAATGCAAATCCATTTGTGTTTATTTCAAAGGGGTATTTATTTTCTTCACTTAAAAAAACACCTGATATAGATATCGATGCTGAGCCAAATCCAATAAGAGGCCGTAGCTTTAATTTTTCAATTTTAGATAATGGATCAAGTTCTATTTGAAATTCTTCTGTTAGGTTTGCTCCAAAAAGTACAAACATAGCATCCATTAAAATTTCAATTGATAGGTTCCCACTTGCTCGGGTTGTCCCTGTATTAATAACTGAAATTGTATACCCTAAAAAACCACCTTCAATAATAATTTCAAGTTTATATTCCTGCATATTTAAGGGAATATTCTTTATTTGGTTGTTATTATAAACAGCAGTGACTCTGAATGCACTTACAATAAGAATACATATTATTATTCCTGAAAGTAACTTTTTCATTACTTTTTTCTTCCCCAAATAGTAAGAATATATTAAGTTAATATATTTAACTAGAATTTAAATATTTCCTCAATAACAATTAATTGCAACAAATGTCATAAATAAAAAATTTATTTTATTAATAACAGTTTTGTTATCTCAAAATTTATAATATTAGCATTAAAACTGGCCTAAATTTGTTCATAAAATTTATGTTTAAACAATTATTTTACAGTATTTACGTGTGAAAAATTATGAAAACAAAACAAGAAATAAGAAAAGAAATATGGGATTTACTAGAAGAAAAAAATGTTGTTACTTTTCCTCGTCCTGTTTACGGAAGAATCCCTAATTTTATAGGAGCAAATGTGGCAGCAGAAAGACTTGATGAACTTTCTATATGGAAAAAAGCAAGGGTGATAAAATCAAATCCTGATTCACCACAAAAATGGGTAAGAGAAAACGCACTTAAACATGGAAAAACAGTTTATATGGCTGTTCCACATCTTCGAGAAGAAAAATGCTTCCTAAAAATTAATCCAAAAAAAATCTCTAATATAAATTATGCTTCAACAATAAAAGGTGCCTTTAGATATGGAGAAAAACTATATCCAGATGAAATGAAAAAGGTGGATGTGATTATAATTGGTTCTGTTGCTGTTACAAGAAATGGAGCAAAGATTGGAAAGGGAGGAGGTTTTTCTGACCTTGAATATATTATTTTAAGAAATTTTGATATTATTAGTGATGAAACACCAACAATTTCAACGGTTCATTCCCTTCAAATTGTAAACTACAGGCTTCCAATGGAGCACCATGATATACCCTTAGATTATATTATTACCCGAGATGAAATATTAAAAACAGAAAAAATTTATGAAAAACCAATAGATATTGAATGGAATTTACTTGATGACAGGTTAAAAGAAATTCCAATACTTGAAAAATTAAAAGAAAAAATATTAGATTATTGATCTACAACTTGCAATTACGCATAGTTTGTATCAATTAGTTCACCATGCACATCCCCACGTGGCATATTCACATCGATTTTGATTAGGTTTCCAACCTCTGGTGCATAATAGTATTCAAAGAAATCACCTATTAAAGATTTTATCCTCCAGGCATCATAGGTTCCTTCTGGAACTGTTACACTTTCCATGCTAAGACATGAAAATGCAAGCGGTACGAAGGAGTAATGTGTTGTAAACGTTATTGGTATTTTTATAATACCAAATATTCCTCCAAATTTTATATTCATCTTTATATCCATTTCAGGCATATTCCAGAATTTTAAGGTGTGCAGGGGAAACTGAAGCAAGGGAAAAATGGTACTTAAAACAGAGTTAACAGATATTCTAATTGGGATGGGAAGCTTTATTGGTAGAGGTTGAATTGCTATACTTGCAACTCCTTTTATAACAGCATTGAAATCTTCAATCTCAAGATTGGATTTTGTAAAAATAATTGTTCCAGTAATTTTATTTAAATTTGGTTTAATATCGCCTTCAACATTGATTACTGTTCCACCAAATGGAAGGGCTGCCTCAAATGATGCTATTACCTTTCCAGTAACATCCACCTTATAGGTACTCCCACTAGTATCTGAAACTGTCCATTTGAAATCATCTATCTTTCCATTCATTAAAATTTTTGTGCTTTCATAATTATAATCAACTGTAAATTCACTAATTGAAAAAGTCCAACTATCCTTGCTATTCCAGATTGGTACATCATCATCTTGAATAATAGTTGATTCATGGTTGTCTGTTACCTGAGCAACTGAAATATAGCTTGGAACTACCAGCATACAAATAACTAAACCTACAATTGTAATTTTATTCATTTTACTTCCCCCTTATTTGTAGATTTATAATATGATTCTAATTTATAAATCTTGTTAAATACATTTGTTACTTTTTTAAATTCTAATTGTTTGTTTCAACCTATTAATTCTATCTCTAAGAAAAATCGCTTTTTCAAAATTCAGTTCATCAGCTGCAGCTCTCATTTCAAGCTCAAGATCAACAATCATATTTGGAATATCTTTTTTAGGAATATGCTTTATATCTTTTATATCTGCAATCTTTTCTTTTATTGGTTTAATAATTGTTTCAGGAGTAATTTTATGTTTTTTATTAAACTTGATTTGTATGTTTCGCCTTCTATTTGTTTCATCTAGTGCTTTCATAATTGAATCAGTGATATTATCTGCATACAGTACTACCTTAGAATCTACATTTCTTGCAGCCCTTCCAATTATTTGAATAAGGCTTCTGTGATCCCTTAAAAACCCTTCTTTGTCTGCATCAAGTATCCCAATAAAACCAACCTCAGGGATATCAAGTCCTTCCCTCAAGAGATTAATTCCAACTAAAACGTCAAATTGCCCAAGACGCAGCTGTCTTATTATTTCAGATCGCTCGAGGGTATCAATCTCTGCATGAAGATATCTTGTTTTTATATCTCTTTCAGCTAAAAATTCAGAAAGCTCTTCTGCAAGCCTTTTTGTAAGGGTTGTAACAAGCGCTCTATTACCATTGGTAACTGTGTTGTTTATTTCAGATATCAGATCATCTATCTGTCCTTTAGTCTTTCTTACTTCAACAGGGGGATCAACAAGTCCTGTAGGTCTAATGATTTGTTCTACAATAGAAGATGAGATTCCGAGCTCGTAATCACCAGGAGTAGCAGAAACAAATATTACGTTCTTCATATACTCGTAAAACTCATCAAATGTAAGAGGCCGATTATCATAGGCACTTGGTAGTCTGAAACCATAATCAATAAGGGCCTTTTTTCTTGAATAATCACCATGATTCATTCCATGAATCTGTGGAATTGTCCTGTGACTTTCATCAATAAACATTAAAAAATCCTTAGGAAAATAATCAAGAAAACAAAATGGTTTTTCACCGGGTTTTCTTCCATCAAAATGCCGTGAATAATTCTCAATTCCCTTACAAAAACCAGTTTCCTCAAGCATTTCAATATCATAGAGGGTCCTTTGCTTGAGCCTATGAGCCTCAATCATATCAAGCTCTTTTAGTCTATCTTCGAGTTCTTGTTTAATTGAAACAATTGCACGTTTTCTTTTATCTTCACTTATTACAAAATGCTTAGCAGGATAGATAAAAATATAATCCAGATCATCAACAATGTTACCAGTTATTTTATCTATTTCAGATATCTTTTCCACTTCATCGCCAAAAAGCTCAACTCTAATAATATTATCATAATAACCAGGGATAAGATCGATTGTATCACCTTTCACCCTAAATCTACCTGGTGCAATGGACATATCATTTCTTTCATACTGCATATCTATGAGATGCTCTATAATCTCACCTCTATCAATATTGAATTCCTTTCTAAGTTCATAACCAAGTGACATGAAATCAGTGGGGTCACCTACTGTGTAGATACAAGATACAGAAGCGACAACAATTGTATCCTCACGAGAAAGTATCGATGCAGTTGCAGCAAGTCTCATCTGCTCAATTTTAGGATTTACATCTGCATCCTTTTCAATGTATTGATCCTTTGAGGGAATATAGGATTCAGGCTGATAATAATCATAATATGAAACAAAATATTCTACTCTATTTTCAGGAAAAAACTCCTTGAATTCAGAGAAAAGCTGGGCAGCAAGGGTTTTGTTATGAGCAAGAACAAGGGTTGGTTTTTGATTTTTCTCAATTATGTTTGCCATTGTATAGGTTTTCCCAGATCCAGTAGTTCCAAGAAGAGTCTGCAGTTGCTCACCACTTTTTAGACCTTCAACAAGTTTTCTTATTGCTTCAGGTTGAGAACCCTTCGGTTTCATGTCACTTACAAGTTTGAATCTGTTTATGATATCAACTCCTTTTTACGAAGAAGACGGTTATATTTTATCGCGAAACGATGCGCCTCATCTCTTATTTCCTGTATATAGTGAAGTGCTTTGTCCTTTTTTGATATTTTTAATGGAAGCATTCTACCGGGTAGATATATCTCCTCAAATTGTTTAGCAATTGAAATGATTGGTATTTTTAAATCAAGATTTTCAAGCTCTTTTAATGCGGAATTCAATTGACCCTTACCTCCATCTATAATGATTAGATCTGGAAGATCTGCATCTTCTGATTTAAGTCTTGAATATCTACGTCTAACAACCTCAGATATTGCTGATGTATCATCAATTCCTTCAACACTTCTAATCCTAAATCTTCTATAGTTGCTCTTATCAGGTTTGCCGTTCCTGAATTGTACCATTGAACCAGCAGTGGATGTACCAGATAAGTGTGATATGTCAAAACATTCAATTACATTTGGATTTTCTTGAAGATTTAACCTAGTTTTCAAGGTTTCAACCTTATCAATATCTGAAAAAAATGTAATTTCTATGTTTTTNAAGACAAGATCTAANAGTTGCCTTTTCTCACCTTTCTCTGGTTTTGTAATTTTTACCTTACTACCTTTTAGATTTTCTAGAAAATTTCCAATAGAATCAGATAATTTTACTGGAACAATAAGCTCCTTTGGAACAGGGCTGTCTGAATAATATTGAACAATGAACTCCTCTAGGAATTCAGGGTTATAGTCAAAAACAAATTCAGATTTGTTGTTTAAGGTTCCCTTGTATATGTTAAAAAGTATAAGATATACTTTATCATNTTTTATTTCATAGTTGATTATATCCTCGTTGTATTTTTTCTCACGCTGCATGTTTTGCCGTTCATTTAAATGTTCAATTGCATTTATCTGATTTCGAATTTTAAGAGCAGTTTCAAAATAATTCCTATTTGAAAAAGATTTCATATCTGCATCTAATTTTTTAAGAAGTTTATCTGTATGACCTGTTAGAATTAATTTTACATTTTCGATTTTACTTTCATAATCTTTCTCTGAAATAAGACCAATACAAGGTGCTTCACAAAGATTAATATGATATCTCAAACATGCTTTTTTTGGAAGTTTTTTACACGTTCTTATTAAAAATGTTTTTTTTAAAAATTGTAGAACATAATCTCTTTCAGTTGCAGAAACAAATGGTCCATAATACTTTCCTTTTTCATTTTTTCTTCTGGCAATCAGTATTCTAGGGTATTTTTCATCAGTTAAAAGAATATATGAATGCGATTTTGCATCCTTCATTCTTATATTGTATTTAGGTTGATATTTCTTAATTAATGTATTTTCAAGAATCAATGCCTCAACTTCGTTATCGGTTGCAACAAAATCAACTGTTTTAATATAATTAAGCATAGACTGAGTTTTAATGTCAACATCATTTTTTTGGGTGTACTGCTTAATTCTTTTCTTAAGGTTTTTTGCCTTACCAACATATATTACATGTTCATTTTTATCTTTGAAAAGATAACAACCAGGCTCATTTGGTAGGTTTAATGGGTCAAGCATTTTTCCTTACCTTTGAAAAATGGTTTTAGAATTTCACCGGTGTAACTACTAGAATTTTCAGAAACCTCTTCAGGTGTTCCACTTGCAACAATCTCACCGCCGAGGTCGCCACCCTCTGGACCAAGATCAATTATATGATCTGCGGATTTAATAACATCAGGATTATGTTCAATTACAACTACTGAATTTCCCTTATCAACAAGGCTATTTAATACATCTATTAGCTTTTTTACATCATGGAAATGAAGGCCAGTTGTTGGTTCGTCTAATAGATAAATAGTTCTACCAGTGCTTTTTTTGGATAATTCTCTTGTTAGTTTTATTCTTTGGGCTTCCCCACCTGATAGTGTTGTTGAGCTCTGTCCAAGCTTAATATAGTCCAGTCCTACTTGTGATAAGGTTTCAAGTTTTCTTTTAATAAAAGGAATATTTTTAAAAACACCAAGGGCCTCCTCAACACTCATATCAAGAACGTCTGCAATTGAATTTCCCTTATATTTTACTTCAAGAGTTTCACTGTTGTATCTTTTACCCTTGCATTCCTCACACTCAATGTAAATGTCAGGTAAAAAGTTCATCTCAATTTTTATAAGGCCGTCACCCTGGCATGCCTCACATCTTCCACCTTTTACATTAAATGAAAACCTACCAGGTTTATAACCTCGTCTTTTTGCTTCTGGTGTTTTTGAAAAAAGTCTTCTAATTTCATCTAAAACTTTTGTATATGTGGCTGGATTGCTTCGAGGGGTTTTTCCAATTGGACTTTGATCAATAACTATTACCTTATCGATTTTCTCATCAAAAACAATTGCATCATGGTCTCCAGGATTTTGTTTTGAATTATGGATTTTTCTCATTAGTCCTCTATACAAAATGTCATAAACAAGGGTTGATTTTCCACTACCTGATACACCTGTGATAAGGGTTAAGACTCCAATCGGGATTTGAATGTCAACATTTTTCAGATTATGTTCTCTACAACCAAATATATGTAAATATTTTTCTGATCTTCTCCTTTTATCAGGAAGCGGTATTTGCAGTTTTCCAGATAGATATTTACCTGTTAGAGATGTAGGGTGTTTTTCGATTTCTTCTGGAGTTCCCTTTGCTATAATTTTCCCACCATGAAGACCTGCACCAGGTCCCAAATCTACAACAAAATCAGCATGACGTATTGTTTCCTCATCATGCTCGACAACAATTAATGTATTACCTAGGTCTCTTAGTTTATACAATGTGTCGATTAATTTTTTATTATCCTTTTGATGAAGTCCTATGGAGGGTTCATCAAGAATATACAAAACACCCATCAGATTAGATCCAATTTGGGTTGCAAGTCTAATTCTTTGTGCCTCTCCTCCTGATAGAGAGCCCGAACTTCGTGATAGTGTTAAATAGTTTAGTCCAACTTTATCAAGAAAATCAAGCCTAACTTTTATCTCTTTTAGTATCTGCCAAGCAATTTCCTGTTGTTTTTTTGTAAGTATCAATGTCTTGAAAAAAATTATTGCCTGTTTTATTGACATATCTGTTAGATCAACTATTGATTTATCAGATATCTTTACCGACAAAACCTTTTTTTTAAGTCTTTTACCATTACAAACCGGACATGGTGAAATCCTCATGAATCTTTCAAGTTCTCTTCTTCGATATTCAGACTCAGTTTGTCTGTAAAGTCTCTCAGATTGAGGAATAAAACCCTCCCACGAGCTCATACCTGACCATTGTGCGTCTTTTGTGCTAGATACCATATTAAATCGAATTTTTTCAGAAGAGCCATACATCAAGGCGTTATATTGATCCTCATTAAGATCTGCAATTGGTGTAAATATATCAAAACCAAAATGTTTGGCAACTGATCCTAAAAATTTTATCCTCCAACCGTCGATTGCATTTCTATAAAGTTTTATGGCTCCATCTGCAATAGAAAGTTCCTTGTCAGGAATAATAAGATTTGGATCAAAGTCCATTCTAATACCAAGACCATGACAATTTTCGCAGGCACCAAAAGGACTATTAAAAGAAAACATTCGTGGTTGAAGTTCTTCAAAAACCATTCCACACTTTGGACAAGCCATTTTTGAGGAATACAATTTTTCATTTCCTTTTTTGTCTAAAATGATTACTAAACCATCTGATTTTTTCAAAGAATTCTCAGTTGCTTCAACAAGCCTTGTTTTATCATCAGTTTTAAACCTATCAATTACAATTTCAATATCATGTTTTTTATATCTATCAAGTGTTATTGTCTCATCTGTTCTATAAATTGCTTTGTCAACTCGTATTTTTGTCCAGCCCTCTTTATTTAAATCTGTAAAAAGCTGTTCATATGTTCCCTTTTTTTGTCGTATAACTGGTGAAAGAATTGTAATCATTCCCTTAAAATCTTCACCGATTCTTTTTGAAATTTTTTCAGGGGATTGAGATTCAATTTTTATATTATGTTCAGGGCAAAAAGGAGTTCCAATTCTTGCATAGAGAAGACGGAGGTAATCATATATTTCAGTAGTGGTTCCTACAGTGCTTCGTGGATTTTTACTTGTTGATTTTTGCTCAATAGATATTGCTGGAGAAAGCCCTTCAATGCTATCGACATCAGGTTTATGCATAAGTCCTAAAAACTGTCTTGCATAAGCAGAAAGTGATTCAACATACCTTCGTTGTCCTTCTGCATAAATAGTATCAAATGCAAGGGTTGATTTTCCTGAGCCAGAAAGTCCTGTAATTACAATAAACTCGTCTCTAGGTAGTACTAGATTAATATTTTTAAGGTTATGTTCTCTGGCTCCCTTTATGATAATATCTTTCAAATTTGTCCCCCAAAAATATCGAGAATCTTTATTCTTGTCTTTTCCCTCATAGGTTTATGGTATTCAAATCTTTTGTTTAAAAGATTTAAACTAGGATAATTGAAAGTATTGAAAAAAATAAAAAAATGAGACTAGGATTCTTTTAAGGACCTTTTGAAGCTGGAAGAGTATCTGGAATTGAAAAGTATGCAACAATTTCAATTATTTTTGCAACAAACAGAATAAGAGCCCCTATTAAAATTATTAGCGTGATTGCTCCAATGAAATAAATTGTACCTGTTGTTTTAAATGTACTTACTTTTGTATGTTCTGCTATGCTATTATAACACTTTCTTAGATACAAAGCAGATATAATTGTTAATACCCATCCAACAAATAATGCAACAATAGCACCTATAATCATATCCCCAAATAAATCCCAAAATGTATTTAAATCAGTAAATTCGTCAGGTTGCATTCCGGAAATTTCAGTAATCCATGAAAATCCACCGGCAGCTCCAAAAGCAATGACCAAGATTACAATTATTGAAACAATAGCAAGTATAGTAAAAATAAAGTGCATTAGATAGTTCCTAAAGATATCCTCATCTTTTACAATTTCTGATATTGCTTTTACAGATATGAATATAAACACAAGACCAATAATGCTGATTATTGGACCACCATATGGTATAAAAATTCCAATTAGCATTAAAAGTGCTCCAATTCCTCCATAAACCTTTGCTTCGCTTAAATTTCTCATTTTCCCTCACCCAATATAAATTATTTTTCCCTAAATTATTAATATTGCGGCAACTAATCATTACTTATAATATTTACGGTGTAAGCCTTGTTCTATCTCGTGGAAACAGTATGCACTCTCTAATGTTGTTGATGTCTAAAAGATTCATTAAAAATCGTTCTATCCCAAATCCAAAACCACCATGAGGTGGCATACCGTAACGAAAAGCCTTAAGATATGCCTCGAAATCCTTTGGATTAAGGTTACAAGCTTTAATTCTATCTGTTAATAGTTTAACATCATGAATACGTTGACTACCTGAAGCGATCTCTACACCTTTACATGCCAGATCAAAACCGCGTGAATATTTGCTTTCTTCAGGCATAGTGTAAAAGGGTTTAGCTTCTATTGGATATTTTGTAATAAAATAAAACATATGACCTTCTTTTTTCATCATATCCCCTAAAAGTTTCTCCTCTTCAGACCCAAGATCAACTCCCCAATTAAGATTGCAATTGTTGTTATTTAACTTATCGATTACCTCGTCATATTTAACTCTTTTAAAAGGTAGTGAAGGTACCGTTATTTTCTTATTTAAAACATTGAGTTCATCCTTACATTCACTTGCTTTTTCCCACATTAAATAAACAAGTTTTTCAAGGATTTTCATTACATCTTCTTCATCTTTTATAAAAGCCATTTCCAAATCAATGGCTGTTGACTCATTCAAATGTCTTCTGGTATTATGCTCTTCTGCTCTAAAATACCAAGCGATTTCATAGACTCTATCAAGACCTGTGGCCATAAGCATCTGTTTGTATAACTGTGGGGATTGTGCAAGAAATGCTTCTTTTTCAAAATATTTTAGTCTGAAAACATCGGTTCCCCCTTCAGATGAACTTGCGATTATATTTGGAGTATGAACCTCAATGAAATTTTCTTTTCTTAGATATTCATGAACAGTGGCAATAATTTCATTTCTTATCTTGAAAATTGCTTGAATTTCTTGCTTTCTAAGGTCAATAAACCTATTATCAAGCCTGGTCTCAAGTTCAGACTCAATTTTATCGACAACACCTAAAGGAAGCGGTGTTTCAGCTGTTGATAGAATTTTAACCTCACGAGGAATAACCTCATAACCATTTCTTGCCTTATCGCTTTTTTTACAAAGACCTTCTACAGATATTACTGATTCACGAGAGATATTTACTAATTTATCGAAAATCTTGGGATCCTCCTTTTTAAGAACTGTAACTTGAAGGGTTCCTTTTCTGTCACGCAAAATTATAAATGCAATTGAACCGATATTTCTAATATCTTCTACCCACCCAGCAACAGATATAATTTTATCATGTTCTTTGCCAGTTACATCAATTGAATAATGAGTTCTATAAGATTTCATAATCCACCCATAATTAAAACAATGAATTTAGTCTTTTTGAAATGAAAGAACAAACATTTCCCAACATTTTTTTATTATCCCAGGATTTTACCATATTGTTTAAGGTTTCAATATCTTCTTTTTTTAGCTTTTTGACCCAACCATTAATCTTAGGAATTGCTCTTATAACATTATCAACAATTGTAATGTTTGCTGACCTTGCGGTTCTTGAAAGAGGATTTAGATCAATTGCAATTACAGTTTTACCCATAGCCTTTAAAGCCTTACATCTGTCGCCGTCTTCAAGAGGAACTAGTACAACATCTGCAGAATAAATACCGTCCTTATCACAAATGCCTCTGTTGTGTTCAAGATTTGGAATACGAGCATCAGCTGATGCCCCATATACATTTTTTGCTCCTTGTTTTTTTAATTCAAAGATTAATTTTTTCATACGTTCATCTGTTCTGTGAAAAAGATTTACCTCAAGTTTAGCAGGAACAGTTTCTGAAAGTTTAATACACTCTTTTGCTGTAAGAGCAACAACGTTTCCATTTACAGATATAACTGGACTTTTTGCTGTGATTAAGGCTGCAGCAGATACCTTTTCTGCATCCTCAGCAAAGGGGATTGTTTTTTCCCCAATTAAATAATCAAAAGCCTCCCCACGTCCATGAGCAATTAGACCTGTCTCATGAACAAGTCCATCATTCATTGCCTGCTTTATTTTTTCTCTATTAACAAGTGAAAGATATCTTGGGTGGCTCGTAGGTATTTCTTTCATGGTTAAATATCGAAAATAGCATAGGCTATTAAAAAGTTCTTTGAAAGATTGAAAAATAAAGAAGTAGATTATCCGTACATGCTTGGTTGAGGTGCCTGAGCTGCAGAAACCATTGGTTTTGCCTGTTTATGGAACTTCTGAAGTTGTTTTTCAATACGTTCTGATTCCTCATATAGCGGTGTTACATTAATCTCTATTCCCATAAGTAGGGCCATTACATTTATTGCAGCAGCAGCAGCCTTTGCATCAGGATAGTTTGGATGAGCTTCTGCAAGAATTGATATTACATTGAAATTCTGCTGTTTACCAATATTTAACAAAACACCTGAAACACCTGCAATTATTCCATTTTTAAACTGGGCAATCTTTTTCTCAAGAAGCATTGATCTAGCATTTTCAGTTGAACCTATTGCATATGCTTCAACCTCTGCTCCGCCCTCAACAGATTTTCCTTCTACAACCATTCCTTCTGGAGATATAAGAAGTTTGCAGTCCTTTTCATTTGCCCATTTCATAATGGTTTCTGATATTGAATTAATTAAATTGGGCTTAGGTTTAAACTCAGATACAAAAACTACTATTTTCTTGTTATACCCTTGATCACCAGCATATATTCGAACTGGTGACAGAGGTTCTCCAGTATGAACGACTGATAATGCTGGAAATTGTGGGGATGTAACACAGCCTATTTGTTTTAAATTCAGAGCATCAATTAGATAATTTGCTGCAATAGTGCTAACTAACCCTATAGAAGGAAAGCCAGCAATTACTGTAGCTCCTTTAAGATCTATATGTTCGAAATCACATATCTCTACTTCTTCCAAATGCATCACCATCTTCTGCACCTAAATATACATTCAAGCATTTAAAATTAATTGGTAATATCTTTTTCATCCTTTCACCACTCCTAAAGGAACAAATTTCACTACCTTTTTGGATATACCTGCACCATGTGCTACATTAACTACATTTCTTATATCTTTATATGCACCTGGAGCTTCCTCGGCTGCAACCTTAAAGCTTGCTGGATGAACATATATCCCTCTGTTTTTAAGTTCTCTTACAACATTTTCACCACGCCATTTCCTAAGAGCCTGATGTCTAGATAATACACGCCCAGCACCATGACAGGTGGACCCAAATGTTTCTTCAGCCTCTTTGGTACCACGAAGAAGATAACTTTCTGTTCCCATATCACCTGGAATTAACACGGGTTGTCCAGTATCACGATATTTAGAAGGAATTTCTGTTTTCCCTGGTCCAAATGCTCTAGTTGCTCCTTTTCTATGAACATATACCATTCTTTTTTTCCCTTCAATCTCATGTTCCTCGAGTTTTCCAATATTATGACAAACATCGTATACAATTTTCATACCCATATTCTCAGCAGTATCATTTAATACCCGTTCAAAGGATTCTCTTACCCAATGGACTATCAGTTGTCTATTAGCCCAAGCAAAGTTAGCTGCACAGGCCATTGCCTTTAAATAAGATTGACCCTCTTGGGAATTTACTGGCGCACAGGCAAGTTGTCTATCAGGAAGCCAAATATTGTACTTTCTTACTGCTTGTTCCAGAACTCTTAGATGATCTGTACAAACTTGATGGCCAAAACCTCTGGAACCGGTATGAATCATAACTGTTATCTGTCCTTTTTCTTTTATTCCATAGACTTTTGCTGCATCAGAATCATAAATATCTGTAACCTTTTGTATCTCAAGAAAATGATTTCCTGCACCTAAAGAACCTACCTGTGACATACCTCTTTGAATTGCCTTTTCTGATACATGTGCGGTATCAGCATAATCTAGGCAACCATTTTCCTCTAAAAACTTTATATCTTCTTCCCAGCCGTAACCTTTTTCTATGGGTGATTTTGCACCTAGCCTTAACACATCGTCAAGTTCCTTTTTACTAAACCTGATTTTAGCCTTCGAGCCAAGACCTGAAGGAACATTCTTAAACATCTCATCAACTAAATTCATTAGTTTATCCTCAGTTAACTCATCTATATGAAGATTTGTTCTGACAAGTCTTACACCACAATTAATATCAAAACCAACTCCGCCAGGGGAGATTACTCCTTCATCGACATCGGTTGCAGCAACACCACCTATTGGAAATCCATAACCCCAATGAATATCAGGCATAGCCAAGGATTTTCCGACGATTCCTGGAAGGGTTGTAACATTGGCAGCCTGTTCAGGTGCGTTATCACTTCTAATATGGTTAATCATCTTCTCATCAGCATATATTACTGCGGATGTCTGCATCTTTATATTATTCCTTTCACCCCTATAACTAGAAGGAATTTCATATCTATATTCATCAATTTTATTCAGTGGGCCATTCCAACTCATTTTACAAGCACAAATAAGAGGGATATAAAAATCTTTTATAAATATTGGTAAAAACTATTTTTTCTTTCTTAGAAATGGAATACCAGTCTTTTTGTTTTTCTTTACCTCATACCCCTCTGGTAGTTCTATAGCCTGACCTTCTTCAGGTTCTGATTTACTGAAAAATCTTACAATTCTTTTTTTACCTGATTTTGTTAGAATCTCTTTTTGATAAAGCGTGTAATCCCCATGTTTAAAACCCTTATATTCTTTCATTGTTGAATCTGATATCAAATGTTCATCATAATATTCCCATTCGGCTTCCTCTTCATCATCAGTTGATTCTTCTACTTGTTCAAAAGATTGCTTTGTTTCAATATCTATTACTTTCTCAGTTAGATTCCTTATTTCCTTTTTTATTTGTCTAGCTTTTTTTCTTTTTATGCCATGAATCTTAGTTAAATCCCTTACAGATGCATTTTTTAGTGCGTCTATGGTACTAATACCGTTATCCATAAGTAACTTTGAGGTTTTTTCATCTATACTATTAACACCCTTGAAAATATCGTTATCCGTTACAGTTATTGAAAACTCATCAGCAATTTTTCTATCAATCTCTATAGCTTCCTGTTTTGTAATATTATTCTCATCACCAGGATATTCTGTTTTTCTTTTATCCTCTTCTTTTTTTGGTTCTTTTGTAATTACTTTTTCAGCTTTGTATTTAAAGGGTTTTTTTTCTAACTCTGTTTTTGACTCTTTAGGTGATTCTATATAGTATTTTTTCTCAAGTTCTTTTTTTATTATTTTAGCTGTTTTTCTTTTTAACCCCTTTATTTTTATTAAGTCTTTTTGAGAGATTGAATTTAAAGCATCAATACTAGTTATTCCATTATCAAAAAGCATTACAGCTGTTTCATCATCAATGCTATTTATATCTTTAAAAGCGTTAATTTTGATTTCTTTATCTCTTAATTCAATTTCTTTCTGTCTCTCTGTTAATTCTGATTTTAGATTTGTGATGACTTGCTGTTTTTCATCTGATTCTATTTCTTTTGTTTGCAAGTCTTTTTTTAATTTTTCAATTTCTTCATCTTTTTTATTTAACTGCAGATTTTCTGTTTCTAGTTCTTTTTTGGTTTGTTCTAGTTGGTCTTGTAGTTGTGTTATTTCTTCGTTTTTGTTGTTTAGTTCGTTGTTTTTGGATTCTATATCTATTGTTTTTTCTTCTAGCTGTTTTTGTAATTGATCAGTTTCTTTTTGTTTTTTGTTTGATTCCAGGTTTTCTGTTTCTAGTTCTTTTTTGGTTTGTTCTAGTTGGTCTTGTAGTTGTGTTATTTCTTCGTTTTTGTTGTTTAGTTCGTTGTTTTTGGATTCTATATCTAT
>JGI2171J19970_10000293_pt1 | contig 25168 bp, 19 predicted proteins | sample DeeMarSWOR324_28_FD_19970 | JGI IMG/M metagenome (IMG submission 19970) | reverse complement strand
AGGAGAGCCTTGGAAGAGTAGTTCTTGTACGATTAAAGGGTGGAAAAAGTTTGCGGGGAAAATTGAAGGGTTTTGATCAACACCTCAATTTGGTGCTTGAAGAGACAGAAGACATGACAGACAAGGCAAATTTAAGAAAACTGGGCGTCATTATCGTTCGGGGAGACAACGTCGTCATCATTTCCCCGCCTCCTAGGTGAAAACTTTGGGAACGAGCAAGGGCACTCCATCTTTTGGGAAGCGTGCTGGAAAAACTCTTCACATTCGATGTAGACGATGTGGTCGAAGAGCGTATCATGTGAGGAATAAGCAGTGTGCCGCTTGTGGGTATGGGAAGTCTGCTAAGATCAGGCGGTATTCCTGGCAGACCAAAAACCTGAGTCGAGAAAGACTTCATTGATCTCATGCGCGCGTATTTTAAGACAGCCATAAGAAATGCGATTACCATTTTACTTTTTGAGCGAATGAAATATTGTCTAACAGAAAAAAAGATGGGGATTAAGCTTGGTTATCTTGTGCCGAGGTCATGCACGTGCTTCTACCCTTTCGAGAAAACATTTCTAATTATTTCTAACTTTAAATGCGGAAATCACAAGTAGAGACCCTTACGCGTAGGGTCCTGTATTTCCGTTAAGTATTTATCTATCCATCCTCGTGTAGTTAGAAGTACCCAAAACATGGACAATAGAACAAAAAGGACGTTTGGAGGCGACAGTGGCGATGGTGAGAAAAGCGCGTATCAGATTAACCAGCACTGACTATAAAAAACTTGAAAATGTGTGCGGTGAACTGAAGGCCATCGCCGAAAAAACAGGTGCCAAAATGACTGGCCCATTTCCCTTGCCCACCAAACGGCTCCGAGTACCAGTTCGCAAAACCCCATGCGGACAGGGAACGGCCACTTGGGACAAGTGGGAAATGCGTATTCACAAACGCCTCATTGATATTGACGCTGAAGAACGTGTCATGCGTCGGATAATGAGAATTCGTGTACCTGAAGAAGTCTTTGTAAGCATCGAACTGATGTAATTACGGAAAAGTGTAACAGCGCATATTCTGGAGCTGTTTGTTTCGTAGATTGTTTTTGTGTTGGAATTTCGCTTTTCTCGATAGTTGCTTGGCAGAACTATGTTGCATAACTTGTAGTCGTCCGCAAAGCTTCTTCTACACCTTGACTCTAACTTTGTTATTTTTTTGTTCAAGGCATGTAATAAACATAAATAAAAATTCCCAGTATGAGAGATATGGCAAATGCTCCCAACCATATTGCTTTGTTCCACCAAAAAATCTTCAATCCATCCATCATGCCGATGGGGATTAAGTTAAAGATTGCTATAAAGGCATTTATCCATGCGCCGAAAATTGCGATTGTATAGAATAGTGTATTCGATGTATTCAGCGTAGCTCCTATGAATATAATCGAAAGCACGATGTTGGTTAAGGGCCCAGAAAGAGCTGTTTTTCCAACAGTATCCTTTGTTGCATGTCCCGCAATCATTACAGCCCCAGGTGAAATTATCTTAAACAATGGAAGAAGCATTGAAACGAGGGTGATAAGCGCTCCGGATAGAGTTAGTCGAAACTCAGCCCATAGCCCATAGCGTTGTGCCATCAGTTTGTGGGCGAGTTCATGGAGGAGAAAAGACAAAGTGAGGACGAATGCAAGGCTTGCCAAAGTCAGTGGGTTGGGTTTCACAATCGAAAACATGGATAAGCCGACTCCCATAACCAGCAACGCTCCAATGGCTATGTGTTTAAGTTCTTTTGGGCTGAACCAGAAGATTTTTGATGTTGGTCGAGGAGGTGTGTATGTGAAGGAATATTCGTATGGTCTTCTCTCCGGCATTTCTGTTATTGCTGGTGGTGCTTCTTCGCGAGGAGCCGATGCTTTCCAGTATTCTGGGCAAGCGTGGTTTTCCGGTAGTCGGTGTTCTGGACAGAAATATCCGCTGCAGTAGGGACATTTGAAGGGTAGAGCAACATCTTTTTTACATAATTGGCATTCCATTTTTATGTTTCCTGCTCTGATGAGTTAGTGTTGACAGTTTTGTGGTTTATATGTTTAGCTTAGGTGTGGCACTTTTCAATTCTGATCTACCACATGATCTGACTACGAGCCGAATAAGGAGTTGTGATGAGATACCGCAACGCCTGAACAAGGTCAAGAGCTAACGGATCTGTCAAAAATTTAGCAGATTGGAATTCTTCCGTGAGCCAGATCCATGCAGAATTTGCCTATGTTTTCAAGTTCGGAATTAATCACTTCTTTTATGTCTCTCCGAACGTTTTCCATAGAGTTTCCCGACTTTATGACAACTTGAGCTGAGGCGATGGCGGGTTGATCAATTGGCTTGCCGATTTGACTCAACAGCCATATGTAAACCTCTTCTACATCGGACACTTGTTCATGGACTTGTTCGGCTATCCTGTGCGTTAGGAGATTGTAGATTTTTCCAACGTGGCTCACTGGATTCTTTCCAGCAGCCGCCTCCGAACACACGGGTCTGTTCAAGGGCATTACACCATTGACTCTATTTCCTCTGCCAACCTGACCCGAATCTGCACTGTCTGCACTAGTGCCTAACACAGTTAGATAAACTCCGTCTATGCCCCTACCCTCTACGTCCAGCGTATTCAATTTCACGGTAACCTTATCAAAATCCGTGTTTTCATTTACAAACCTGCTTGTTTCTTCAAGGATTTCAGCTTTCTTCTTGAAATATCCTCTCTCGCTTTGCACAAATCTGTCAACGAAAGCCATAGAAACGATTAAACGCAGGTCGTTGTTCTTTCTGAGTCCCATTACTTTTACGTCTTCACCTGATTCAGGAAACTTCTTTTTGAAATCCTTGGAATTCACGTATCTTTCGGTTTTCAAAACAATTTTTTCGGTCTTGGTCATGGGTGCGTAGCCTACAGCTGCTGAAGTATCGTTAGCGCCGAGGATTTTTCCCTTCCTTCTGAAGATATCTGTAAGCTCTGGAGACCCAGGCTTCAACTCCACCTGGTATTCTACGTGGTTTTCTGGGTCTACGAAACGGAGGTTTTTCTTGAACCATCCTTTTGCCGTTTGAAGAGCCGTTTCCTTAACGGGTATGGTGATTCCTTCAACTTCGAAGGTTGCTCTGTCGCCAATTATAAGGAGCATGGGCTCTCTTACGGAGCCTCCGCCGAATCTTGTTTCAACATCACCAGCAACAAGCAAAGACTTGTCGGCATTGTGATGCATAATCATCCCAAACTTATCCAGATACGCCTTGCTTAATTTCACTGAAATCTGATCCATTATGGCGTCGCAAATGTAATCCGGGTGNCCNAGGCCNTTCCTCTCNACAATCTCAAGTTTTTGTTTTTCAAGAGGTACCTGTTTGGAGCCGTTGATTGTGATGTTCCTCATGGGATCACCTTGACGGACGTTAGTAAGATACAACAAATATATATTTTACGATATCCATCACGTATAGAAAAATAACTAGGGGTTATCGACAACGATCGTAACAGGCTCCATGATAAAGAAACTGAGGTTGGATGTAGGGTTGACTCAGAGACAGTTAGCCAAGCTAGCCAGAGTTTCACAAGCTCATGTTGCCAAAATTGAAAAGGGAAGGGTAGATCCTCGACTGTCCACAGTGAACAGAATTCTTCAGGTCCTAACCGAAAGAGAAGGAAAAAAATGTGGAGACATCATGACAAAGGATGTGATTTTTGCGAGACCTCATGATAGAATCTTGAAGGCTAGTGAGGTTATGATGAGACACGCCATATCTCAGTTGCCAGTGATTGAAAATGAAAGAGTAGTGGGCACTATTACGGAGAATGATATCATTAAAAGCCTGAGTTCAACGATTGCTGAGGAAAGAGTAGAGAAAGTGATGCAGGCACCGTTACCAAGCGTTCCAGAAGACATGCACATAAGCATGATCAAACCTTTGCTGGAAGATTATTCTGGCGTGCTAGTGATAAGAAAAGGAAACATTGTTGGCATAATAACCAAGTCAGACTTGCTAAAAACCGTTTCTAAAACCCTCTGATGGCTACAATTTATCCTTATTAAACATGCATCTCTTTCGCGCGCGTTCATTCAAGTTTGCTTCCACACTCTGGACATTTACCAAGGTCAATTCGACAGTTAAAGCAGTACCATTTGCCGCATTTTGCGCAACGAAAGCTCATACCGTTTGTCCTTGTATTGCAATTTTGGCATAGTCTTTGCGAAATCCTAGAATCAAACATTTTGTGTATCTCCAAATTCGTAGTGTTCATGCGTGCACACCTAGTGTATAATTGGGCTTCAAAGAGACGTATAAAGATTATGTCCATGAGCATAACAGATATACATGTTATATAAGTGCATCTATGCCAAGATGTGCATGCACGACGACATTCGTACATGTATACATGAGTAGTCAAAAATAGGTTATTACGTTGGTTTTATATGGAAATAATGACTTACTATGTTGTCAAAGTATTTTTGTTCAATGTGACCTTAGGGATTTGGACGCTTCATGTGCAATCAATCTCTGATCTTCGAGTAAACCGCCAAATATTTTTTCCACAAGCTCCTGTCCATGGGTGAGCCTACCAACCTCATGATGCCTCCCACTCGTTACTGAGGCTATATGTCGAGTCACTGTCAAACCATAGGTTTCTCGCCCATACATATGCGGATTCGTGTTTACGACTACTATGTGGATTCCTTGTTTTTTGATCATTCTTGAAACAGCCATAACATCCCTCACAGCCATATCTTCAAATTCTCTGAGGGCGATTCTAACCATGTCAAACTCGCGAATCTCACCAGTCTCTAAGCTTCTCTTAAGTGGAACGTTGGCGCTTCCGTCTGTTACAATTACCATGACGGATATCGCTGATCTGTCTCTTCGCTTCGCTTCCTTCAAAACACCCAACGCCTTCAGCATTCCAGCAGCTAAAGGAGTATGACCACTGATTCGTAATCCCAACAACTTGTTTGCGACAACCCTCAGATTGGTGATTGGATGCTGTACTACAACTGCTCCAGTCTCCTTCAGAGCCACTATTCCGACTTTGTCTCTATACCTATACGCATCGCCATGCAGCTTCAGCATGGCTTCCTTTACCTCCTCAATGCTAAAAATCATTGACCCACTTAGGTCCATAACGAAAACTATACTCATTGGAGCCTTATAGAGCCTCAATTTCTCGCGAACATCTTCTACACATATTTTCAACGCTGTTCCGAGAGGCTTCTCTCTATCCTTCAGTCTTCTTGCTGCAGCTCTTATGGTTGCGGGTAGATGAATGTCTCTCGGTCTGCCGTGTGGAAATTTCCATCCACGCGGGCGACCACGATGAAGAGTTGTTATTGTCTCCGCCCTTTTTCCAGCAGAGGTGCTAACCACTTTGAGAGGTTTTTTGATTTTGAAGAAAAGTTTGAAGGGTGCAAAGAGACTTACCTTAATTTTGGTGAGCAAAGGGAGCCCCATGGTCAGATGGAGCGGCTTCAGGGCTGAACTAATTGTTGGAATTGCTTTCACCTCGCCTTTAGGTTCCGGCTCTTTAAAGGTCTTCCCTCTCAGTTTATCTGACCCTTTAGTAACACCTTCTGTAACAGGCGCATCTTCAGGGCCTTTTTTCAGCCTTTTACCAAATCCAAAAACTGGACTGAGTCTACTTAAAAAAGCAAACATCCTTCCGCGGAGCTTGCTCAGCCTTTTTTCCACGGCGGTTTCCTCTTTTTCACTTGCCTCCTTCTTGGCCCAGATCATTGTTCGTCCCTTTGGTTTCTTCCGCTTTATTTCCTGTGGAGTTTCAGATGACTCGGTTTCGTCTAGATATTTAACCTCTTTAACCCTTGCCATGAAAGTCTTCGATATCTCCTCGGGGATAGCTGGCTCTAGGAATCCGCCTTCCCTAGTCCTGTGACTTAGGGCCAGTTCTGACGCTACCAGAACATCATTAGTAGTGACCTTCGTTCGGTTCTCGAACGCTGCGAGTGCAGAGGCAGCTTTGCTGATTACGATGTCTGGTCTCATCCCGTCAACTTTTAGATCCAAGCTGGCTCTGCATATGACTTCGAGAAGTTTTTCTGGCATCTCAACTTTGGGGAGGACATCCCTGGCTCGTATTATCCTCCTTTCTAATTCCTCCTGAGTTGCTCGGTATTTTTCGCGGAATCTTTTCGGATTTTCCTCGAACTCTATGTTTCTCTTTACAACTTCCATCCTGTCTTTGACTGAGGAAATCCTTTCTACGCCTACGGATAACGGGAAACGGTCGAGGAGTTGAGGTCGAAGCTCACCTTCTTCTGGGTTCATTGTCCCGATGAATATGAAGCGTGAAGGGTGGTTCACGGATATTCCTTCTCTTTCAACGACGTTCCAGCCTGTTGCTGCGGCGTCCAATAGGTCGTCTGCTATGTGATCTGGTAACAGATTTATTTCATCAACGTAAAGGATGTTTTGATTTGCTTCTGCGAGGATGCCAGGTTCTAGAGCCTCTACTCCTAGCTTAATGGCTTTCTCAACATCTAGACTTCCTACAACTCTGTCTTCGGTGGCTCCGAGTGGAAGGTTAACAACGGTCATGTCTTTTTCTTGGACTGGCAAATTCTGTTTTTTGTGGTAATGTTCGCTGCATCTCTGGCACATGTTGGACGGGTCGTGCGGATTGCAGTTGAACGGGCAGCCTTTGGCTATTTTTATTTTCGGTAGGATATCAATTAATGCCCGCACAACTGTTGTTTTTCCTGAACCCTTAGGTCCCCGAATCAAGATTCCTCCGATTTTTGGGTTAATGGCGTTAATGATTATAGCTAGTTTTAGTTTGTCCAAAGCAACTATGGCTGAGAAAGGATAAACTAGTCTCCGTTGTATGCAACAGACCCCCGTTATTATAGATTAACAGAGGATAATATATGAATATGACGCTGTCTGTTTTCTGTATGGAATTTGTGTTGGATCTTTTGCTTCAGGTCGTTTGCGGCTTCTTTTTTGCACTCTTTGTGTTATTCTCTCCCTCATAAGACCTCCCTCTATAGGGGGATCGTAGCTTATGTCAAGTTGTTTTGGATTAACCTTCTTCTTTCATGTAGTTAATCCAAATGGTTTTCCGGTAGAACTTTGAAGGTAACATGATCCTTGACAACTTCATCTAAGTGTGTGGGTTGGAAGCGTAGAGTGAGAGGAAATTACGCTTGCCACTTGTCATGTTGTAACGGTTCTTCGCCCACACCTAGGCAGTGTAGAAGATACTTCTATAAAAATCTTCTAGCACATCAGCGCTAGATATACTTTCATACCCTCTCACGTGTCTAAACATACATGCATGAACGAAGTTGAGTGAGAATCACCTTTCTGAAACGTAGAGAATATTCAACACAATAGACGTGTTCAGTTTGGCTTTGAATTCGGCGACCTCCAGTGTTAAGCTCTTGAAGTTGAGCCCGAGTCTGATTTTTTGCCCGCGAGGTTGTCAATCAGTTGTGCCAGATTCTCGCTCCAAGTTTTCGCAGTTTCTGCCGTCTATTCCACCACCGACTAGTCTATTTTCAATATAGGAGTTTAGGCGACGTACGTCGTTCTCGTCATCGGATACTCTACGTCTACAAGTTTTTGTCAAAAACCTATAAATGATTTCCAGATGTAACACCATTTATGCTAAATTCTTTAAGAGAAGCCTGCGGTGTTTTTAGCGCGTACGATTTGGAAGGCGGTGCCGTGTTCCCCTGCATCTATTGGGGGCTGAGAGCACAGAACCATCGAGGCCATCAGTCGCACGGTTTCGTTACATTTGACGGATCATTTCATATGCATCGGAGTCTGGATTTGGTTCCTAAGATAAAAAGAGAAGATGTTCAAAATTGGCTCAGCAGATTGCTGGGAAATGTAGGTATAGGAAGCGTAAGATACACAACTTCAGGTGGAACAGACGAAGAATCATTGAAAAAGGGTATCCAACCAGTCTTTGCGGAAACAGGAAAAGTGAAAGTTGCAGTAGCGTTCAATGGCAACATCGTCAACAATACTCGGTTAAAAAAGAAGATTAGAGAAAAATTCCCAAGTTTTTCTTATGAATGTGATGCGGAGCTGATCTGCAGAAAACTCCTAATAGAACTCATGGAAACACATGATCTTGCTTCTTCCGTCACAGCTTGCATGAAAGAGGTAGAAGGCGCTTTTTCGGTAACAGGGATCACTCAAAAAGGAGAATTGTTTACTTTCAAAGACCCTTATGGAATAAGACCGCTTTGTTGTGGTCACAGCGAAAACCATGAGATATACGCAACATCTTCAGAAACTGTTGGTTTAGATATCAACGGCTTTGAACAAGGCTTCGAAGTGGAACCTGGAGAACTCGTAACCCTGTCGGAAGATGGATTCGTGCGAGAACAACTTGTTCCGTGCAAAAAGAGAGCACTTTGCAGTTTTGAATTTGCTTATTTTGCAAGACCAGACTCAAGGTTAGGAAATAAATACGTTTACGAGGTTAGAGAAGAATTTGGAAGAAATCTGGGAAGGGAATACCCTGAAATTGTAAAGAACGCTGATATGATTCTGTCAATACCACAAACTGCGAACGACGCTGCGTATGGACTCCATGAAGAAACAGGCATAAGATGGGAGCGAGCCACAAGAAGACATCGATACGTCACAGAGCGCGCATTCATTCTGCTACCTCAAGAACGACAAACAACAATTAACAGAAAAATCAATCTCCTCGACCGCAAACTCCGCGGGAAGACGGTTATAGTAATTGAAGACAGCATAGTCAGAGGCGACACAACAAAAGTGGTCATACAAAAACTACGTAGCAAAGGGGCAAAGAAAGTTCACATGTTCATCACATTCCCAAGAATAATAAGCCCTTGTTTCTACGGGATCGCTATGGCTACGTATGGCGAATTGATTGGATCCAAATATGAACCCCAAGAAATAGCCGAAATAATCGGTGCAGACAGCGTGAACTATCAGTCATTGAATAATTTCATCAAAGCTACTGGTTTTAAGAAAAACGAAATATGTCTAGGATGCGTCACTGGGGAATACCCCACTCCACTGGCTCAGAAAATAGCGGATGAAATGAAGGAGAAATTTGAAAGAGGAGAGAAAGAGATAGGAAGAATATACGAAATCGCAAGTGGTGTTGAATGAACAGAAAATGACGGCGATTTGATTTCTGACTCTCTTGGATGGAATTTGATGGAAAGAGTTGGTATTCTAGTTGTTTGTTACGGTTCAAGAGGAGCTGCAATAGTGGATGCTTTTTGCCGCAGCGAGAAATACAAGGCTGAAATTTATGTGGCAGACAAACAGAGAAACCCTTTCAATGCAGATAAGGCAAAAGAACATGCCGTCATCCCCGACCTCGACGTAACAAAGATCAGCAGGCTTGCCGAAAAATACGAAGAGAAAATTGATTTTGGAATCATTGGGCCTGAAAAACCCATAATCAATGGTATCAGAGACATCATTGAAGAAAAAACTAACATACCTATAATATGTCCAACAAAACAATATGCGATCGAAGGAAGCAAAGTTACACAACGACGTTTGTTTCAAGAAGTTGTGCCAGAAACAAACCCTTTTTTTAAGGTATTCGATCCAAAAGATTACAGCAGCGTAGATCAGGTTAAAAGAGATGTTTATGCGTGGCTCGATGAGCTTAATGACCAAGTTGCCGTGAAGCCTGACAGCCCTGCTGCTGGAAAAGGTGTCGGTGTCTGGGGCGACCATTTTAGCACCCGCGAGCAATTGTTTGAGCATTTTCTATCCAACTACATATACGGTCCGGTGATAATAGAGGAAAAACTTGAGGGAGAAGAATCTAGTTTTCAAGCCTTCTGCGACGGAAAACATCTAGTGTCGGTACCAGACACGCGTGACTACAAGAGAGCATTCGATGGCGACAAAGGTCCGAACACGGGCGGAATGGGCTCCTATAAAGATGTAGGCAACTGGCCGCCATTTATGACCTCAAGTGACAAAATGAGAGAAATTGAAATCATGAATAATGTTTTCAAAAAACTGAGAGGAAAAGCGAGTAACCCCAATTTGCGTGGTATGCCCTTCTATGATGCCTTTATGCACACGAAGAAAGGCCCAAAAATTTTAGAAAACAACAGCAGGCCCGGTGACCCAGAAATTCAGAATATCTTGCCAATTCTAAAGGATGATTTTGTTGACGTATGTTTCAGAATAATTGACGGAAATTTAACGCGAATTGAAATCGAAAAAAAGGCAACAGTCGTAACGTATAAAGCACCACCAACCTATGGGGGATTTAAAGACGTTTTTCCTCAGCGTGTAAACTGGAGCGATGCTGATAGACCAATAGATTTGACTACAACGCATAAATTGAGTGAAAAATTGGGAGACAGAATCAGAATCTACCCAGGATCAATAGAATTAAAAAATGAACAGACGTATGCGCTCAAATCAAGAACCGTATGCGTAGTGGGAATCGCAGATGACATCGAAAGTGCGAGACAGATTTCGTTAGATGGCATCAAGGCCATAAGAGGTGGATCACTCTGGCACAGAACAGACATAGCTTCAAAAGAACACATAGCAAAAAGCGTAAAAAAGATGAAAATGCTGAGGACTCTGGAATGAACACAAAAGCGTTGCAAAAACGGTGGACAAACCCGCTAAGAAAAGGAGAAAAGAAGCTGTTCATCACAGACTGCGAAGGTCCAATATCAAAGAATGATAACGCCTACGAACTCACAGAGCATTTTATCCCGGACGGCTCAACGTTCTACGCTTTAGTCAGCAAGTACGACGATGTTCAAGCCGACATTGTTAAGAGACAGGGGTACAAAGCCGGCGACACCTTAAAGCTTATACTACCTTTTCTTAGGGCACATGGAGCAACGAACAAAAAAATAAGGACATTCTCTACAGAACATATTCTATTGGTCCCAAGTGCCAAAGATACGTTACTGTTCGTCCAAGGAATTATGTCTTCATTCATTGTCAGCACAAGTTATGAACAGTACACACGTGCCTTGTGCAGTTTGGTGGATTTTCCATACAAGAACGTATACTGTACTGAGCTAAACATCGATAAATATCGAATTGATGAAAAAGAGATTGAAAAATTGAAACAACTCAAAGAAGAAATCACAAAGATGCCCATGATACAAATCCCAGAAGACGCCAGTTCTCTCAACGATTTTTCTCCGAGAGACCAAGAAACGATCAGAAGGCTAGACGAAATATTTTGGGAAGAAATTTCCGCGATGAAGTGTGGCAGAATACTGAAGGAAGTAAATCCTATCGGAGGATTTGAAAAAGCCGATGTCGTTCGAGAGATCGAAGGAAAAACGAATAGCAGCCTTTTCAATGCGATGTACATGGGAGATAGCATAACAGATGCCCAATCGTTTCGGTTAGTTAGAGAAAATCGTGGGTTAACTGTCTCCTTTAATGGTAACAGCTATGCCATAAGAGAAGCTGAGGTTGCGGTTCTTTCTGATAACGCGCTTGTGACATCTGTTCTTGCGGATGTTTTCAACCGTTTAGGCAAGGACTACGTCATCAAACTGATTGAGGAATGGAGCTATCCTGCATTGCGGAGATACTGCACGCCTTCATTGGGAAATCGCATGTTTGAATTGTACCCCAGAATCCTTCCTAAAGCTGAAATAGTAACGCTTGGCAACACAGAAAGACTAGTGGAGGAAAGCACCGCTTTCAGAAAGACTGTGAGAGGAGAGGCCGTAGGAGCATTAGGATAAATAAGGTGATTTAATGCACGCTGAGGTGGAAGATACCTACGCAGAGGCTTTTGACGGACTCTATTCACGAATTATGATCACCGCAGACGATGAGGTAATGCTGAAAAGAGCAGCGCAAGATGTCACAGCCACACCTTCAACAGTCATCGGCAGAATTGAGGGAGGAATCGAGAAATGGTTAAGCCTCAAAGAAACACCAGACGGACGTATGGGCACGATTATACAGTTTTGGGGAAAAATTGACGAAAGAAAACCTCTTGCTGATTCGGCTGAAAAGTTTGAGGTAGAGATGTCATATAGGATACGTCAAGACGTACTTGTCAAACCCTTCACCGCCATATTTGATGCACTTCCTAATCCACAAGGAAAAATCGGCACCATGAAAAGGATAGGCCATTGTGGAGACGGTTTCGAGTGGGAGGAAAAACGTTATGGACGTGATATGATTACCGTTCCTCTTATGGTGCCAGACTTCCACATAGAGCGTTATCTGGGGTATGGGCGAGGAGTAATGGGTGGCAATTTCTGGTATATGTGCAAAACTAGGGAGGCTGTGATGGAGGCGGGAAGGAAAGCACTGAAAGCTATAAGAGGAGTGGAAGGAGCCATAACCCCCTTCAACATCTGTTCGGCTGGTTCTAAACCTGAAACCAAATTTCCGTGGATAGGTCCGACCACCAATCATCCCTATTGCTCAACGCTTAAGAAAAAGTTAGGAAAAGAGTCAAGAGTTCCAGAAGGCGTCAACTACATTCCGGAAATTGTAATCAACGGAACATCAATTGAAGCAGTGAAAGAAGCGATGCGAGCGGGCATCAGCGCTGCTAAAGACGTGAACGGTGTGTTAAGAATTTCTGCTGGTAATTACGAAGGGAAACTGGGAAAGTATAAGATACATCTTCGAGAGTTGTTTCCATGAAGTTTGATGTCATCTGCTTCGGCGCCCTAAATGTTGACAGACTTTATCGAGTGAATCGAATAGCTGGAAGAGACGAAGAAAGTTTTATCATAGACTTCAAAGAAGCCCCTGGAGGCTCTGCGGCAAACACAGCTGTAGGTTTGGCGAGACTCGGGTTAAAAACGGGTTTTATAGGGAAAATTTCTGACAACCGCGAAGGCAAGCTTCTTCTGAATGATTTCAAACGTCAAAACGTTGATGTTGATGGGATAATAGTTTCAAAGGAAGGTAGAAGTGGCATCGCCATGGGATACGTTGATACAAAAGGTGACAGAGCGCTTTACATAGACCCTGGCGTGAACGATTCTCTAGAATTCAAGGAGATTGACCTGAAATATGCACGTAATACTGCGTTTTTGCATTTGACCTCTTTTGTTGGAGAAACATCGTTCAAGGCGCAAAAAGAGTTGGTTAAGAAACTTCGCGACGTTAGAATAAGTTTTGACCCGGGAGAACCGTATGCAAGAAAGGGAATAACTGTTTTGAAGTTAATGATAGAAAGAAGCGTTGTTATGCTTCCAAGCAAAAATGAGCTAAAATTGCTTACAGGAAAAAAGTATGATAAAGGGTCGAAGATTCTGATAAAAAAAGGCGCTAGCATCGTTGCGGTCAAATTGGGCGAAAGAGGATGCTATGTCACAAACGGAAAGGAAAGCTATTTAGTTGAACCATATAAAGTGAAAGTCGTAGATACCACAGGTGCTGGCGATGCATTTTGTGCGGGGTTTCTATACGGTTTGATCAGGAACAAAGACTTGTATGAATGTGGAAGATTGGGGAATTTTGTTGCTTCCCGCTGCATAGAGAAAGTTGGTGCGAGAGAAGGATTGCCTAGACTTTCAGATATGCGTATAACATAAATTTAAATCAGCTTCATAACAAAAAGCCGTGTTGTGGTGATATGGGAAAAAGAGAAATAGTAGACAAAGTGAAACGCGAAAAAGTTGAGTTTATCGATCTAATGTTCTTTGATTTGTCTGGGCGATTAAAAAGCGTGACAATTTCACCTAGAGAACTAGTGGACTGCCTCGACAACGGAAAATGGTTCGACGGTTCTTCAATAGAAGGATTCACTAGGATACATGAAAGCGACATGATGCTAATCCCCGACCCATCGACGTACATACTTCTCCCATGGCCTCGAGACGAAAAGAACGCTGCAAGAATGATCTGCGACGTTCACGACCCAGACAAAAACCCATTCGTTGGCGATCCCCGGTACATTCTCAAACGGGTTCAGAAGAAAGCGAAAGAGAAAGGATATTTCTACTACGTTGGACCAGAGATCGAGTTCTTTTTATTTAGATCCAAGAAAAACAGAGCATTCCATGATACAGCAGGATACTTTGATTTCTCTCCACGCGATTTAGCAACTGATATACGTGCTGTTATGACATCTACCCTTGAAAAGTTAGGAATAAATGTCGAAATGTCTCACCATGAATGTGCCCCGAGCCAACATGAGATAGACATAGAATACTCAGATGCTTTAAAGAGCGCTGACAATGTAATGATTCTCAAACAAGCTATTAAAACGGTAGCTGGGAGCAGAGGTCTGCACGCAACATTTATGCCAAAACCCATTTTCGGCGTTAATGGAAGTGGAATGCACACCCATCAATCACTGTTGGGCAGAGACGGTGAGCCCCTCTTTTACGATAAAAAGGATAAGTATAAACTGTCTCGTCTTGCCTACCATTTTATGGGAGGTCAGCTTGAACACATCAGAGAGATGGCCGCAGTATTGTGCCCCACGGTGAACAGCTATAAACGCCTCGTACGTGGATACGAAGCACCTGTGTATATTTGCTGGGCCCAAAGAAACCGGTCAGCATTAATCAGAGTCCCGAGATACAGCGAAGGTAGAGAAAAGTCGACTAGACTTGAATTAAGGTGCCCAGACCCAAGTTGTAACCCATACCTAGCTTTCGCTGTTATGTTGGCGGCAGGTCTTGACGGAATCAGCGAAAAAATTGAGCCACCTAGCCCTGTAGAAGAAGACGTTTACGGATTCGACAATGGAAAACTTGCAAAGTTCTACATAAAAACTCTACCAGTGGACTTGGGAGAAGCGATAGAAGAGTTTGAGAAAAGTGAGTTCATGAAAGAAACATTGGGAGAACATGTTTTCAGCAAATACCTTAATATTAGAAAAGCGGAGTGGAATGAGTATCAGAGGAGTGTCACTGACTGGGAGCTTAACAGATACAAAGACTTGTAGTAATTCTACGCGTCGGGAAATGACAAGTCTTATTCCCACTCTATTGTTGCTGGTGGTTTATGGGTAATATCATACACGACCCGTGTGACTTCAGGTATTTCATTTGTAATTCTCGTTGAGATTGTTTCCAAAATTTCATATGGAATCTTGGCGAAATTAGCGGTCATGGCCTCTTTGCTTTCAAGGGCTCTGACCGCGATGGTGTAACCGTAAGCCCTTGCATCACCTTTTACTCCTGTAGTTTTTGAATCTGTCAAGACCGCAAAATATTGCCATAAACGTTTATTCACCTTGCCTGCTTCTATCACTTCTGTTACGATTCTGTCTGCTTTTCTAACAACATCTATTTTCCCTTGCGTTATCTCACCTATTATTCTCACCGCTAGACCGGGACCCGGGAAGGGTTGTCTCCGAACAATCTGTTTAGGCAGACCTAGTTTTTCTGCGACTTTTCTAACTTCATCCTTGTACAAATCTCTCAACGGTTCAACAATTTCCTTGAACTTAATTTCAGCTGGCAGACCAGCAACATTATGATGAGTTTTAATCTTCTCTGAATGCTTCCTGAAACCAGATTCAATCCTATCTGGGTAAATGGTCCCTTGCATGAGATAACCTGCTTCGATCTCTTCTGCAACTTCCTCGAAAACTCTAATGAATTCTTCGCCGATAATTTTTCTTTTTTGTTCCGGATCTGTTACTCCCTTTAACTTGTGTAGAAATCTTCTCCCCGCATCAACTGAAAGGAAGCTGAGATCGAATTTCTTGAAGAAGTTTTGAATGAACTCAGGTTCGCCTTCACGCATAAATCCATGATCAACAAAAACAGCTGTCAGGTTCTTTCCAATAGCTCTCGAAGCCAAGATGGTGGCGGTACTTGAATCTACGCCTCCACTTAACCCAATCACACACCTTTCATTCCCAACAATTCGTCTCACCTCGTCAATAGCTCTAGTTACGAAGTCTTCCATCATCCAATTCGGTTCACATCCGCACACCTCGAAAATGAAATTCCTTAACATCGCTGTACCATTCTCTGTATGAATAACTTCAGGGTGCCACTGCAACCCGCAAATAGGCTTTTCTTTATGTTTGAAAGCGGCTATTGGACAATTTTTTGTGTGCGCAAGAATTTCAAATTTCTCAGGGAGACCATAAACGGTATCCCCGTGGCTCATCCAAACTTTTTGGTTTTCCTTTAAGTCTTTTAGCAAGCTACGGGGGCTGTCTACTACGGCGTAACTTATTCCGTATTCTTTATTTCTAGCGGGTTCCACTTTTCCTCCAAAGAGAAAAGCGATTAGCTGATGGCCGTAACATAAACCCAGAATTGGGATGTTCAAGTTGAAGATGCCCGAACTGCATTTTGGAGCATTTTCTTCATAGATGCTTGAAGGCCCACCAGAAAGAATCATCCCCTTAACATTGAATTTTTCTCCCAAAACTTCGATTTGATTAGGCGTTATATCGTATGGAACTATTTCAGAATAAACTTCATGTTCTCTAACTCTTCTTGCTATCAGGTGACAGTATTGTCCACCAAAGTCAAGGACGAGAATCGTGTCAAATTTCAATTTCTCTGTTTCTCCTTTATGCACTCTACCATAGACTCGAAGATCAAACGCCCGTCACCATACTTTGGTATTCTTTCTCTTTTTGTCCAGTCTGGCAGTTGCCAACCGTAGTAGGCTCTTTCTGGATGAGGCATCAAACCGAAAATTGTTCCACTGGGATTACAAATTCCTGCAATATCGTAAGATGCGCCGTTGGGATTAACTGGATATTTACCATTCGCAGGCTCGCCATTTTCGTCGCAATATCTAAAAACGAGCTGGTCATTTTCGCATAATTGTTTCAAGTGAGCGTTTTCATTTTCTTTTGAAAATATGAATCGTCCCTCGGCATGCGCCACGGGTATTCTCAGTGCTTTTCCTTTCGGAATCTTCTGAGTAAAAATGCAGTTGCCACTATTTTCATGCTGGAGATAAACCCAGCCACAATAATATCCAATCGGAACGTTGGTTGCTAACGCGGCCTCAGGATACTTGCTGATTCCCGCAAACCCGGGTAGCAAACCAGCTTCGACCAAGACTTGAAAACCGTTGCAAATCCCCAAAATAGGTCTTCCCACTTCAGCGAATTTTTGCAACTCAGAACCGATTTTAACTGAAACTTCTTTGGCCCATATAGCTCCTGCTCTCACATAGTCACCGTAAGAAAAGCCGCCTGGAATTACAAGGGCACTGTAGTTGAGGAGGTTTCTTTTCTTGATTATTGCATTCAGATGAACTATCTTGGCTTCAACTCCTAAATCGTCAAATGCTCTTTTCGTTTCTGCGTCACAGTTCGTCCCACCAACCCGCAATATACAAACGCTGATCTCTTCTTTTTTCATTTTTTACCTCCGAAAACTCTCTTCCACGCGTTTCTCAATCGAGCTAGACGGACGTCAACCATTTGTTCACCGTCAATCCCATTAACAGAAAGAGTGCCTCTCTTTCTTACTATGCCGACAACTGAGAAAATGTTCCCTTCCATCAATTTTTCGAAATCTTCTCTGTTTTCCTCTGCAACCTCCAACAAGAATCTGCTGTTCGATTCCGAGAAAAGAATGTAGTCGTTCCTTTTCATTTCACTGGATTTTGGAACGTTCTTGAGATCTAGTTCAACTCCGTGGTCTCCGCTAAGGGCCATTTCAGCAGCCGCAACTGCTAGGCCTCCTTCAGAAAGGTCGTGACAAGACTTTACATACCCAGAATCAATTGCATTTATGACTGAAATCATTGTCTTTCTTGCTTGTTCTATTCTGACTTTGGGAACTGCTTTTCCCACGTGACCTTTCGCTCTGTAATATTGTGAGCCTCCTAATTCAGGATAAGTTTGGCCAATTAGGTAGATCAGATTTCCTGATTTTTTCACATCAATAGAAATAGTCTTTCTTACGTCTGGGATTATTCCAACAGCAGTGATTAGGAGTGTGGGTGTTACTGGGCCTAATGGTGATTCGTTGTAGAGGCTATCTTTCCCTGAGATAAATGGTGTTCTAAATGCTTTAGCGAAGTCGTAGCAGGCTTTGCAGGCTCTGGTTAATCCTCCGAGTCTGTCGGGTTTTTCAGGGCTGCCCCAGGTGAAGTTATCAAGCAACGAGATTCTTCTTCCGCCAACTGAAACGTTGTTTCTGATAGCTTCGTCTATGGCTGAAGCAGCCATCCAGTAGGGGTCAATCTTTCCGTAGTTTGGGTTCATCCCACAAGAAATAACGACGCCTCTCCAAGAATCAGTCAAGGGTTTAATAACCGCTGCATCGTTCGGCCCACCATACTTTCCTTGCAACGGTTTCAGAACGGTGTTCCCTTTAACCTCATGGTCATACGTTCTTATCACGCATTCCTTGCTTGCAACGCTTGGTAAAGACAGTACTTCTAGAAGTTCTTGTGTCAAGTCTGCCGGTTCAGCAATAACTGGCTCTACGTAGTTTGGCGGCTTCCATTTTGCGATTCTTCTAGTCTTAGGAGGGGCAAATAGAAAATACAGGTCTAAATCAGCAACAGTGTGCCCTCGATAATGGACTTTGACAGTGTGACCCTCAACAAATCTACCAACAGAGGTGGCTTCAACATCCTCGCTCTTGAAGATGGCCAGAACCTTCTGAAGATTTTCCTCTCTAACTGAGAGAAGCATTCTTTCTTGTGATTCAGAAACGTGAATCTCCCAAGGAGCCATGCCAGGATATTTTAGGAGAACCTTTTCCAGTTCGACATAGACTCCACAGTTAGATCTGTGCGCCATCTCGCCTACGGCGCAGGAGAGACCCCCTCCACCCAGATCAGTTATAGCTGAACCCAGCTTTTGGTTTCTTATCTCTATTATGGCGCGTTTGATCTTTTCTTCTTCGATTGGGTTTGCAATCTGAACTGCGGGTCTTGACACTTCCTCAGATTCCTTTGTCAACTCTGCTGAAGCGAAGGTAACTCCATGGATTCCGTCTCTGCCAGTTCTTCCACCAGCTAGAACGGCGAGGTCTCCAGGTTTTGTGTCTCTGATAAACTGGCTCATCGGCACAATTCCAACACATCCGCAGTAAACAACAACGTTGCCGACATAGGTTTCATCGAAGTATATGGCGCCGTTGACAGTTGGTATACCCATGTTGTTTCCGTAGTGGCCTATGCCAGCAACTACCCCTCTGAAAATGTATTTCGGATGTTTCGTGCCGACGGGAAGTTTGCTATGATTGTAGTCTAAGGGGCCGAAGCAAAGAACATCCGTGCAAGCTATGGGGTCAGCCCACACTCCAAGGATGTCTCTGATAACGCCGCCGGTGCCTGTTGCAGCACCTCCAAAGGGTTCTATAGCTGAAGGGTGATTATGTGTCTCAACTTTTACAGCAATTGCAAAGTCATCGTCGAAGTCAACTATGCCCGCGTTGTCCTCAAAAACGGAAAGACACCAAGGCAGGTCAAGTTCCTTTGTCACTTTGGCTATGTATTCTCTATACATGTTACTTATGACTAGTTTTCCATCAGGCGAGACTATGTCTCCTTTGAAGGTTTTGTGAAAGCAGTGCTCAGACCATGTCTGACCAATTGTTTGAAGTTCCACATCCGTTGGATTTCTTCCCTTCTTCAAAAAGTACTTCTGAATAGCCTTCATTTCTACGAGACTTAAACCGACTCCGAGCTCTTTGCTGATTTGAAGTAGTTGTTTGTCATTTGCATCCAATAGGTTTATGTCGGTAAGTTCGAAAGGCACATTCTGTTTCGTGCAAAAACCGAATGTCATCACACTTCCTCTATGGTGAAGCTGTAGTTGTCCTTTGTTGGATTCGCTAGGAGTCTTCTGCACATTTCGTCTACAAGTCTGCTAGCTTCTTTCACGGAACGCACAGAAAGGGTGATTTCATAAACCTTGCTTACCTTCGTCGCTTCGACAGGATACCCTAATTCCTTTAGTGATTTTGCTGTTGTTTCTCCTTCAGGATCGGAATGTCCTGGCTTGAGAGCGACTTCAATTCTGGCTCGGTATATCATAATGTAGTATTAAACAATTAAAAATTTAAACTTTATTTAGATGAAAATTTAAACAAAAATTTAAATGGCTGTCTCCAACCTTATCTTTTTCCCTCGATATAACGCGACAATCCCCTTAGAATCAGTCACTCTCCCAATCTGTTCAGCTTCAACCTGATTTCTTTCGAAGCAGTCAATCAAAACATCTTTATGAATTTTGTTCGCAACTACGGCAAAACCCCATCCCATGTTAAAAGTCCTCAGCATCTCGTCGTCTGTGATAGCGCCTCTCGTTTCCGGAGCAGTCTCTTGAACAAGTCCGAAAATCGGTTGAGGCCTAAAGTTGTCGAACTCAAATCCTATTCCTTTGGAAAAACGTATCAGCCTATCGAACTTTAAATAGGCGTCGCCCGTGATGTGAACTAAACCTTTTGGTTTATGCTCCTTAGCAGCGTTCAAGATAGGTTTAACGTAAATTTTTGTTGGTTCTAAAACCTCGTTGATGAGTTCTCTTTCAAGCCCATCTGGAATGTCATGTGGCTCATATTTGCCACCCCACTGCTTAAAAAGAACTTTTCTCGCCAAAGACATTCCGTTGCTGTGGATGCCGGAGCTTCTCAAGCCGATTACAACATCCCCGGGCTTAATGTTGTTTCCAAAGATTATGTCATCCTTAAGTAGTTCGCCCACGCTGGCGAAGATCATGTCAAAGCCCTTTCCCTCTGTAACCCCTCGAATAATCTCAGCCACATCTCCTATTTCTCCGCTTGGCACTATGCACTCAGCTTCACATGCACCCTTCACTATGCTTTTCATCCATTCGCTTATCAAATGAGGATCAGATACTTGAGTGTGAATGTTGTCCACAACGGCTAAAGGTCTCGCGCCAGATCGGATGACATCGTTTACGGCCATTGCAACTCCGTCGATGCCTATTGTGTCATACTTGTTTGCCAGCTGTGCCAAAAGAACTTTGGTTCCAATTCCCTCTATAACAAAGTCGAGGTACCGATCGCCGATGGGAAAGATGTTACCGTAGGGAAGCTGAACGACGCTTCCGTATTTGTTAAATCTGTAGGTTTTTTTTAGAGCGTTTAATGCCGCTTTAGATCTTGCCCTTAATTTCCTGTCTACACCAGCCCCCGCGTATGTAAATTCCTCTGGCACCAGATTCACCTAAAAAATCAATAATGTGATAAAATCCGATCACGTCACTATTTCTTCAAGTTGCTTGCTTTCCCACGCCCTTCTTATCTCTAAGGCTATTCTGTCACCCATACTCATTCTTTTCTGATACTTCGCATTGGCGTACTGCGAACCGACTCCCATGTGAGTGTTTGTTCCACCACCGTGTCTCAACGCAACATCTTGCGTAACCGGAATATGCATGTAAGCCGCTTTTCCTTCCGGCACATCATACAAACCATACTCTACTGCAGTTCCAGGTCCGATCTCGCTCCACGTAACAAGCGTCTGCAGACACCACGCACCAATTATTCCAGGAGACTCGTATTTTCTCGTCGCCAACAAAAACGCATCGGCAAATCTATGCACTTCCTTGAGTAAAGACTCTCTCAGACTCATTGACAAATGTGCAGTGACCTCAAATGAAGGAACTTTCTTAATTTTCTGTTGCACATCAACTGGAAGCCTCTTCAACCCATCAAATATGGTTTCCCTCCGCTCATCTATGGATAGAAACTGATTTGCTAAGCAAATTCTTGCGGCTTCCAAGCTTACGTTGTACAGCTTAGCGTACCAATCATCAATGTCTCCCCACTCTTTTTTCGCGTCCAACGGAGAGAAGAAAAAGTTAAAGTTTGCATGTGGACCGAGAACTATCTGCTCAACCCTTGCACGTTCAAGACTTTCTTTGTTAAGGTTTCCGGCTTTAATTTCTTTTCGAACCTTCTCTTCAAGGTGGTTTGAATCCGCCGCGAAAATGAATTCTCTTTCAAATTTCCTCTGTACGTGCTCTGCTTTCAGCAAGAGGGGATCGTTGACAAATTCTTTGAATTTTATGCCATCCTCGTATACGTCGTATTTGTGGGATTTTGGATATGGAATACCTGCTTGTTCAGCAAACCAGTAATAATCCCTCTCGACTTCTCCTCGGTTTTCGATTTTTAACAGTTTCCTTGAACCTACAATCGGCACCGCAAATTTGTTTTCGATAACGCTACAGTGTTCGTCGCCCCCAATGTAGACGGAGAATGCTCTGTTCGGAATCTGGATACATTCGAGCTCAACCAGATCGTCGACGTATTTGACAATGTCTGAATATTTGTCTAGGATTAAGATTACACTCTTCCACGCGGATTTCTTTTTTATGTCAGCTGGATCGTTCACTACGATTAGGTCTCTGTGAGCGACTGTGGGTAAATCTTCTATAACTTCGCCTGGTTTTCCAACCATTGGGTTTTGAAGGTAGATTCTGGCTCTTTGAGGGGTTGTATAAATTATCGTCTTCAGGTTATAGTCTCTCTGTCCCAGCCAGGCGTCAAGTGCGGAGTGAGAGCCGAGGTTGAGTCCGACTGGTTTTCGATATGACCGGACAACCTCTTGCATTTCCTTTCTTTCTATAACCACCTTATCTCACCTTATGTTTTTAATATCTTAATTAGGTATGGCATTGATAATTAAAAATTTAAAGTTTTTGTAAACAAAAATTTAAACAAAAGCGTTAAAGAAACGTCAAGGAACAAACACGGAAAATCTTTAAAACTTCGTACCCGTCAATCTTTCAAATGCTTCAATATACCGTTGACTCGTCTTCTGTATAATTTTGTCAGGTAAAATAGGTCTCGTTAGTTTGGTTCCTGCTTTCGGCGGTTTTTTATCCCAGCCCTTCATTCTTTCAAGGTAATCTCTTACTATTTGTTTGTCGAAGCTTTCCTGTATTTTTCCGGGCCGATATTTACTTGCGTCCCAGAACCTGCAGCTGTCAGGGGTCTCAGCTTCGTCTATTAAAATTATTTTTTCAGTTTCATCTTTTCCGAATTCCACTTTGAAATCTGCGAGGATGATTCCGGCTTTTTTTGAGTCTTTCAGCATCATCTCATTTAGTTTCAACGTAATTTCTTTGACTTGTGCAATTTCTTCTGGTTTCAGCCATCCATAAGAAATAATATTCTGCTCCGTGATTAGCCGGTCTTGTGCCTCTAGCTTTGTCGTAAACTCGACTACTGGTTCGCTGAGCTTTGCGGCTAATGCTGGGTCTGTTCCTTCTGGAAGCTTAGCTTCACCACGTTGAAATCTCTTCCAGTATGAACCATACAGGTAGTTTCTCCCTATCACTTCAATGGGTATAAGAAAGAGTTTTTTGACGAGCATTTTGTCTGGCTCAGGAACGTCTATTAAATGCGTTTCAATACCTGAGACGGTGCAGTTTGTGAAGCAGTAGGCGGATAGACGACAAAGAACCTCGCCTTTGTGTGGAACTTTGTCAGCCAGCATTACATCATGAGAAGATAATCTATCCGTGTAAACGAATAGAAGCTTTCCTTCACCGGCATCATAGATATCTTTAACCTTGCCACTTCGCAAGAAACGCCTTCCAGAATAATTCAACGTTTCATACACCTTCCAACTCGGAAATCTTCTTTCCCCGCACCTCACTATTAGCAACGTTAACTTCCTTTTTTTTCTTCAATTGAAATTCACGAATTTTTTCGAGCAGTGAAGGATTTTCCAGTGCAAATATCTTTACAGTTGCTAAGGCGGCGCTCTCCGGGTTAAGAATAACAAGAGGCGCGACTCCACTCGGCATCCTTAGAGAGGAGTAGATGTCAACGCCTCCAAACTTCTCTGAGTATGGAGGGCAAGCTACCACTGGAAACTTTGTGTTAGCGTCAACTAGCCCGGAAAGTGCATTAGACAAGCCAGCGACCGTGATGTAGACTATTCTATCTCCAGTTTGCTCATAGTTTTCTAAAATGTTCAGTAAGTCTTTTGGCGTTTTGTGTGCTGAAGCTATTCTGTACTCGTAGTGTACACCAAAATGTTCCAGTACACGGCCCATAGGAGCCGCAAAGCTAAGGTCTTTTCTGGACCCCACTAAGATAATGACGTTTTGCTTAGACATGATTGTATATTTCAGAAAAAACCTATATAAACACGAGGAAAAATCACGTATGACCTATGTTATAGAAAAGGAAAGCTTTTTGGACCAAATTACCCGAAGTGTAGGTATTGCTCAATTAACTCATTTGCTTTATTAATGTCGTTCATTAACGTTTCTCTTAATCTTTTGTCATTGTATCCACGTAGTTTCCGTAGAATTCCGTCTATCGTTTGTCTAGGGAACACATTCCCTTTTTCATAGTATTTTCTGTCTTTTTCTAAGCATTTTGCAGATTCATAACAAGACTGTGGCAGGGTTTTTAACTTGTTCAGATTTCCTCTTTTCTTTTCTCCTAGCGCATCCACATAGAGGTCTTCTGCAAGTTTGATAGACTCTTTATTTGCTAGGCCGTACTCAACTGCCACAGCGATTCCAGCCAGAAGTAGGTAAATGTTTGCTGACCCGTCTGGCGCCCTCAATTCAATCGTTTGTCTGCACTCATTCTTATTCGCTGGATTACCTATTCTACTGGGATTGATTTTTTCTGCCATGTTTCCAGTAGCAGCCCAGCCTAATGGAACTCGTACCAGAGCTGACCTGTTTCCGTATCCCCAGTATATCCCTGTTGGAGTCTCTTGATGAGAGCCATGTCTCAAGTAGGATATTGGCACCATGTTACCAAAGGCTGTGAGGCTTGGAGCGAATTTCAGGAGGCCACCAATCATCTTCTTTGCTTCGTCACTTAGTCTTCGATCCGAACCTGTCATTATGCTTTTTCCGTTTTTGTAGCCGCGAATATGTATGTGTAATCCGCTTCCAGCGTGACCGACCTTCAACTTAGGGGCAAAAGTGACATTTATTCCGTATTTGGCGCCGATGTTTCGTATAATCCATTTGGCGATAATTATGTGACCAGCCATATCCTCTAGCGGTTCTAATGAAAACTCGATTTCATGCTGTTCCATACCGTTATCTGATATATTTCCAACCTCAGCATGACCGTATTTCACCTTTGCACCGGTCCCAGCAATAGTGCTCAAGATTTCGTTTCTTAGATTTTCCCATCTGACGAAAGGTGAAGATTCATGGTAGCCTTTCTCGGGTTCGCAAGGATATAGGTCCTTTCTTTCTTGTTCAGATATAATGTAGAATTCGAGTTCGCCTAAGGCTTCAAGTGTAACTCCAGTGTTCTCAAGTA
>JGI2171J19970_10000284_pt1 | contig 25277 bp, 22 predicted proteins | sample DeeMarSWOR324_28_FD_19970 | JGI IMG/M metagenome (IMG submission 19970) | reverse complement strand
CTGTCTTGCGGCAAAACGTTCTTTGCGAAGTTGAGGAGGTTCGCTCGCACGTTCTTGCTCAGGTTGGGACGGCAAATGGGATAAAGCTGCGTGCTTATTCTTTTAGTTCGCCGTACAGATATTCCTATATTGCTCGTTGAAGCTTTGTTTACAACAGAAAGGCTGCAGAACGCCTTAAAGGAAGCAGATTCGACAAATGATGGTTCAGAAGCAAGTTGTAGAAGCTTTAATGAAGCCTGAAGCTTACGACGAAGACCCAGGCAACATTGAACTGGTCCAGACCCACATATCCTTCGTCTTTCTAACCCGCAACTTTGCCTACAAGGTAAAGAAGGCTGTAAACCTTGGTTTCTTGGACTTCACCACGCTTGAAAAGAGGCGTTTCTTCTGTGAAAAAGAGCTGGAGCTTAACAGGCGGCTGTGCGGCGACATGTACCTCGAGGTTGTGCCCATCAACAAATTGAGTGCCATCAAGATAAAAGGCGCGGGGGAAACGGTTGAGTACGCCGTGAAGATGAAACGAATACCGCAAGAAAAGATGATGAGCAAACTTCTCGAAAAGAAAGAAGTGGATAACAGGCTTGTTGACAGAATAGCAAAAATCATCGCGGAATTCCATTCAAAGGCGGAGACGAGCAGAAGAATAAGCGAGTTTGGCTCTTTGGCGATAATAGAAACTAATTGGAAGGAGAATTTCGCTCAGACGGAGGAGTTTGTTGGCAAAACAATATCCACTGAGGATTTCAAGCTAATCCGCGGAAAAGTCGAAGATTTCACGAAAAGAAATACGTCCCTTTTTGAAAAGCGGATGGCGGAAGGTCACGTTAGGGACTGCCATGGCGATGTTCATTCGGGTAACATCTTTGTTACAGACGGAATTTACATTTTCGACGCCATAGAATTTAATGAAAGATTTAGGTATTCTGATGTTGCCGCTGACGTGGCTTTTCTAGCCATGGACCTAGACTTCAGAGAACGAATCGACCTGTCTAACTTCTTCGTTGAAAGATATATCAAATATTCTGGAGACCAAAAGGTGATGAAACTTCTTCCATTCTACAAGTGCTACCGAGCCTATGTGCGAGGAAAAGTCGTTAGTTTCAAACTTAAAGACCCCAGCATAAGCAGCGAGGACAAGAGCGCAGCAACTGAAGAGGCAAAAGCATATTTCAACCTAACAGCTACCTACGCGAAAATTCTTTAACTAAGGAAAAGTTCACTTAGGGGCGAATTGGTCAGCTACGTATTCTGGGATTTTCACTGTTCCCATTATTATCGGTTTTTGGTGGCAGTCGCTTCCTCCAGTCATGATTAGCCCATGTTCTTTTGCAAACTTTACGTAATGATTCGTTGTTTGGGCGTCGTTTCTGGAGTGCCAACACTCTACGCCATCGATGTAGCCTAACATTGAAGTGTCTATTATCCCAGTTTGTTCAGACAATGACGTGGTCAGCGCCACAAGTGAGGTTCCATGAGGGTCGTTCGGATGCGCCAACACTATTTTTCCGCCCGCATTACGCACGAGCCTCGACGCTTCTTTGAGGTAAAGCGGATACTTTGGAACATTACACTTCACAAGATACCTGTCAAAAGCCTCCTGCCTGGTTCGGACAATCCTTTTCTTCACCAAATAATCTGCGATGTGAGGTCGCCCAAGCACTCCGTCAACAGAAGCCTGAATCTCCTCAAAATCACGTTTCGTTAGCTTTCCAATTCCTTCCTTTTCAAATTCCGCATTAAGATTGCCTAGTATCTTTGCGGCTCTTTCCTCTCGATAATTCGCCATTTGCTGAAGTTTATCCGCTAACTCCTTGTTTTTTGCTTCAAACTGGTAACCCAAGAAATCTAGCGGCACTGGCTTGCCCTGATGATACTTGGGGTGTGAGAAGGTTACGTTCAATTCAACGCCAGAAACATAGCGGATTCCAGCTTTTCCAGCCAAATCTATGGCTACTTGTTGGCAGCCAATCGAATCGTGATCAGTAATCGACATGAACCCAATATTCCTAAGTTTAGCTTCTCTAACAATTTCTTTAACACTCAAAGCTCCGTCAGAATGGTTCGAGTGAATGTGCAAATCTATTATCATGAAACTGCCCGGTTACCTTTTTTCCATCCCGATGATATACCAGTTCTCGGGAGCGTCATGGCATGTGTCAACCGTCAAATGCACTACTCTGAGCTGCGGATAAAGCTTCTTCAAGTCATCCAAGTCAACGGGTTCAAACTTACGCTTGTTGGCAAGATACGCCTCCACAGTCAAAGCGTTTGACTCATACTTCTCCTTGGTTCTTCTCTGAAGCCTTGCAACAGACACTTCTTGAGGACAGCTAGTTTGAAGTATAACAAAAGTCATGCCGTGCTTTGCCGCAATTTCAGCCGCACGCCTCCGCAGTTCCTGAGTTACAAAAGTAGCATCTAAGATAATGCCTTTGCTCTTCCCAGCAAGGTCGTCTGCACGGCGAAACATTTCATCATAAACAGACAACCGTTTGCTCATGTTTCCAGCAACTTTAGCGTCAAACACATCTTCACCCTTGAGAACCTCCAATCGAAGTAAGTCGCTCCGAAGAATTGGATACCCCTTGATTTTTGAGACCTCTGCGGAAGTCTCTGTTTTCCAAGTTGCTGGAAGCCCACATGTAACCAGCAGAAAACCAGACCCTAACTCGGCTTTAATAAACTTGGCAAAAGGTTCCCTCAATTTCACACCTCTCACAGTAAAAATCAGGTAAAATATAATTAAACCTTTTTGGCAAGAAGAACCGTGGGTTTCCAAGCTAAACAAGCAGATTAGAAAAACTGTGCCCGAGGCAGTTGGGCATGTGTCTCACCGACAAATAGTGCACGCCAAAACGGGCTAGATTTCAGATTTTGTTCTTGATTGGCAAACGTCTTATTACTGGATTAAAGTAAAGCTAAATAGTCAGACAGGAATCTTTCCTAAAAGAAGGTAACGTGAATGGAAAAATTTCAAGTTAAAGACAAGACTCTAGCACCGCAAGGCCATTTGCAAAGCGAATGGGCTTCAGCCCACATGCCCGTGTTGAACCAAGTTAAGAGCAGATTCAGCAAGGAACAACCGCTAAAAGGCTTAATTTTAGGAGCATGCCTGCACGTAACCAAGGAAACCGCTGTCCTAGTAGATACACTAATGGCTGGAGGCGCTCAAATTGCTTTGTGCGGTTCCAACCCGCTCTCCACACAAGATGACGTAGCCGCGGCGCTGGCGGAAAAAGGCGTCCACGTTTTTGCACAGCGAGGACAGACAACCGAAGAATATTACTGGTGCATCGACAAAGTTTTGGACTACAAACCAGTGATAACCCTTGATGACGGCGCCGACCTCGTCGGCACACTGCACAGCAAGCGAACAGAAGCGTTAAAGAACGTCAAAGGCGGAACCGAAGAAACAACCACAGGCGTGGTGCGACTGCGGGCCATGGAAAAAGCTGGAAGCCTCAAGTACCCGATTATAGCCGTAAACGACGCTTACACAAAATACCTATTCGACAACCGTTACGGAACGGGGCAAAGCACAATGGACGGAATCCTGAGAGCCACAAACACCCTTGTAGCAGGCAAAACTTTCGTGGTTTGCGGATACGGCTGGTGCTCAAGAGGCATAGCCATGCGAGCAAAAGGAATGGGCGCAAACGTGATAATAACTGAAGTGAACCCGCTAAGGGCGTTAGAAGCAGCAATGAACGGTTTCCGCGTCATGCCAATAGCTGAAGCAGCAGCAATAGGCGATGTATTTGTAACCGCCACAGGCGATATTAACGTCATAAGGAAAGAACACATGCAGAAAATGAAAGACGGCACCATAATTGCCAACAGCGGCCACTTTAACGTGGAAATAAGCCTAAAAGATTTAGAAGACCTGTCAACAGCGAAGAGAACAATGAGACCAAACTTAGAAGAGTACACTCTAAAAGACGGAAGGAGACTTTACCTTTTGGCTGAAGGAAGACTCGTAAATCTATCCGCGGCGGAAGGCCACCCGTCAGAAGTTATGGACATGTCTTTCGCAAACCAAGCACTATGCGTAGAGTACATGGCTAAGACTGCGAAGATGCCGCCAAAAGTTTACACAGTTCCCAAAGACATAGACGAAAACGTTGCTGAACTGAAGCTCAAAAGCATGGGTGTAAAAATCGACGAGCTCACGCCTGAGCAGAAAAAGTATTTAGCGACATGGGAAATGGGAACCACGTAGCAAAAGTATATCGGCGATTATGGTAAACTTTAAATGGATTGAAAGTATAAACATGGTTTATAAGTGGTGAAAAAGCTTTGAGTAAAGACCAAGCAATAGGTGGAGCAATATTCATCGTATGTCTGCTTGTCGCTGTATTTTACATCGTAACACTATTCTTGCCAGGAGTATTTGTAGACGTGATCGGAAACATCGGACTAACTACCACTGTGGCTGACGTTAAATTCTGGATAATTGCCATACCAGTCTTCGTAGCGTTCATTGCTGTATTGTTTATAGGTGCATGGATTGGCTGGACAATGGCTACTACACCGCCGCCGAAGCCCATCGAAGAAATCACGACCGAGATAGAAGAGAAGAAAGAAGAAATGGAAGCAGAAGAAACGAAGATGCCAGAAGCCCCTGAAGAAGAAAAGATGCCGGAAAAAAAGAGAAAACCTTAAAAAGACGAAAGCTCCCAAATCTAGCAAGAAAATACTCTATTCTACAGTTTTTTTAATTTCAGAAAACCTTTGAAACGCTAAATTTATTGATTTGAGAATAAAACTTGTTATAGCCCAAGCATTTTAAAACCGAAATATAATGCCGCATTGACTATAGCGGAGACAACAAGCACTGTTAAAAGAAGCTTGGGAGAAAATGAAAAAGAACCTTCTTCACCTTTAGGTTGCACATCATATTCTTTTATTTCACGCTTTCCCGCGTCAACGCGAACAACAGCGGTGAATTTTTTTGTCTCAACTTCAACAGTGTAAACTTCCCCTTCTAGAGAAACACGCTTGGGCTTCAAGCCGCCTTTGTGTCCCAGCCTCTTCAAAAAGGCAGTAGTCATAGTCGTAACTGCTTCAGCGTTCAATTCTTTTGATTTAGGAACCGCAGAAGTGACAGCATCTGGAACAGTCTCTTGTGAAGTCGTTGACAACCATAGTGTCTCCTAACTGTTTTTTAGAAAAACGATCGACGGCTTAAAAGAAGGTGTGCGTATCACGGGAGACGAACCTACTTCTTCATTTTCTTCAGCATGCATTCAACTATGTCCTTGCACATCATACATTCGTCTGGAATTTTCTCTTTTGATGACCGTTCACTCAGGTAACCAAGGTGGTAACTGCACTCAGAAGGTTTTTCAGGGATTTCAACCCGCTCTTCCGTAGATTCCTTCTCCTCCGCTTCGGTTTCTTCTGGTTCAAATGTTTCTGGTTCAGCAGAGGCAATGGTTGGTTCATCATCCACAACTATTTCGGTTAAGCAGTACGGGCACGCATCATATGGCTCTTCGGAGTCTTGTTGCAGATTCAAAGCTCTAAGAGGCTTTGTGAAAACTTTGCCGCAAGAAGCGTTCGGACAAGTAAATGCACTACTTTTTTTGGTTTTTTCTTCAATCTGGGAGATAGCTAGCCCTCCTGTAGAAAATAATTACGGGCTACACGTTTATAGTATTAATGAATTCAAAATAAATATCCAAACTATTCAATGTTGTATTGATGTTCGGGAGAAGCGAGCTTTTTGAGGTCGTTGACGCCTTCAGCGTAACCCGAAGCGATCAAGACATCACCCAGTTGAATTATTGTGTCAGGTTTGGGGCGCAAACTTTTTTCGCCGCGTTTTATGGCTAGGATCCACATGCCTGTTTCTTCGGGCACGCGCGCTTCTTTCAGAGTTTTGTTTATGAGTGGAGAACCCTCGGTCACGCAGGCTTGGGTAACGGTTTCTTCAGCTTCCCTTATGGCTAGTTTTAGCACTGGATGCGGTTCAATATCTCTCAGGACGACCTCAGCCATCTCAGCCGCAGCATCTGCAATTTTTTCGGTCGCCACACCCAGTCTAATTAGCCCTAAAAAGCCAGATGCCTCTTCTTTCTTAAAGTCACTTGTCAATGCTAGCAATTCAAAATCTGTATGCAACTTATCCATGTACTCTTCAAGGCGCTCTACTTCTTCAGCCAATTCTTTGCTGTTCAACATGAGCGAGGAATAAGCCAAGTCAATCATAAGTTCAGAGGTGTTCTTAAGCTCAACAAACCGCGCAACGATTTCCTCGAAAACTTCGCGCTTATATTCCACCATTGTTAGTCCTCCAATTTTGTTAGCCTTCCTTCAGCTAAATCCTTGAACTCCTTGATGCCTACGGGGGCTCCGCGTGTTATCAGAATGTCTCCAAGAAAAATACGCTCAGTATCCTCTGGATCTAGTATCCAGTCTTTGTTTCTGCGGATGGCAATTATGTCAACCCCCATTCTTGCAGCCAGATCAAGATCGCCTATCCGTTTCCCCGCTATCACTGAACCTTCTTTGACAGTTGCCTTCATGAGCCGCTCTTCAACTTTTTCGAAAATCTCGCCGATTATAGGGTGTATGCCGATGTTGCGCGTTACTATGGCGGCGATGTCAGCGGCGGCATCGGAGATTTTATCCGCGGCAGACGCGACCGTGGAAACCCCGATCAAGGTCTCCGCGTCTTTAGCGTCTCTAGCGGCAATCATGATTTCCATGTCCAGAAGATACGCTAAAGTGTCGATACGGCTTTCAAGTTCTATAACGTCCTCGGCAAGCTCCTTGTCGTTGAATAAAGCGGCGGAATAAGCTAAGTCGATCATGAGCTCGGAGAGGTTCTTCATTTCCACCAGAAGATCGCTTACTGGGATAGGTTTGTATTCTATCTTTTCAAATTGTGGCATACTTTTTAGAGGCGCTCCGCAGGTAGATATTGGTCATTAAATATTTTAATTATACTCTTTTTCAAGGTCATACTATTAACAGTAAAGCCACAAACAAAGCAAGGGAGGTCACGCTGTCAGCTAAGGAACTTTCGACGGGGATAACGAAGTTATCAGGGTCTAAGCCTCTTTTGAAAGTCAAGATTGAAATCGAATAAGTCAAAATGACTATCGCGGCAACGGCGAGTATGTTGGCAACTAGCACAACTGAAAAAAGGCTGGAAAAAGAGGAAAACGAAAACAGGCTGTGTATTGACAGAGACAAGACTGCTAAGACAATAAACATTAGAATTGAAGCAGTCCAGGCACTAAAGATGTTCTTTGCATGGTTCCGCATTGAAGAGAAAGAAGGAGAAAGCAAACCCAAAGCAAGTTTTGTTGTGGCGGTAGAACCAATAACAGAGCCAACGTTACCTATCATACCGATCAAAGCAGTGTAAATAGTGTAAACTTCTACACGCTCCGCCACGAAATTGCTTATTCCAAGAAGAAGTGTTCCAGTTACGTTGACCAAGAAGGCTACAAGTAACATGGTAACCATCGATTCCTTGAGGGTTTTAATAAACTCGGCTTCGTGCAAGTTTTTAGATAAGATGTAAAAAACAAGGAACACAGGAATCAAACAAGCAAGACCAATAGCCCACTGCCCCAAAGCACCAATGAAAAACAGGTTGAGCACGGCAATATAACATAGGGTAGTGAAAATGTCGGCGACGGTTGACATCACCGGGTACACAACTACGTCAGGGTCTAAACCTTTTTCAAAGGAAATGAAAGAAACTTTTATGGTTAAGAAGGAAAGCAACAGGCCTAAAGCCATGGTTGCTACCACAACGGCTAAGATAGCAGGGAAATCAGTCAGCGTTATCCCCCAAAAGAGATACCCAAAAACCAGAGATATAGCGCAGATTGTGACACTGGTGACCAGAGTTAAAACTATCAGGGCTTCAATCAGTTTGTAAAAATTTTTGGTGTTTCCAAAAAATCTGGGATAGATTGTCCCGAGGTGCAGTCCCGTGCTTAGGCGCCCGCTTAACAGACCGCTGCCAACTCCTTTCGCGCTGATAACAATAGGGTAAAGGGTTATGGCCCATGGCGAAAGGCTAAAAATGCCGAGTTGAGAAGCAAGCATAAGGCCAGCGAATAACCCGCCTAAACCAAAAGAAAAGGGCAACGATGTTTCTTTGAACATTTCCCAGAAGCTTTTTGAAATGCCCGCATGTGACATAGTCTATTGCCTCCTCAGTGTTATCAAAGAATATAGGAAAGAAAAAACGCGAAAGTTGGAAAGTTGGAAAAAAAAGTTTGGTGTGCAATTAATTAATTTGAGACAAAGTCTTGGTGTTTTGGATGGCGCTATCGCTAGAAGGGCGTCGAATCGACAATGGGAAATCTGGACTACTTGCATATTTTTCCCCTGCTAGCTGTTGTTCGTTTTCAGCCATCCACAGGCACCTCTCTAATACCATGTGCGCTTGTGGGCTGCCAAGTACCACTTCAACTTGCACTCCTAACTTTTTATTGAGAAGCTGTATATCGCTTAAATAAGTTTCTGAGATTTTGAATCCATACTACAGCTTCACAACCGTTTTAATTTTGCAGAGTTGAAGTATCTTTGCGATTGGCGCAGAGTGTGAATTCAAATGTATTCAGCATGGATCAAAATTGACGACAGCCTGCCATGGATTGAGCTTGAAGGGGTATTCCAAACCAAAGCTGCGGCTCAAAAGGCACTGAAAGAAAGGCGAAGCAAAGTCAAAATAAAGATCGTCAAAATGTCGAAACAAGAAAAACAGATTAAAGCTACAATAAGAGTACGACATTAAAGCAGTATAATTGTCCTTGTTGCTTAGGCTGCTAGTTGAAAGACAATGCAGTAATGCATCTGCAACTTCTTAACGCGCCTTCTTTGGTTGATAAACACACCATGGGTCTTCAGTTAGATAGTCTCCTTTCAACTCTGCAGGTTCATGAAGATCGCCGCAGTAGTCTATAAAATCACTTGAAAGCCCATACGCACGTGCACGGCAACCCCCGCATAAAGCGCGATACTCGCAGACGCCGCATTTGCCTTTCAAAGCGTTAAAGTCGCGCAGGGCTTTGAACATGCTTGAGTTGAACCATATTTCTTTAAATGATTTTTCGCGTATGTTGCCAAGTTTAACTGGAAGATATGGGCACGGAGTTATGTCGCCGTTGGGATAAACGCGGCAATAGTATAATCCTGCGATGCAACCTCGAATCCACTGTCTCATGTCCAGACCCATGTCCTTTGCAATCCGCATGAATTGGGGGGCGCATGAAGGTCGTACGTTAAGTTTGTGCTTGGCAGCCTTTGCGAAAGCTGTCTTAATCATGTCTTCGTATTTAGCGGGGGATATATCGGCGATTTTTACGCCTCTTCCAGTAGGCACCAGAAAGAACAAATGGAAGTTTTCCACGCCAAGTTTTTCAGCCAGCGACATAATATCATCGATTTGGTCATAATTTTGCTGAGTTACAGTCGTGTTTACTTGGACAAGCACGCCGTTTTTCTGCAATGCTTTAATGGCTTTAACAGCCTTTTCCCAAGAGCCGCTTACGCCTCTGAACTCGTCATGCTGCGCTGGAATATTCGAATCCAAGCTAATTGAAACGGTTTCTATGCCTGCTTCCTTGAGATTTTTTGCGGCAACATCATCAATGAGGCTTCCGTTGCTTCCTAGCCCCATCTTCAAACCTTTCTCAGCGCCGTAGCTGATGAGCTCGTAGACATCTTTGCGCAAAAGAGGTTCACCACCACTTAAGATAAGCAACGGTCTGCTGACTTCGCATATTTGGTCTATGAGATTCTTTGATTCTTCAGTGGTTAGTTCGTTTTTAAGCTGCTGCGTGGTGGCGTTTATGTAACAATGAGGGCATTTCAAGTTGCATTTTCGAGTGATGTTCCAAGATACAACAAGCGGAACAAACTTTTCCGCCACTGATGCCGTAGGCGAGTAAGCGAGCTTGAGGTAAAATTCGCATTTTCCATTAGCAGCCATCCGTTGAGGCTGCCACAGCGCAAACGTAAAAGGGAGAACCGTATTTAACATAGCCTTGGCGTGAGCATAACAAAAATGAGCGCAAAAAAGAGAGGATACCCCATCGTTTATGCTTAATTTCTCAGCAATATACTTGTGGCTGCCGAAAATTGGGCAGTTTAAAAACTGCATGCGCCCGTCCAGTTTAGTCATGTTCATAGTATAATTGATGAAATGGTCACTCAACATTATCGTCTGCAGTTTTTTCCTGCGCATTCCAACTTTGAGAGTCACGTTGAGGGCGATGCGGACGGTTTCTTCACCGAACTTTTCTTGCACCCTTTTCATTGCGTCCTGAAGACGCGAGACGCCCACCGTTTTTGTCAGCTCCGCAGTGATTAAAAAGCCCTTAATGGTTTCATACTCTTGCCGTAAGCGCATTTCGACAATGTGTCGTGACCAGTCCTGGAATAGCCCTTCAAGGTGCTCAGTTGCTTCAGGATTCTTGGCGCTAAGCATGCGTTCTAATGCTTTAGTTTTTTCAGCTAATTTGGTGAACACATCGATTTTTTCGGCGGTGCTCAAACTTACTTTGGTGACCACTTCCTGTGGATTCACCTTCAGCGGCGCAATTGCTTTTGTAAGCTCATGCGCGTCAGAAGCAAAATCACCGTAGAATCTCCACAGTTGCTCAGCTATGTCAGGCATGTCTACACGCAATTCTTCTAGGAGAACGCGTGTTTCCGTTTCCATTTTGGTGACCATAGCCATGTGGTACAAGAGGGACCCTGCCATTCCAGGATCAGTGCGCTTGCCAGCGGAAACTCCGTAAAAAACCTCAGAGAAAAAACGCTTTGCCCCATCAAAATCTTCGTGGGCTATGGCGGTCAAAGCTTGATTCAGCTTTTCTCGCCTTTCATGCAATAGCAAGGCCCATTTGTGACAATGTTTTTCATCAAATTTTGTTACAGCGGGCACCAACCTAAAGTTTATCACATATCTGATTTAGTAAAAAAGTTAACGGTTTGCAAGCGCATTCAAAGAGAAAACGTGGTGCGACCAGATAAAGCTTTAAGCGTGCTTGAATAAGAAACTAGCCTACATCGTGAGGGAGAAAATGTGCTTTACGCGTTAATAGGTTTTTTAACAATGCTCGGCGTGCTTGTCGGCATCGGCATAAATCAGCCAAGAGGAACAAGCATCAAAATGTGGTGCTACGGCTACCTCGCCATCTCCATAGTGTTCGACATACTCGTAGTATTGGCATTGTTGAACCAGTACGCTTGGCTCACTGAAACACTGCTAGGGCTTTCCGCAGGCGCAGCCACAGGCCTAGCCATCCACGTAGCTCACCACATATCTGAAGAGGGACAACACGATGAAGCCTCAGAGAATAAGAAAGAGAAAACTATATTCGGCTTTTAATATCTCAAAGTAAAATGGCGCCGGTGAAGAGGTTCGAACCCTAATTTACCAGTAAAAAGCGCGCGCGTTGTTTTGTATGCTTGAGGCCATTTACAATTCTTGCTAATATTTTCGAGAAACGTAAGGGTTTAGGATTTTTAAAGAAGTTTAAGCGATATTAATCTGAGAAACATGAAGACAAGATATCCCTCTGGGATCAGCCAAGCAACTGCTGATCACATACAAGCCCTTTTTGAAATAGAGCAAAGATGCTTTCCAGGAACAACCAGTTATTCAAAACAGCAACTGAGACATCTGGCTCTGCATGCGAACAGCACATGCTTGGTGGAAAGGCAAGGTAGCGTGATTAGGGGTTTCTTGATAGTTACCTATCGCCAAGGAAGTTTAACAGGTCACATCGAAACTATTGATGTGGATCCGACTTTTCAAAACCAAGGCATCGGTTTGAAGCTGTTAAGGGCGGCAGAGACCGACATGAGGCAGCGAGGTATGCATTGGTCTCAGTTAGAACTGGCGGAAGGAAATGAAGCTGCTTTAGAGCTTTACGAAAAGGCAGGGTACAAATTCAAAGAAAAGATCGAAGGATACTATAAGTACGAACATAATGGCAGCCGCAACGCGATTCGCATGGTTAAAGCGCTTAAGTTAAACTAGTAGAACTTTCGATGGGTACCCATGAGCCTTCCTTCAGAGCTGTGAAGCCTTTTGTGTATTTTGTGAAGATTTTAAGTAACGGAAACCGAAAACGAGCTGGCACAAGCTCCAGATCGCTGGTTGGCTTGTGAAGATGTATGGTTTCCACATGCGCGTGTTCTTTACCTTTTAAATTAGGCGAAATCTGAGCTAAATAGAGAGAATGATCTCTCTCGTCTTCGTCAAGTCTGAGATTTCCCTCGGCAATTCGAGCAGTCAATACTGCGGCATCTTCATCGGTGTAGCCCATAATTGATGGATCGACATTGTTAGCCAATAGAAATAGAAGAACACCTTGACATTTACTGCATTTGCCGCAAGGGAGTAGGTTATCACCGTCGAAACGGCAGCTGTGGCAGGAACGTTGAAATCGCGCTATTTCAGGATATCTACTCGTCAATATCCTCTCGACAATCATGCCTGACACAAACCGTACAGCGCTCCATTGACGCATCCCAGGCATCCTTTTAGCAAACCACTGCTCCATTCTCAAGTCGAAGTCTTGCGTCTGGTCATAAACGCCAAAATAATGTCTAATTCCTTTAAAATACGGCAAAACGCGTGGGTCATCAAGTTCGCTTCCAATCAGAAGATTGCCGATCTTTCTGCGCGCGAAAATAGGAAGAAGGAGAAAAACGTACACTGGAAAAATGCAAAGTCTTAGGGGGTACGTGTCCGACCAAATTTTCCTATGATCAGGTCTTATGATTTTCATGTGATCAAGCATGAACGTGTAGAAGCGGTCCACGTTAGTCCAGACCCTAACTGTATTCGGATCAATTTTCTTAAAATAGCGGTAGGCAGAAAGCGCGGTTCGCCAGTGTCCTCCGCTCTCGTTCACATACAGGGGATGAACCTCAGCCCCTATCTCTTTAAGCATAGCATAAGTAAGAAGACTTTCTTTTCCGCCGCTTGAAAGCACGCCACACGAATTTTCGTCAAGCTCAGACGAAATTGGAACGTCTTCTATGAGACTGGGCGCAACTATTTTTGCCATAGGGCGGGCGTTTGCTTCCGACACTTCAGCGTCGGATGGGATAAACTGTGGCAGGACATATGGGTTTCTTCTTCGAACCAGTTTGTTGATGAAAATATCTTTGGAGAAAACGTCAAGAAGGTCATTTAAAAGTGAAAAGTCTGCTTCGCTAACTTGCCACTCCAATCTAATTTCCCTTGTGAAAAGTCCGTAATTGAGCAAAGGCATAATTGATGCCATTCTTAATAGCGCAAGTTGCTTTTGACTTGGTGGTTCTTCGTATTTGAAGCGAAGATGGAACAAATACTGTTCTCCTGAAGTGTCTATACATGAAAATTTGGTGTCTACTCCGTCTCCCTGCAGGATAGGCTCAGAGACCGCTATAGAGTCGAAACACTGAAGATTCATGGCATCACTTTTCGCAAAGCTCTTCGATTGCGCCAGCCATTTTTGCTACTCCGTCAACCACAGGGTCTTCAACTGGCACCTTGAATCGCTTCTCCAATTTTGCTTTGACTTTTCCAACTTCCTCTTTAGGCAATCCTTCGTGGTTCAAACCTATGCCTATGAGTGGACGTTGAGACAACAGCTTGGCGATTTTGATCACCCTACCCGGGTCAGGCATTGGAAAACCTGGGAATCCGTCAAGGTGAGGGCGCCCAGGCGCGTCTTGTAAAACGAAACCATGAATCTGTCCAGCCGCCATTATCTCGAAGCCGCCGGGGAAGAAGGGATGTACCAGACTTCCTTGACCCTCGATAATTATGACCTCGGGTTTTTCATCTCTCCAAGAGTCCAGTATAGCACCTTCAATACCGCCTGAAACGAAGTCATTTATCATTGCGTCAAGCACCACGCCATGGGGCCAACCCTGCATCCACCCCGTCTGCCCCGTAAAAATCATATCTGCCTTGCGCCCGCGTCGCCTAAGTTCATGTACCAACATGACAGATGTCGTTCTCTTGCCAATTGCGGAGTCAGTACCCAAACTTGCGATTCTGATTGAGCCGACTTGGCTGACCTCGCCCGTATAGAATCGTGTATAGTCTCTGAAAATCTTGCGAACATCCGTGATGCTGCAACCATTTTTGGCAGCTATGCTGGCGAACCTTTCATCGTCCGAGAGGAAATAGTGAAGACCAGAAACCACGTCAAGACCGTGAGATAAAGCCCAAGCAACAGCGCGATCGTATCCCGCGGGCAAAACTCCGCCTTCAGAAACTGCACCGATTATGAAAATCTTTGGCACTGTTTTGCGGTAAGCCTCTTCTAGGCTGGAGAACAGCGGAATGCCCCTGTGTTTTCCATCCAATATTTCTCCCGCATCCCCAGCTGGAGCAGTAGAGTCGACTACGCCAACAACCTCGTACCTATCAGTGTGACGAACTAGACCATGGGCAGTCTTGCCGTTAGCCGTAAGATACTCACGTTCGCAATAAACTACCGCTTTTCCCTTAGAAGTGGGGGTCATGCTTTCCTTCCTGTCAATATTACAACATAGCGGTCGCCTGGGAATGGCTCTTTTCTATGCCGATCCACCAGCGCTATAAGCCCCGCAGTCGAGGCTGGAAGCACGCTTAAGCCTTCTTTTTCACGAATCAAGCGTGCGTAATCCACCATGCTCTTGTCTGTGGCGAAAGCTGCCCATCCCCGCGTCTGCCTTATAATTGAGAGAGCATAATCGCCATCTATCGATTGCCAATTAACCAACGGCTCGTTAACTGACGTATTTCTAATTCTCTCAGGCTTCAAATCAATGCAATGAGGCGTGTTCTTGACAAACGCTTGAACTATCGGATTCATTCCGTAGGAAGACCCAGCAATAAAACGCGGGATGCGAGAGGTCTTTCCACGGTTGTAGAGGCTAACGAAGCCCCTGTATATGCCCGCTAATGTAGACCCATTCGAAGCTGGAACAGCCACCGCCGCTGGAGCGTCACGAAGCTCATCATAAATTTCATAGGCTATTTCGCCGTAGGCCTTCAACTGGAGGTTCGTATTAGCTCCGCCTGGATTGGCGTCGTAGTAACCCTCTTTTTCTGCATCGTCGCGAGATGCCTTCACAGATGCCTCATAGTCTCCTGGAACTCTGACGATCTCAGCGCCGAGCTCTGTGATCTCTTTAAGTCTGTGAGTATGGTAGCTTTGCGGGATGTATACCAAGCAGCGCAGCCCAGCGAGGGAAGCCGCGAGCGCTACTGCTGCGCCGTAGTTGCCACATGAAGCTACCGTGATTTCCTCATAGCCTCTTCGAAGCGCGTCCAAAGCTTGGGCAAACGCAATGCGGTCTTTCTGCGTGCCAGTCGGGTTTCCGCCCTCAAACTTCAAGTATATCTGCCTGAGCCCTATTTCCCTCTCGATATTCCTGCCCCTAGTAAGATTCGTATCGCCAACCTCTGAGTCAAGAATTATCTCAAAACTTTCTAACCGCTCCTCCAGCCGCCGAGTTTTATCGGATGCTATCTTGCTTAGAGAAGCCAGCTCAGGTGTAATTATAGGCATCTGAGCGCTAGCACCATCTAACAGGGAAAGCGAACCATTCACCCTTGATCGCTCATCAAGGGTTTTGTCGAGACTTTGACCCTTGCCGTCTTTGTCTCCTTCTGCCATAACCAATTCCTTTGTTTCGTAGTACTGTATTGTAAAGAGGATTATTAGGCTTTCCGTCGAATTACGGGTTGTTGACCCCAGCGATTCGACCACAGACTTAGCAGGCTTACCCCCTACCAGGCTAGGGCAACCCCGCAATTATCTCTCAACGCATTTTGTGTACTTTCGCGGTTTTCCTGAAGCCTTCTGATAATTCCATGCCGGCTGCTATTTTTGTCTTTTTATCCAGTTATTGGCCCTGGGCGATTATGCCGTCCTCTATCACAATTTGCCTTTCCGCATAATCAGCGATGTCTTGCTCATGGGTGATGACGATGATTGTGGTTTTTGTTTCTTCATGGAATTTTTTGAGTAAATTCATGACCTGTTTGCCTGTTCCAGAATCCAAATCACCTGTTGGCTCATCAGCAAATATCACTGCTGGGCGGTTGGTTAATGCTCGGGCAATGGCTACCCTTTGCATCTGTCCGCCGCTCAACGTGGCGGGATACTGTTTAGCTTGATTATGGAGTCCAACGCCATTCAGAAGGTTTTCTATGCGCTCTTTCAATTCTTTGCTTAATCCAGCTAAATCTGCGGGCAAAGCTATGTTCTCGCGAGTGTTAAAGTGAGGTAACAGAGCGTAACTTTGGAATATGAAACCCATCTCCAATAGCCTGGCTTTTGATTTTGCTGAGTCATCCATTTTGTGGAGGTTTTCTCCGCGAAACAGCACTACGCCGTAGTCTGGGCTGTCAAGACCTGCTATGCAGTTCAGCAGAGTTGTTTTTCCCGCCCCAGAGTTACCCACAATCGCGACGAATTCGCCCTCTTTTACGTCAAGGTTGACGCCTCGAAGAGCGTAGACGGTTGTTCGTCCAAGATTGTAGTTTTTGGATAATCCACGCACCGTAATGATGTTGTCGTCTGCTGCGTCAGTTACTTCAACGTCTTGCGTGTTAAAGAGCTGCTTGTTAAACCCGAAGTAGGGAATGTCTGCTCCGAAAAAGTCTGACCACATTTTAAGCAGTTCGGCCTCAACAAACAGGTCAGTGCTTAGTTCAGCCATGGGTAACAGCGCGTTTTTGAAGGCTTCAGCTGACTCGATGGTTTTGATTCCGTTTTTGTGTTCATCTAAGTAGTCGCGCAGGTGAATTTGGCACTCTTGCAGTTTGTTGTGGACTTCAAAAAGCAAAGTTTCTCCGTACTCGATGTCTGCGGCCATCTCTGCAAGGGCTTTGTTTAATTCTACGGAACCGTTCTTGAATTTGTGTGGCGTGAGCGCATCCCGTGGAACTTGGAACAACTCAAAAATCCTCGAGATTAAATTGTCTATGTCCTGTAAGGCGCTGAGTTTTGCTGCTAAAATTCTGAAAAACAGTTCCAGCTTCTTTTGCAGCTTAGGATTAGTTGTTTTATAGTGTTTGCCTTCAACGCCCAGTTTTAGTCTTTCAAGTACCCTATCTAACTCTTTTAGGCGCGTTGTTGTTGGCTTCAAAAAGATCGCGAAAAAGTTTGCCATAAGCAACTTGTCAACCAATTCGCCTACATTCACCTCATTTTTGGTGTCTGACCCCGTGAAGACAGACGAATCAAATCCTGAAAGAAAGAAGCGATATTGCTGGTTCTCCACAAAATCCCATAGCGCCACATAACTTTTCATTTGGATTTCGCGGTAGCTGGTTGGCAACTTCTTAATTATCTTCTTTAGCTGTGAATTGAAATGTTTTACGAGGTTTGGATCAACCTCTTTGATGAAGTCTTTAACAATCTTTGAGGTTTCCCGCAATTCTAGGTCGTTACTAAGCTGCCGTTGCAGTCGGGATTCGTTATCTGCGTAGTATTTCTTGAAACGTTTGTAAAGGCGTCCTTTTTCTATTTTTTCAATAGCTTTCGGGTCTAAAACTCCGTCTTTTTCTCCAGACAAAACTATGAACGAATTTAGTTCTTGGCTGAACATGGCTTTTCTGGGGACTCGAAGAATCTTGCGGCAGTCAGAAACCAGCTTCTTTTGTAACTTGGCATTAGTTGACCGCAATGACTTGTCTAGTAATCCAGCCGCGTACACTTTCATTTGGTTTCCACCTCTGTTGTGAATGGTCCCTGTTCAAAGCGGGAGATTTTCCCGTCTGTCATGTGAACGATGTAGTCGCATTGTTCAGCAATCCATCGGTTGTGGGTGACTAACACAAGGGTTTGCTGGTTGATTTTGTTGATTCTGCGGAAAAGGTTCATGATGTCAGCGCTTGTTGTAGAGTCTAAATCGCCTGTGGGTTCATCGCCAAGAATTATAGCGGGTTCTGTGATGAGCGCGCGAGCAACAGCCACCCGTTGCTGTTGACCTCCTGAAAGCTCAGAAGGCAGATGATACAGCCTGTCGCCCATACCTAACTCTCTCAGAAGCATTTTTGCTTGCTCTCGGGCTACTCCTGCTTTCATTCCCTTCAGCAGCAGCGGAGTTTCCACGTTTTCCACAGCGGACAAGAACGGAAAAAGATTGAACAGCTGGAAAATGAATCCGATTTTGTCTCTGCGGAACGCGGTCATTTGTCCGTCTGAAAGCGTAGCCGTGTCTATGTTGTCGATAACTATTTTTCCTTCCGAGCGGCGGTCCAGATGCCCTATCATGTTCAAGAGCGTTGTTTTCCCGCAGCCCGAAGGTCCCATAATCGCCATCATGTCCCCTTTTTGGACAGTTAGGTCTAATCCTCGGATGGCGTGAACCTCATTCGACTTTCCTTCACAGTAGCGTTTGTGCAATCCAGAGATTACCAAAATCGGCTCTTTACCTTCAATTACTGAATGTTCTTTTTGCATATCTGTTATCACCGTCATTTTTTCTTCCTTATCCTACATACCTCAAAGCTTCCGCTGGCGGAACCCTTGACGCAAACCAGCCTGGAATGGCTCCCGCCGCTAAGGCAATCAACGTGATGAAACCCAAGTATACGCCGAGGTCATTCCATGGAATTACCAGTGTGGCGCCTTGCATGTTTGCAAATCCAACGCTGATCAGCACGCCGTTAATGACTCCGATAGCCAAACCAATTATGCCTAGCACCACCAGCTCCAGCAACACTGAAAGCATCACTTGGGTTCTTGGGAAACCGATGGCTCTCATCATGCCGATTTCCCGTTTTCTCTCCGAGACGTTGCGGATGGAGATTACTGCCATGCCTACTGCGCCTATGACGAGGCCGAATGTGACGTATATCTGCAAGAATGAGACCACGCGATGAATCATCTCTAGTGACTGCTCGATTTTTGAGTAGAGCACTGTGGCGCTTGCAACGTAGAAGTTGTCTTCAGCTAGGCTTCGGTAGCCTTCATCGTTTGTGTTGGTGAAGTCCTCGATGGCTTGTGCGATTGATTGGATTTGTGGGGCATCCATGTCGTAGGTTGTTTTGATGAGGAAGCGGTCATATTGGTTTGGGGCTTTTGATATGGAAGTTACGCCGTCCGCCTCTCCCAAAAAGCTGGTTTGGTTTGCCCAATAATCTGTAAGGTATAGTTTTCCTAAAGCGTCCATGATGTTGAAGTCGTCTCCGCTTAGGAGGTTGAATGATGACAGTGGGAAGCCTCCTGCTCTTTGAGAGTCTAATCGTCCCGCGATGGTGAATGCTTGATACACTGGTAAGCCGTACTCGGAAGTGTTCATTGGTATCCACACTTGCATTCCTAAGGGTAGAATGAAGGAATCTGTGAACACGACGGCGTTTTCGATGACACTGCCGTTTTCGTCTCGTAGAACGCTGAGCCCCTCTAACTCGTAGCCGTCATATCCGCTGAAAGAGCTGAGGTCTATGTCGTTTAGGTCGCGGTCATTTGACATGAGCTCCGATATTGAAACGTTGTATGCTGCCATTTTGTATGAGGGGTCAAAGAACATGTCCCATGCTTGCTTGGACATTTCGTTTAGTTGTTCATCTGTTACGTCGGCTGCTGGGGGTTGTGTGATGCCGTCTGGGAAGCTGCTTAGGTAGAAGTCATAGCGCCAGTCTGGGTCAGATGCGTCGGTTGCGTTTCCGCGGATTTGGTCGCTGGTAATTTCGCCGTATCCTAGCGGTAGCATGTCTGTTTGCGGGTTGAAGGCCGCCGAATACGGATTGTTTAAGGCTACATACCGCTGGTAATCGTTAAGTGAACGGTATGTTTTGAAGCCGATTACGTCGGTTATGTGGCTGTCGAGTTTGTACAGTTCCTCCACATATGAAATGTCGGTTAGGTTTGCTTCTGGCTTGTTTAGGGCTACGAAGAGGTCTACTCCTCGGGAGTCTTGCTCGGTTTCGATTATGGAGCTTAAGTTTGTAGGCACCAGCGTAGCTACAGTCACATTCAAAGTCAGTATAACCGCAAAAATTGCGAAAGTCAGCGTGGAACGTGTTTTATGAGATGAAATCAGTGCCGGAGCTATTTGTCCCACGCCTTTTAGNCCTCTGATTTTGACTAGAAAAGTCCTTAGCGCTTTCATGACTGGGGGAAGGTTCACNGACACGAACAGAACGGAACCGATCACGATTTCCATTACGCCTATGATCAGAATGTCTGGTGCTAAGCCAGAGATGTCGGGTATCCACTCGCCCATAGCTACAACAAACAGAAAGACTGGCGCAGCCCAGATGGCGATCGCTGTGAAGTTTAGCGCCTTTACACGGCTGATGAAACGCGAAAGCACCATGCCTACGCCGGAAAACAGAAAGCCTGCACCGATCAAAATGTTTCTCCACTCGTCCAGTGTGTTCCAGCCTTCGGTAAGCCAGATGGCTTGGTAGTTTTCGTCAATGACGCCGTTAATTAGGAGAACAAAAACGCCAGCTGCGATGGCTAATATGCCTAGTAGCGCCAAGTTGCGACCAGATTTTTCTTCAAACGGAACTTTGATTCCCCGTAGCGCCTCTACAATGTTTACTCGGGACGCTCGCAGAGCAGGTAATATGCCTGTTACGATTCCGAGCGCCACTCCGATTAGTACTGACAAGATCACAACTTGCTGCGAAACAATTGGCTGGACGCTGAATTGTCCTGTGCCAAACAAGCTTACAAGATAAACGGCAACCGCCTGCCCAAACGCTAAGCCACCGACTAAGCCGAATATTCCGCCCAGTATTCCTTGGAACACGTTTTCTATAAGCATTGACATGGTGATTCCTCGGCGGTTCTCCCCAACAGCCCGCAGAACACCTGTTTGGAACTCTCGGTCTTCCACGTTCATAAGCTGAACGTTCGTGATGAGTAAGACCCCAGTTATCATGATTAGAAGCCCTAAAGCGGTTAGCATAGTGGACAGCAGCGTCATGACTATTTCTGCGATGCTGAAAAAGGTCAACCGTGCAGAGTCGACGCTGTATATTTTCTGTGCGTTCCCTGTGCTGGAATCTACGCTTTCGGGAATAGCCGCCTCTACTATGTCTACTTGTTCTTGAAGGTAGTCTTCGCTTATTTCTGAGGTGAAATGGTCTGTTTTAAGGGCTACCAAATAAGCTTCAACGCGGTCTGTTTCTTTTTGGCGGTCTTGCAGGCTCATCCACTGTTGAAGGTGTTCCAACTTGAGTACGGCGCCCCTATACTGCGACCCTATCCCGGGGCGTTTAGAATCATAGATTCCAACTACGTGCAGGTCTACTCTTTCGATTTTGGATGAATAAGAGATGACAGGCTTCGAGGTTTCAAAGGCGATTTCAGATATCTCTATGCTTGCTGGCATCCCATCAAAACTTACGATTGAGAGATATGCGTCTCCTCTCAGCGTTCTTCCAGCATAAGGGGTTAAATCAAACGACATAGTATTCAGCGTTTCTAAATCTACTGGCGAAGATGGGGCTGCCAATTTTGTTACATTGAAACTGCTTCCATCATCAAGGGAGAAGCCTAGCATTACTAGGGTGTTGTTTGTGCCCGTAACTGTCACATTGATGTAGTCGTAGTCTGACAAACTAAGTCTAGAACAATTCATTGTGTAAAGGGTAACTACGCTAGGCATCATACCAGGGTAAGCAACCTGCTTGAGTTCAAGAGACAGACTAAGCGGAGAACTGTCTAGGACATACTCAGTGCTAGTGAAGTTCGGTTCCACTATCCAATCAGACAACGGGATAGTTGGTGGCTCCACAATTGTTGCTGTGACGTTGGTAAACTCGGTGGTTAAATCTATTGGCAAAGATGTTTCTTCAGTTAACCCTAATTTTTCAGCTTGATTACTTGACAAAAGGATGCTAGTGTTGCTCACTAGAAGGGAATCAAGGTCCAGTTCATCTCCGGTTTTCCAGTCATAAAAAGAGCCGAACGCCTCTGGATAATTGGTGGAAATTCCAGCCAACTCAACTGAGTCATCAAACTGGGAACCCAACATCACGGGCACCTGCATACTCAGTTCAGGCATTATTCCCACCGCATTTGGAACTAACGCACTGATGCCTTCTGCATCAGCGGCTGTCAGGTAACCGCCAGTAGTGGAGTTCGATACGCGGAAGTCAACTTCGCCTTGACGTTGAAGTAGGCTTGTGAGAAACGCGTTTTCCAGCGTGTCCGTAGTAATTTGGATCCCGACAAGCAACGTGACGCCAAGGGTTACGGCTAGGATTGCGCTGAGATTTTTCGTTTTTCTTCTCATCAAGGACCTTGCTGCTATCATAAAACTAGATTTTATACCCATACTTTGGCATCCCTTACATTTTTTTGTCAGCGCTGTTTGAACTTGACTGGGTTGAGGGTTGAGTTTTCTGCGTGTTTTGTGAACGATTCTTTTCATGTATTCCTTGCACTATCTCTTCAAGCTCGTCAGCACATTTGTTCAGAATTCTTTCGATTTCCTTTGAATCCTGCTCAGTTATTCGATAATTTCTTGCTGCTCGAAGGTCTAGAAAAGTCCTGATAACTCTTTGTGCAGGTTCTCTTGTTCTTGCAAGAATTTTTTCGTCGTTAGGATCAAACTGGAACCGCCCAATAAGCAGGGGTACAAGAAATTCCAGTTTATTTAACATTTTTTGTCCGAAAGTTATCTGTTTTTCAAATAACGCTTTTCCTTTAGCTGTAAGCGCGTATCTTTTAATTCCTATTTCTTCGCTGGGCACCTCGTTGGTGAAGCCTTTGTCATGTAACCAAGCCAAAAGGGGGTAGATTGATCCTGGACTCGGCCTCCACCTGCCACCTGTCTCTCTTTCAATTATTTCGACGATTTCCACACCTGACATTGGCTTTTTTACTAGCATGTTTAGGACTAGGAAACGTAGGAGTCCTTTTGGGACGCTACATGCTCGTTTCGTCCATCTCTCAACCATAATGTCACCAGCGATATCACTAAAGACATCACAAGCGATATATAATCGTTTTGAATCTACCTTCCAGAGTTAAAGTCAACATCAATTTTGATTTCCGGCAAGTCCGCGATTGTAAATCAATCCCTTTGGCAGAAGAAGCCGAGCATCCTCAAATAAACGTCAGCAATTATCCGCCGAACCAGTACGCGCGCACAAACGACGTAAGTTCAATTTGCCAAAATTGTTTACAGACGTAAGGCTTTCCCAAAATCCAGAACTTTTTTACCAGTAAAAATTCGCCCCAAAATTTTGGGCTCTCTGGAGGGGTTGTAAAAAAATCTAAAATAGTCTTATTTTGTCAAAATAACCTCAAATTACAGAGATCAGCGCCGGGGAAGGGATTCGAACCCCAATTTACTAGTAAAAGCATGTTATCAGCATTATTTCTCAATTAGCAAGTTCGCTGGGACTATCCCCCAAACGGCGTCAAGTCCATACCTCTAAGAGTTTACTGCGCCCGCGAATCGGGTTTGAACCAACGACAAGTAGAGATATCACCCGAAACTCTCCATTTTTCTCTATCCTCAGCCTAGTCTGTAGTAACGTACAAAGACAACATAATTGTCGAATGAGCGAGCGTAGTGCTCCATTAACTATGTTCCGAGCGCGCTTAAAGTCACCTTTTGTAATGCGTTTCAACAGATATTTATGTGGCAGATCAAATAAGGTAAGGTGACGTTGTGAAATGTTGCAGAAACCTCGAATTCTAGATTCTGACAAAAAGGGAATTGCTTTTTTGAGCACATATACTCCTAGGGAATGTGGTATAGCAACTTTCACGAAAGACCTAGTAGATGCTGTTGATCGACTTGGCGAATTCAGACCAACAAAGGTCATCGCAGTGAATGAAAGGGAGACAATCTACCAGTATGACAAGAGAGTTAAATGTCAAATAGGACAAGACTCTGCTGAGGACTACATTCAAGCAGCCCGCTACGTTAATTCATCTAAAGTTGATTTGGTCAATCTCCAGCATGAATTCGGTATTTTCGGAGGAGAGTGGGGAAAGTGTATTATCTCCTTTTTGGAAAACGTTCAGAAACCAGTAGTGACTACACTTCACACTGTACAACAAGACTTTGAGTTAAAGGCTCAAGCAATTCTGAAGGACATTACATCTCGCAGTGCATCGGTTGTCGTCATGGCACAAGCGGCTTTAGACATTTTACAAAAGTATGATGTGCCAAATGAAAAAATCCATGTAATCCAGCATGGCTGTCCAGATATTCCATTTGTTCCCAGTGAAACTGTCAAACTTTCACTAGGTTTGAAAGGAAAGACCGTTCTATCTACTTTTGGGCTTATAAATCGTGGTAAGGGTATTGAATATGCAATCCGAGCGCTCTCATCTATCGTTGATAAGAGGCCGAATATTCTTTATCTTATAATCGGAGAGACCCACCCTGAAGTAAGGAAAAATGAAGGCGAACGCTATCGGATGAAATTGATCAAGTTAGTTGATAATCTCGGATTGATGAAGTACGTCAGATTTCACAATCGCTTCCTAACCAAACGGGAATTGATCAAGTATCTTCAGGCAACTGACATTTATCTCCTTCCCTACATCAGTCCGAATCAGATAAGCAGCGGCACACTTGTATACGCTCTAGGAGCGGGTAGAGCCGTAATCTCAACGCCTTATCTTCACGCCAAAGAAGTCTTGGCTGAAGGTCGAGGTTTGTTCTGCAAATTTAAGAACCCTGCTTCAATTGCTGAGGGCATAGACAAGCTTCTGGCAGATGAAAGACTGAGAAGTGACATGGAGAAAAAGGCTTACAAGTATAGTAGAAATTTCGTATGGTCGAGCGTTGCAAAAAAGTATGCTAGCGTATTCAAGCAAGCAATAAAGACCTGAAGATGGTGTGTTTACGTGGAACTCCCGCCTATTAAACTGGATTTTCTAAGATCTCTTACAGATGATACTGGAGTCCTTCAACATGCAAAATTTGCAACTCCTAAGAGACAAGAAGGATACGCCACGGATGATAACGCACGTGCGTTAATTGCAAGTGCCAAATACTATCAAATTCATGGTGATTCAGGAATCGGAAAAATGATAGACACTTATTTGAGCTTTCTATTGCATATGCAAAGATCAAACGGTAAAATGCATAATCTCCTCAGTTACGATCGTCGTTTTATGGATGACGAAGGTTCTGAAGATTGTATGGGTCGCGTCCTTTGGGCATGTGGGTGCATCGTGAATTCCGCTTTACCTATTGAGAAGAGACTTTTATCGAAGGAGATCTTTGACAAAGGTTTTTCATGGGTTCCTTTCTTTAAATCACTCAGATCCAAGGCCTTTGCAATATTGGGGCTTAGTCAATATCAGAAAGCTTAC
>JGI2171J19970_10000282_pt1 | contig 25318 bp, 17 predicted proteins | sample DeeMarSWOR324_28_FD_19970 | JGI IMG/M metagenome (IMG submission 19970) | reverse complement strand
TGCGGCGGCTGCACGCAACGCCCGTCCTTTTGAGGATCAGAATTATCATGAGTATGTGCGGCGCGTACAAGCCGAAATATGACACTGTATTTGTTCATTCGGAAGCATTGCCTGTATCGTGTCAGTTTTTAAACAGAACCTGTGAGGGTGATGGCTGACAGGAGGCACAGTGCTAGTGACTAAACGGTGGGTTCTGATCCTTTTTTCCTTGCTCTTAGTAGCTCCAGTCAGTTTCTTGAGGAAATCGCCGCTGAGCTCATCAACCGTACCAGAGCCAGACTACTGGCCCACCGATGATTGGCTAGTTTCCACACCTGAAGAACAGGGTATGCGATCAGAGTTGTTGACGCAATTGATGGACACAATTCATGAACTAGACTTGAATGTCCAATCATTTCTCCTGATTCGCCATGGTTATATCGTCTTCGAAGAGTATCCTGATCCATGGTATCACGAAGATCGAACCCATTTCTTGGCTTCAGTCACCAAGAGCTTCATGGCTGGGTTGATAGGCATTGCGTTGGATAAAGGATACATTGGTAGCCTTTCAGATCGTGTGATCGACTATTTCTCTGACCGGACCATTGCGAATGTTGATACTTTGAAAGAAATGATGACGATTCGTGACCTCCTGACAATGAAGACAGGTATGCTCTGGGACGAAGGCAGTTATTCCTATTGGGATTCACGAAATTCGTTTGTTCAGATGGAAAACAGCGATGATTGGGTACAGTTTGTCCTCGACCGTCCTATGGCTAGGTTTCCGAACCAGAAATGGTACTACAACACCGGGGCTTCACATCTGCTTTCAGCGTTGATTAATCAGACAACCGGAAATTCAACCCTCTCTTTTGCCCGAGAACATCTTTTCACACCACTGGGTATTGGTCAATCGACTTGGCAAACCGATCCTCAAGGTATCAATCCCGGTGGGTTTGGGTTAGACCTTACTCCACGGGATACCGCGAAATATGCCTTTTTACATTTACACCAAGGAATGTGGGATGGCGAACAAATCATTTCGTCCGGCTGGATAGCTGAGTCAACGCAAACCCATACCATGCTAGTCTACGGGAATGGATATGGCTATCACTGGATTACATACCCGCTCTTCAATGCCTATGCTGCCTTTGGAGCTGGAGGACAAGGTATCTTTGTCTTCCCAGATTATGACCTCATTGCAATTGTGAATTCTGAAGAGGCTGTGGGTATTCCGTTTACTGAGCTCATTCTGAATTTTGTGCTTCCTTCATTCACTGATGTACCATCTGCTGCGATTATCCCTTGGAAGATTGGTTTTGTGGTATTGTTGATTATGGGTGTGTCGATTCCTTTTATCTATGTTTACGGTTTCAAGAGAAGGCGGGGTATTTGAAGACTTTGAGGCAATCGATTTAAGAGGTTTGTTTTCACAAGTCATCTTGGACTCTCTTAACTTGATTTAAGAGAATTAATTGAAGGAAGCTGTGGCTCGAATGATTCATGATATTTTGATTATTCATCGTCAGACTGAGGTCCCACTGTTTCATCTTATTCCTGCTGGTAAAAGTAAGCTCACGGAGATGAGTATGGACGCCCCTGTATTTTCCAAACTTGCTGTGACGATTGTCAGTGTGCTCAGGAATGCTGGTGCTTTAGAACGACTCCGGCTATTACAAGTGAAAATGGCGTTCAATGTGTTTGAAAACCTCATCTTTGCTATCTTAAGCTCCAATGATCATGATGAATTCGAACTCAACCATGCCCTCAACCGGTTTAGTTCGATGTTCCTTCAATCCTTTACACCTGAGGTTATCGACAAGTATAAGAACCAGCCATTGAGCTTCAGTGGATTCAATGTCAGCAATCTCTTCCGGTCTGATCGCGTTGTCATCAGTGATACAGACACGCTTATGAAAAGCATGATTCAACGGTTAGCTGACATGATTGCTGTGGCTGGACGTCTGCAAATAGAAGCGGGGATGCTCGCGGAAAAGCGAAGTCTAGATGCCACTGTGATTATGAGCATCCAAGCTATGCATCAGGAACTTTTGAATAAGCTTGGTGAGCTAAAACAACGGATGGACCAGTTCCCCGTTCTTTCTGGAACAGGCTTTTCTTAAACGCTGAAGGCTACTAGCCATTTCATTTCTTGGGCTTGATTTTAAATGTGAAGCCTTGTTTTTCAAGAGTGGCAAGAAGGGGGTGCTTCGCCCAACCGCCCTGACATAATTTTCGAGAGATGTGCTCACACCATGAATAGGTGTCATAATCGATTGTATCTTTGCCTTTCCTGAGTGGTATCTTCGCGCTTCGTTTTATGTAGTAGTTTTGCGCGAGGTAACCTTCATCCATAGCTTTCATGCATGAAAGAATATCCTCGTCAGAATGATCATGGTAAACGTCTTTATAGGCACTAAACTCAAGTGGATATCGTGGACGAATTTCGGTATGTTCTGCTGGGTCAGGGTACCCCAGGCACAATCCCACCATGGGAAATACTCGGTCTGGAATATTGAATAATTCGGCTAATGGCTCTGCAAAGTGTGGAATTGCACCCAAAAAAACAGATCCTAATCCGAGTGCTTCAGCTGCAAGAATGACATTCTCGGCAACTAAACTGGCATCCTGAACCCCAAGCCATAGGGTAAAAGCATCATCTGCATCATAGCTATGTCCTCGTTTTGTCATGATTTTTTCGATTCGTCGAAGATCGATTAAGAACAGCATGAGAACTTGTGTGGTTGGGTAGGCGCCAATTTTTTGAAGTTCAGTAATTTTTTCTGAATCGCGAGTGTAGATGATGCTGCATAATTGTGCTGCAAAGGGGGCTTGGAATCCAGCTTTCAAGATTTTCTCTAATACTTCATCTGAAATGGGTTTGTCGAGAAATTGACGCATTGATCGTCGATTGAGCATGATATCAAATACCCGTTGATTTTGATTTGACATTTCGAATCACTCTTATTGTGGATTTTAGGTTCTTTGATGTGTATCTATCAGATTAATATCATGGATACAATAATATCTTGAGGTGGTGGTTAAAATTCCTGTTGTTGTCTACATTTTGATTCGGGTTGAAGCTGGTAAAGTGTGGGATGTCGCTCAAGCTATTGGAAAAATCTCGGGTGTTGACCGATCAAACGTGGTCACTGGACCTTACGATGTGATTGCGTATGCTGTCCTTCCGTCAACTGAGGATTTACGACAGTTAATGGAAGGAATTCACAGTATCGATGGTGTTACACGAACAGAAACCTGTATCGCAATCTAGCAAGAAAGGTTATTAATCGAATTACCAAACCATGGGAATATAACCCTGCTTGATTAAGTCTGCTATGATGGTTCCCACGTATTCAATTTTCACGCCTAATTTCGATAATGGTTCTGAGGTGCCTTCATTATCTGAAATGAATTTACAAGCGATGGCTTCTCCAGCTAAGCAGATCTCTTGCACTTCTTTCGATAATTCCAAATCATTGGCAACCAATTGCTCAGAGGGTCCAAAAAGGATGGTCTTCACATCCTCAAGCCACTTATATTTCAACGTGTTTTTCGCATACAATAGCGCTGTTTCAACGACAGCTTTCTCACTTGAGGTAATGATTACTACAATCTTTGAACCCATATTATTGGCCTCCTCTCTAGCCATGGTCATGCTCGTGATGTTCATGAAAGTGTGATGGATCATAGAGATTTCCCAAAGTGGTCACGATGAGCTCGGTGAGGGCAGGGTGGATGTGCATCCCTTGAGCCAAGGTCCACATGTTGCCCCCAATCGCCATGATGTCAACGACTTCCTGTATCAGCATGGGTGCGTATGGACCAATGATGTGAAATCCTAAAATCTTGTAGGATTCCTTTTCAACAATCGCTTTGGCAAATCCGTCTTCTTCGACCATGGCTTCACCCTTTGCCACATCGGAGTATTGTGCAGTGCCGAGGAGGAGAGCATGGGACTTTTCAGCTTCAGCCTGCGTAAGTCCGACACCGGCAATTTGTGGGTACGAAAATACCGCATAGGGAACGGCATGGAACTCCATCTTCTGCTTATGTTCATTCATAGCGTTATTCCATGCAATTTGAGCCTCGCGATTCGCGACGTGCTTGAACATATAGCGCCCTGTAACATCACCGAGTGCCCAAATATTCTTCTTACTGGTTTCAAGGAAATCATTAACAACGATGAACCCTCGATCATCAGTTTTAACTCCCGTTTTTTCCACACATAGCACATCGGCATTTGATCGGCGACCTGTTGCGACGAGAATACGTTCACCCAAAAACTCCTGTTCTTCAGCAGTTAGGCGGTTTTCACCAATGACCATACCTCCTTTCGCAGCGCGTTTCACTTCCTTAGCCGTGGTGTTCAGGTAAATCTTCATCCGTCTTGACAAGGCTCGATAGAGGGCTTCTGAGATTTCAGGTTCATTATTCGGAACTAAACGTGGTCCACGTTGGAGTATTGTCACTTGAGAACCCATAGCAGCAAGAAAATGCCCATATTCCGCAGCAATATATCCACCACCAATGATGACGACACTTTTGGGTAATTCAGTGATTTCAAGAAGCGTCTCATTTGTTAAATAATCAATCTGGTCAAGTCCTTTAATGGGTGGAATGGAAGGTCTGGCACCTGCAACAATGAAGATTTTTTTCCCCTCGATTTTCTCACCTGCCACTTCCATTGTGTAATCTCTAATGAAATAACCTTCAGCTTCATAGAAGTCTAGGTCTCGTGCATGTTGCAGACCTGCACGCATGTGGCTGAGACCATCATCAATGGGTTGTCGCATACGCGCCATGATCGCTTTGAAATCGATCTTCTTGATTTCTGCATCAATACCGAGTCGATTGGCCTCCTGAATTTCCACGATACGATCAGCTGGATAAATGAGCATCTTGGACGGAATACAACCGACATTCAAACAGGTTCCACCCAGCGGTCCACGATCCACATACGCAACTTTAAGACCAGCGCGGTATGCAGAATCCAAGATGATTCCACCTGAACCAGAGCCAATCACAATAACATCGTATTTCTTCATAACAGAAGATTTCTGATTGTCTCCTAATATAGATTCACAACCTGCTAGTAAACATGGGCGATTTTTCCAATTATGCCAATAAAATTGGAAAAATTCGGATATTCGCAGATTTTTCCACTATGATTTGAGCCTGAAATCTTTCAAGATATAAATAGCAGAAGCCGTCACTTAGTTGCTGGTGACAGACACTAAGAATCGTGAATGTCATCAAGTACGAATTAATTAGGAAAGGTAAAAATGACTCGGGCAAATAATAAACGACTATTCGTTGTAGGCGTAGTAATTGGACTAATATTTCTTGGTGGCTTATCGCCGGCCCTGAATATGGTCTCAGCAACTTCAGAATATACAATCATGCAAATTCAGGGTGATTCGTGGGAATCTCCTTATGAGGGTATGAACGTGTGGACTACTGGAGTAGTGACTGCAGATTATGTACAAGAATCTCAACGTGGTTACTTCATTCAAGATCCTACTGGCGATGGCAATCCGGATACATCCGATGGTATCTTCGTATATGAACGATATCATCAAGTTGATGTTGGGGACTTCGTTCGTGTTAGAGGTTGGATCAACGAATATTATAATTTGACTGAGATCTCTGAATCTGAAACCGTGATACTTTCATCAGGTAATCCAATTCCTGAACCCATAGAACTTGATCCACCAAGCGATGACAATGATTCTGATGTATACTATGAAAAACTGGAAGGCATGTTGGTTACAATTCCTGATATGCAGGTAATCGATGCCTGCAACCAGTATGACGAAACTGCGGGTTGTCGTATTTACCATAACATTGATCGTGTCTTTGAAGATGATGAAGAAAAAGGCATGATTATCGTTGTAGATGATGCTGGTGGATTCGATCTCATTGCTCGACCAGGGAACCTCGTTTATGGCCTTACAGGTCCACTAGACTATACCTTTAGTGATTACAAAGTAATACCTCCAAGGAATTCAAAGCCTAAAATTATCCCTAAACAGTCGTCTTCTGGCATAGGAATTGGTCAAGGACGAGCTGAGGTCAAGGGACTTTCTATTGCCACATACAACATGTACAACTTCTTCTCTTACTATGATAACTTTGAAACGCAAAAAGCAAAACATGCCCAAGCAATCCATCGTTACTTCCGCGAACCAGACATTCTGGTGCTTGAAGAGGTCCATAATTCGTTGGTGCTTGAGGAATTAGTAGCTACAGCTCCAATCAAAGTGGACTATGGCATCGTCCATGTTGACGGTCCAGATGAACGAGAAATCGACGTTGCAGTTCTATATAATACAGAAAAAATTAATCTCATCAATTTTGCAGTACGACAGACATGCACAGACCTTGACGATGGTTATGGACCCGGTTATGATCCCAATTTTCCATGCGATCCAGGCTTTAACCCACTGTTCTCACGACCTCCGCTAGTCGTTCATTTTGAAGTTCTAGGCAAGAAGGGCGCTTCAACAGAACTCTGGGTGATTGCAAATCACTTCAAATCGAAATCCGTGTATGAGCCATACTTTGCAGATACACTTCCACGTCGTATTGAGCAAGCTGAGTGGGTTAGCAGTCTAGTCGATGAAATTCAAGAAGGGGATCCTGAAGCAAAAGTGATTGTCGCAGGTGATCTCAACGACTTCGAATATAGCGATCCTATCGGGGTTCTCGAGGCTGGTGGATTACGAGCTCTGATTTGGGATGTTGAGAAGGAAAATCGATACACATACAACTACCTCGGTTATTCGCAGGTACTTGATCATATCCTCATCACTCCGTCCTTGGAGGAGGCGTATTCCGAAGTATTTATCGTTCACTTCAACTTGGACTTTCCGTTTCCATTGTATCGTGACGATACATCTCTTGGATTGTGCAGCTCTGATCACGACGCAATAGTAGCAGGTTTCAGAATCTGAAACAACTCTCAATCAATTGGGAGCCAAGCGCACGAGCGAATCGCTGGTGAGGCTTGGACTCCCTTCACCTTTTATTTAGGATCCTTCTTCTTCAGAAATTTGGATATCAAGGATTAGTTCTTGATTCTGGATGGCGGTTCGAAATGGTGATCCAGGGAGTTGAAGTTGAGTTACAACTGGAAGATGATCCGAAGCAAGTGAGGAAGGAACTGAATGAGATAGAACCGTAATTGATGATGTAACAAAGACGTAATCAATTCGTTGATATGGTGCGGTTGATGGCCACGTTAAATTACCATTTTGGGAAAGGGCTACTTCAAAGGAATCGTTGAGGAAAGCAGTGATGTCAGCATAGATGCCCTGATCTACTGGGTCGGTTGTGTAGGCATCAATGTTGAAATCGCCTGCCCAAATTTTGATGGTGCTCCCTGTTGAGGTAACATAGGGAATTGCTACGTCGGCTTGAATGCGTCGATCTGTAGAACTAAACACAGAGAAGTGGACTGCGTAGACTGAGACATGTTGTCCGGCAATTTCGATATCGGCTCGGAGAAGCGTGTCATCCTCACTAGGACTCGGTAGGATAGTCTCCTCATAATCAAGAATAGGATACTTGCTAAGGATTACGTCACTTTGCCATATGTGATCAGCTGAGATGATGGGGGCGAGGAACATGTTGAGTTGTTGAGCGAGCCATCTGGCTTGGTCGGTGGTTCCTGACATGATGACTCCCGTATCCACTTCTTGTAGGACAATGATATCGGGATCAGATTGTTGGATGGTGGTGAGGATTCCATTCAAGTCTAGCCGGTTGTTTACGTCAAAGGCTTCATGGATGTTGTATGTCATGACAACCACTTGGCCGGTGGGTTGTGGATTTACTTGATATGTGATGCCACCCCAAACTCCCGTTAAAATGAGGGGGAATAGGAGTAATGTGATGATCAGAACGGAGTTCGTGTGGCGTTGGATGAATGTGCTCATTGGCTCAACCTCCTTAGTGTATACACGGCATAGCTTGAAGCGATGCCAAGAAGAATAGCGGCGCCTAATATGATGGTTGGTGTCTGACCTGCGAAGATGCTTCCAATATCTCCAAGATAGGCGTAGGTGAAGCTGAAGGCAAACATGAAGTCCCAGAGCAGAAAGAAGAGGAAGGCTACGAACACTACGAGACAAAGAATAGTTGGGGACCATTGAAGTCTGGGATGAAGCGCAAATTGCAGAATATAGTATAGATTGAAGAGAAGTACGATGTTTATGATGATGAGAACATATGTATCAAACCATGTGGGATAGAAGGCAAATCCCGCGAAAAGCAGAATGGTGATGAAGTTTGAAAGAGCCAATGTGTACCATTTTTCTTTTTCAAAAAAGTTTCTTCCTTTGGTATGAAGAAACATTAGACCCACAAGGGTCAGAATGGAAAGAGGTAATGTTTGGACAATAGCTATATCGAGAAGGTTATATGTCGGGAAAAGTCGGCGGAGTAGGGTGTGGGGACTCATTAACAGGCTGTGCTCAAGGAAGAGAAATGCCCCGATTCCCGCGATAGTAAATAAGCCAGCGATTCGCGAGGTGAGTGGTTGTGGTTCCGTTTCTTCATCCAGATTTTTCGGAACGGTTGTTGGAGTGTGTGGAGATTGTCGTTGTCTCAAAATAATGAGCCCAATCACAGTAATTGAAAAAAGAAGCTGGAGTGGAAAATAAATCATGGTCCTAGATATGTCAGAAGTTGTTCCAACTCCCCGAAACAGAATATCAAAACTGAAGGCGAGAATGAAACATGTAGCAAGGAGGGCGGATTCACCAACTTGTCCAATTTGATGTTGGTCTTGACCTCGGCTATAAAGATAGAATGGAAGGAAAATGGCATAAAATGCTACGACCAATGATGAGAATAGAAGTTCGAATTCGTAAGCAAGTTGAAGGCTGATTGGGATAGCAAAGATTGAGGTCAGTATGGCACTACCTATAATCATGTGATTGAGGGAGACTTTTCGATACACCAGCAGACCAAGTAGTGGTGCTCCAAATACTAGGAAGGAAATTAATGGTGTGTAGTTGCCTGTGCCCTCCCAGAGGATGTTGAAGAATGATATGTAGATGTTGACTACATAGGTTCGGAATCCTTGGAGAAAGAAGAGGGTGACAAAGAACGGTACAAGTAACTGGAAGATGAAATTTTTGGAGGGAATTTCATCAAAGGTGAAGCCATTCATTTACTATTCATTCCTTCGAGTGGTGGTCACTTTTCGCTATTACGTGTGTTATTGGATAAATATCTTGGTGCATAACTTCTTACCCATTGAATACCTTTTCAAGGGCAGATAATGCTGTATTATGAACCATTTACAGTGAGGAAGCTATCAATTATGACGAAACCAGTGAAGACTGCCGCTCGTTTGCAGGATGTCTCTCCTAGTGGTTTGCGAGAATTTTTTGAAATCGGAGCGAAGCTCGAATCGCAAGGTATGGATGTCATCTCGTTGGGAATTGGGGATTTGGATTTACCTCTTCCTCCGTTCCTAAGTGATGCAATCGCAGAGGCGTTTGCAAAGGGGCAAACACACTATTCCTCGAATGCAGGCATCATCGAGTTACGTCAAGCGATTGCTGATCGTTATGTGGACACCTATAAAATCGAATATAACCCACAGGAAGTCCTTGTTACCTGTGGTGCTCTTGAAGGGCTCTTAGACACCATGTTAGCTCTAGTTAATCCGGGTGACCGTGTTCTAGTTCAAGATCCTGCATTTGGCTATTTCAGTAATCAAGCTAAAATTGCGGGGGCTGATGTGGAACTCATTCCCATGACTCCTGACTTTGATCTCGATGTGGACGCCTATAGGAAGACAATTGAAGCAAACCCTCCGCAAATTGTGATTATCAACTCTCCCTGTAATCCTACTGGATCAGTGGCATCGCGAAAGAACGTCAAAGAAGTAGTTGAACTAGCCCGTGAATATGATAGTATTTTGCTTTCAGATGAGTGTTACGAGTTCCTTCGATATGATGGTCAAAAACATACTTGCGCAGCTGAATTCAACCGTGATAACGTGATTATCGTCAACAGTTTCTCGAAGACCTTTGCCATGACAGGATTACGACTGGGTTATATCATCGCTCCCACTCATTTGATGCGCCCAATCTACCAAGTTCACCAATACAATACGGCTTGTGCTCCTACACCCATCCAAGTAGGAGCTACAAAAACCCTCAACAATCCGAAAGCCTTCAAAGGTATAATTGGTCATCATCGGGCTGTGTTAGATGATCGTCGGAAAGTAGCAATAGAATGTATTAAACCGCTTAAAGGGTTCAAACTCACTTATGAACCAGTTGCTGGCTTCTACCTCTTTCCCAATGTTGAACAAACGGGCATGACAGGACCAGAATTTGCCATCACGCTATTGGAGGAAACGGGAGTTATCGTGGTTCCTGGTGATCAATTTGGTATAGCCTTCCCAAATAATATTCGAATCAGCGTAGGATCTGCTCCACCTAATCGAATTCGGGAAGCCGCATCAAGAATTACTACGTTTCTTGAAAAAAGATCAGAGGGGTAAGTACCCCTCATCTATTTGAAAATAAGAAGTATTGCGCCAATTATCACCAAAATGGCACCAATGTCTCCACCAAAGATGAAGAGAATGATGCCTAGGATAAGAAGCATGATCCAATTCTTTTCAAGCTTCCAGGGGAGATTGATGAAACCAGATGTAGCTAGCGTGATCAAGGATACAATGATTACAATGATACCAAAGATAAGTTCGAGGCCCCAGCCCCAGAATATTGGAAATATGCTCCAACCGATACCGGGGATGAGCCTGATGATACCGAAAATCAGTGAAATGATTGCACCAATGAGTACGAGAATCTCGCCAACTTTTTGAATAGAACTTTTTGCCATTGTAGATACCTCTTGAAGTATTTGGTATTACTATCATCAAATGATAGTTGAACTGCACCACAGCTGTATTATCTTAAAAATCTAGTGAGCCCAACTAGTTTCAACCCCTAAGATGCGGGTCCAAGAGTGTTTGGATTGGTTTTTCATTGAAATGTTCAACCAGCCGTTCGTAATTCCAGCCAAGCGGCGTGAGGAGAGTATCTGCTGCGCGGAGTAGCAGTTGTGCGTATTTGTCTTTGTCGTAGTGGGTTGCAGCTGATGTGTGAGGAAGTGCGACGCGGCGTAGGGGATGGCGTGACAGGGCATCAGTATGTACGTAGCGAACGGGTTGTCCAGGCTGGATGTCTTGGCCATACCGCATCGCTAGTTCAGCTGCGATGGCTTGGCTACACTGCTGTTGATATTCGCCTGGTGACCGACTGATATTTTGGGTGATGACGAGATCATCGATAGCCACGTCACCATTATGCAGACGTTCTAGATAGTCTTTGACGATGTCGAAGAGCTGGGGCAGCATCTCTTGCATCTCTTCAGCTTCTTCGGCACCCGCAAGACAGGTCAGTAGGTCCATTTGAAGCTGCTTGATATATGGTGGGGTGTCACGGCGTCGGAGTTCGATGCCACGTACTTTGATGGTGCCATCTTCTTTGACGCCGCAGTAACGGGTTAGAGCACCATAGGGCTGATTGCGGCAGGGGAGGAACATAATCCAGCGGTAGCGCCCTTCAAACTCCATCGACAGTCCCGTTTTCTCTTGGATGGCTTCACCTACCGCTAGATAGTCGTCGACGGTGGCTCCCGGTTTTTGGAGCCAGACACAATCCACAATACCATGGAGCACTTGGAATCCTCGCTGTTCGCTTACGGCTTTGGTCTGTAAGAGGACGCGACGACTAAATGCCGTGACACACTCATAAGCTTCGACACGACCAAAACGTGAGGCCCGAAAACCCAAATAGCCAAAACAGTTGTGTGTAAAGATGCCTCCTTTCCCAGCTGCGAATCCTGATAAGGGGCTATCTACTTCGAAGCAGTACACATACTTGGATGTGGGTGTTACTTTAGCGATTTCCGTAACCTTGGAAAAACCAATATCGCTTTCTATCAACTGTTTGATGAAGGCTAGTTGCTCTTGGTCTATTTTGGAGAGCGTCGGTTTATCAAGAAGTTTGGCTATCTGTGTTGTTGCAGCTGCTCGTTGAGTTCTCTCAGCTAGATCAATTCGTGGGTTTCTGACTGTTCGATACTTCTGAGCAAGCTGGCGTAAACGAGTTTCGTGAACGGGAATTCCTCTGATTAGTGAATGTGGACGTTGGCTAGCGTTCTTGCTGCGGAGGATCCGCTCGTGTTTTCTTTTCAGGGAACTGTGGGATAGGATTTCGGTCAGGCTTCGCATTCCATTGATGCGGAATGCATGTGTCACGCCTTTCTTTTTGGAACGGTTTAGCAGGAAATCGATGTCCAAGGTTAATGCCATGTAGCCCAACTGGTTGAGTAACTTTTCGCTTTTAGTGCCTATTCGAATTACGTTTCGGGTCTTTTCGATAGATCCATCGCTTGCGATGAGGCCTGCAAGAAACTCGTAACGCACTGCTCTTGGCGCATTAAGGATATAGAACGGTATTTGAAGTCGACCTTGACTCGCTGTATGTCCAATCAAGAATGCCTTTTCCAATAATTCAACGAGAGCGGTGCTATTGATTTGTATGACGTACATGTTTGCATTTGTTTCTTTACGGATCTGTCCTTTCAGACCAAAGCTCGTCGAAATGATTCGGTTGATTCTCTTGAGGAGGGCAACATCTTCTGCATTCACATCTAGTCGGATCATGTTCCGAGTTGCACTTCCATCTCCGACAAAGAAGCCTAACAGGAAAGCTAGATTCTCATCAAGCGACACTGTGGCAGGAATCCATTTCACTAGTCCACCCTTGCGTCTTCCCCGCCCAATTTGCAACTGTCGATGTTTTTCAGCAGAGAGGTGAAGCAACTTGAAATATCGGAGGGGGATGTACCCTTCTCGCTGCCAGTTGTTGAGGGCTTGGACAGTATGACTGCCCTGAGACAAAGCAGACATGATTGTATTGCGATTCTCTATGATGGCTTTTCTTAAGATAGGACCATGGACTCTCCACGTATCAAGGGTGTTCCTAGAATGCTGGTTGAGGAGAATTTCTATGAAGTCAAATTGCTTTTGTTTCGAGCTTGAAGGAACAGATAGCATGACAGGTAGAAAGTCACCGCGTTTGAGTTGTCGAGTTTCTTTAGTCATCAATCGGCCATTGTCAAGAACATAGGATGGGTGATCGGGGGTAAGGGTAATCTCTCGACCTCCCTCCAAAATGACCTTAAGAAGAGTGTCTGGTGCGTTAAGCTTGAAGAACTGCTTCACTGGGGCGAAGGTTGCTTTGTACTGCTCATCCAGCCCGATAACCTGGACATCAAGATGGCAAGGTTGTACGCTAGGCGACGTAAGATGTTGGTCGATAAATTGTCCTATCTTAACAAGTTGTAGGTCACCATTGATTCTTACTGGTACTATCTCGTCAGAATCCAAACACACAACGAGCAACCATTTGAGGGCAGATTGTCGGGCTTCATAGATTGGATTGTCGTGGCGGCGCTTCTTGTAGTAAGTGCGTTTCTCAAGTATTGGTTTGAGGAAGGTAGGGACGATTCCGATTTCTCGTTGGCACAGCCAGTAGCCTAGTTCGGGGACGATGGTGGCGTCATCGGGGCAGCAGTCACAGAAGAGTGCCTCGGGGGAGATGTTGTGTTTGACCATCAGTGATGGATACATGGACAGAAAATCGAGTTCCCCCACATCACTGAACACTCCGACACGCGGAGTAATGACATGACCACCTCGGTCTGCGTTGAGCAGTTCGATGCCCGTCTTGTACTGTTCGGGGTCGGCTTTGGTTTCCGGGATTAGCACACCACGTCTGAGGGCTTCCTGCATCTGTAGCATGTTAATCCCTGTGCCGGGGCTGCTGCGTGCCATGCGTTGTGGCGGAAAGGCAGTGAGTCGACATCCCTCAATCAAGCCGTGGAAGTCGCCAAAGGTCATATATGATCGGTCCAAGTGTAACCGTCCTCGCAGAATGAAGGGGTGCGGTCGATAGAAGACTGGACCGCCATATCGGAACACGGCACGGCCAGCAGGCAAGGTCTTATCACTAAAGACGTGGGGTGTGTGGTCACGGTTCAAGGAGAACTGTTGTAACATTCCTGCCTCGCCGACGCGTTGGATGAGTGCTGGTAAAATGTGGGCGTCACCTCTCTCGGTGAAAATGATGTCGGGATTCTGGGCGGTGATCCAGTCTTGGAGCATCATGGGTTCGGTGGTCTGTAGGGTGTCCCCTTTGGAGCTGGCTGCGGTGAAAAGGTCCTCCCCTTCCAGGCGGAGGTCCACGGTGTCGAAGGGAGGGAGATCATAGTCGAGAGCCAATTGGGAGTCGCAGGAGTCGATTCGGGTCACGCGGGTCCTCGACTGATTGGTGTGGACCTCTACCTGTTCGAAGGGGTAGCGCTGCTGCTCGAGATACCACAGCTGCGTTGCAGAGAGATCGCCGTTGAAGACGCGAAAACGGGGAACGGCGAGGGCTTTGAGTTCGCGGACGACACGGGGGAGTTGGGTGCAGGAGGAAACTGTAACGGCGAGAACCGGACGTCGCGGGCCCCGCAGCTGCAGCCGATGAAACTCGGGTGTCACGGCGCTCACNTGGGGGTGACTCTCAAANAGNGGCGCATAGTCCTCGAATTGGACGCCCGGCGCATGTAAGTAGAACCGTGGCTGATAGGACCCCTCCAGCGGTACACACGCCTCAGCCGTTCGTAACCACAGGATCAAATGGTCCGGCTGGGCGGTTATGTCGAGGATCCAGCCACGCATTGTCGGTCAGAGCGTGTCTCCCACTTACCTATTTAAAGCCGGAATCTCGAATGCAAAAGAATCACCCTCCTTTGGAACTAAAAGGGGTTTTTTTGTACGGATGTATCTCGCCTCTTGCAACGCAGGTTAGTCGTGTGAGAAGGAGCTTCCCTGACAATACTGCTATACCGAGGAACCGCAGACAGGACAATATCGGGCTCGTGAAGGGATTAGTGCACCACAATAGGCACAAAACCGCATAGTTTCTGGTCGCTCTGATGAAGGAGTGTCTGGAGGATGTCTGTATTGACGTGGTGGGGATTTCGGTATTGAGGGACCTCTTCTTAGCAGAAAGACCATAACTGCAACCGAAACCACAATAATCGTATCAATTCCAATAGCCATGACGAGTAGCCATAATTCAGCTTGAGGTAATGTGGTCACACCCTGTTGAACGGTAAGGTGAAAGACACCAACGCCGTCAGTATCACCCGGAAAGGAGTACACTTCAATATAGTATGTATCTCCACGGGTCAGATGAACAGTGAATGACTCAGTCGAGTCACTCCCAAGCGAACTTGCTAAGACATCATTGTATTCATCGTAAAGATACAAATCAAAGTCTGTGAAATAATCCAGCAAGAGCGCTTCCAAACCAAAAGTGTATAATCCAGTCACTGCGGGTACGAATTCATAATAAACCGAATCATCAGCCCACTCCAAATACCCAAAATATTCAGCATACGCACTTAACTCAACAGCCGTTCCCCTAGTGGATCCCACATCAGTAAATTCATCCATGAATTCATCCCAAAGCGTATCATCCGCGAGATCCAAATCATCAATGAACTTGTTAAGAACCACAGCTAGCCCCGTAGCCTCTGGGACACCAGAAAGATGTTCTTCATGAACTATTGCAGCTGCAACAACGTCACCAAGATCCCTGGCTAAGGGTATTAACTGGGGATACGCTGAGTCACTAAAGACATTGGCTAAAGCTGAGGCGAACCCGCCCAAATCAACAAAATCCGCACGAGTGAAACCTTGAGCAAACACGCGAGCAACACAAACTCTATCATACACCATTGGTGAATCAAGTAAATAGCTGAGTTCTGAACCGAGTATATGCAAGCAAGTGACAATGTCCTGAAGCTGAGACGTATCAACAGAGGACAAACAAGCCCAGTTTAATAAAGGATCATGATATCGACCGCCAACTCGATAAGCAGCACCATAAAAATACGGCATACCTTCAGCCACAGTCAAAGGTTTTGAATCGGGGAATGAAGTGAGGTTTGCCAGAATATCCTCATATGGAAATCCACTAACTGGCACACCCTCTTCGGAAAAGACGAGATAATCCGTAACATCACGCAGCTCATAGGCTACCTCGAGTTGTCCCATCATACAGGCATCGAAGGCAACAACGTCCAAATACTGAACCTGGGGATCGCTAAGTGCAATTTGGACCTCATGCATACTCAGATAATCAGCACTGGTTTCGTCAACGCATACCGATTCATATCCCGAACCATGATCCCATAGTACAAGGAGATAATTTTCTGCTGGAGCATATGATTGTCCAAACACGATGAAATCCCGAAGGGTTTGCCAATCGCCCATATTCGGCTCCAAAGGTAGTGGATGTGAGAGCTCAATGGAATTAATTGTATTCAGATTAGTATCATAAGTGACTTCGTAACAACGCGCTCCGCTATATGGTGCGATTAATGTCGACCAAAAATCTACGAACACAAGAATATGGACGTCTGGTGATGGCAACACGGTTTCCATAGAGTTCAAATCACTGAATGCATACTCCTCCAAGTCGTTATCACCATCAAGATACACCAGCACAGTCCATGCATCTGAATGTGTAACGGTGACAGAAAATGACGCATTTATTACCTCATTATTCGTATCATTGGCCCAAACCTCTATCCCATATTTACCTGGTGTCAGTGGTGTAACATTGCGGATTTCTCCCCACAAATCAATGGAGAAATGAGTAGTATCATTAATCCAATACTGATCAATTAATACCACTGTTAATGCTTCAACGTAGTAAACAAACTGCTCATCAGCAACAACAAACTGGTCATTAGGCACTTCTCTCCAGACAATATTCAACGGCTCATAATTCACAAGCCAGAAGGCGTGATGACCATCAATTGATCTATTCACATGACCAGCAATAATAAGATTCCCAAAACTATCTTCGACAATAGACCCGCCATATGACAAATCCGGAGATGTACCAAAAGCGCCATACCAGGTCATATTTCCCCATTCATCTGTTCGGACAACCCACAAATTCGAATAATACGTTGAGTCATAGCTATAAGAAAATCCACAAAGGGCATAACCACCAGCATCACATGCAATCATATCACGAAACACATCAAGCCTAGTCCCACCATAGAAATAGTCCCACATTAAATCCCCATCATTGTCAAGAAAAAGAATCCGACCATCAGTACTTCCAGAAACCGGGTTATACCCTTCTCCAGCAAGAACAATGATTCCATTACTCGCCCGCCAGACTGAATGGCATAAATCATAACTCGGTCCAACATACGTGCGTTCCCAAAGGGAGTGGCCCGTTGAGTTGGTTCTGATACAATAGAAATCATAGTCACCTGGTGGACCTGAATAACCTCCAATGACAAAACCATTGTCGGGATGTTGAACTAGATCAGTTCCATAATCAAATTGCGTTCCACCATAAGTGGCGTTCCAGAGGTGATTTCCATCATTATCGAGTCGTATCAACCAAACATCCGTTTCACCAGCGCCAAAACTTGTTGTATATCCGATTATTGCATATCCGCCATCATTACATTCAATCATGGATTGGGCATAGTCACTACCTGTTCCCCCAAAGGTCGTATTCCACAGAAGGTTGCCTATTGCATCAATTCGCAGAATCCAGACATCGAAATCGCCCGCACCATAACTCCGGGTATAACCTGCAATGATGAATCCTCCACTAGAATTTTCGAGTATTGCTGAGCTACTCTCAAATTCCACTCCTCCATAAGTCCGATTCCATTGATGGATTCCNAAACTATCAGTACGATCAACTCTAATGTCAAAACCAGACACACCAACAAGTGCGTAACCNCCATCACTACACAAAACATGATCCTCTGCTGCTTGGACATGGTTCTCATATCCGTACATATGATTCCAGGTAGGTTCATGCTGATAAGGAACTGGAGGTAATACTGATGGCAAAGGAGAGTCGGATACACGATATTCTTCAAGTTCTGTGCTTTGCACACCTTCGGAGAAAATGTCAGCACCAAGCACTTCTGAATTCTTCACATCAATAATGTGTGGTCTTTGATCGGAAACAAGTGGCAAACAAAGGAGAGCAAGAGTGAACACAAGGATAATTGCAATACGAATTCGTCTCAATATCTCCCACCTTATTCACCATTCACATATCTGATAATAACCGTGCCTAATAAATTTGCAGTTTCAGGAAAAACAGTTGAAATGAACTGGATGAACTGCTGGGTTATTACGCTTTTGTCAAAGTGTTATTCTGTTCTTGGAGGTCAATATCACGTTGTTCTTCGGCATTCCAGAAGAAGAGTGCGTATAAAACAACTTGAACGCCGTAAAAGCCGAGTGTTAACCAGAAGGGAATAAGGTATAGGCCTTGGTCGAAGAATTGCCCCGCAAATTGAACACTAGTGGCCCGCCCTAAACTCATGGCTGTACTGTTCAACGCTTGAAGGTTTGGTCGCCAAGAAATGGGAACCAATTCCATGCGTAAGGTCTGACCCACTGGCATGGCGGCATTCATTAGGGCGCCTCGGAGCAGAAAGCTCAAAATGGCTACAACTGGGTTAACAACTGAAGCCAACAGCAGAATGAAGGGAAGTGAAAGCGATTGTGTCAATACGACGGATTTTATTTTGCCAATCCGGGATGCGAGAATGGGTGATAACAATACTCCCGTTGCCATCGTTGCTTGTCCAAGTCCAATAATCGTACCCACAATGTATGTGGGAAGGTTGTAGAATTCCCAAAAGAAGACGTTCATTAATGGAACAATGAGCCCAGCGCCTAGCCCAACTAATAGACTACATATGAAGAACCGGATAACAATGTTGACCTTTCCTGTTGGTTCGGTTGATGCTGCACTTGATCCTTCAGGCTGAACATCTTCTAACTTGGTGTTGAAAGGTTTTGGTTCTTTTAGCCAGAGAAGTGGGACGATTCCGATGATACAGGCTAGAATCCAGACAATTAGTGTGAGTTGAAAGGTTATCGGGCTGTCTATTGGAACAATAAGCCAGAGAGCAAACAATCCTGGTAAAAACCCACCAATCAAACTACCGAAAAAACTGGTTGCAATACGAGAAGCTTGCCCAGTACCAAATAGGTAGGTCCGCTCAAAAGCTGTACTACTCCGTGCCATCAACGGGCTGTATGAGGTAATCTGTAAGCTGTTTCCAAAATAGAATACAATGATCATCATGATGAGAATGCTGGGAACAGGTAAGGCAATGAGCATTCCCGCTGCGATGGCACAGATCATCCCTGAGAGAATCATTGAATACTTTTCGCCAACCCGGGAAGTATAGGGACCAGCTAGTAATGCCCCTACAGCCATTGTATATAGACCGATTGATAGGAGTCCTGCTACGAATGCCGTAGAATAACCTAGTGACAGCAAATATAGGTTGAAAATTGCCTGATACAAGCCAAACCCGAGTCGACTAATGGCTTGGCTTGCGATGATTCGGCGAGCATCAGGGGTAAACCGTTGAACCCGTTGCCAATATACACTGGCTTCTGTACTAATGCTCTGAGAGAGATTCAACGGTTTGTACCTCCAACACCAACAAGTGAGAAGGAGAAACGTCTCCCAATCCTTGCAGGCGCAATATCCTCTCAGGCGGGATAATTAAATAATAAAATCTTGTGAAGGCATCAGAAAACAAAAGGATGCGACGTCACAATTCGAAATGGACCCACGATGCGAAATTGATGTTTACGCGTTTCCCTTCTTTCCTTTTTCCACCTCTTTAATACATTCATCGATATATTATCACCTTAAGAAAGCAATCAAAAACACTAATCTCTGTGACTTTCGCACCCCACTTCTCTGGGTACTAAATACGCATAAATAGTATAGTTGTAGAAAAAATATTGTAGCTCTTCAACAGCTATTGCTACACTTGGTCTGAAGAACAGAAATCATCCAGCGGAATGGCATAAACCCTCGCTTGGCATTTCGAAGTGCCAAGTTGTTGAAAAGAACCTTAGATTGTTAAGAGCTACATCGAGGTAGAACGAAAAATGCGTCGAATTACCTTGCCACTGACTATCTTTGTACTAGCTCTCACGCTACTCCAACCAACCATCCCCTTTACGCTTGCATCAGCAACACCTAGAGTTCGGGCTTCATTGCAACCTTCCTTAGCTCCAATGAATACCGTTCCTGTGGACACCACCGCCTTTTTCACACTCAACGAAACACACGAACAACAAGTCTTCAACATCCCCATTGATCAACCAGGACAATATGGTTTTGATATGTCCTTTACTATGGACAACGGATCTGCCGGACCCTGGCGGAATCTTGATTTGGAATTACGTGAAAGTGCTTCTCAGTATGTTCCTCATCTGAATAATTATCTTCATACGAGTTACAGTCTTGATACTGGTTTCTGGAGTTGGAATACAGCGAATTACACATCCAACATGATTAGCGAATTTGTTGCAGTGCATCCTGGGTTCCTTGTTGTCGCCCTTGACTTCCAATCCGCTACAGCCGATGACCGAATTAATGGTAACTTTTCAGTGAACCAACTCTTCGATTTCAGTTCAGCTGTAATGCATCCATGGGATCAGAGCCAGACCATTTCTTGGACAGCCGATGATTCCTGGAATTCTTCTATGTTCACAATTGCTGAACATGGCTACTATAACATCACCCTCTATAGCGAATTACCCTACGATACAACCGCAGGTTGGGTTGGTGAGCCCTTCTTCCAACCCTTCGCCAAACTACGACTGTTTGATATCACCCATGGTGAAGAACCCGGTCTATTCTACAGCTTTACTCCCCAGATGGATGTTCCTGCAGGTGCAGGGACAGGAACAGCGAACTGGACCCAGTATCGGTTACTGAAGCTTGCTCCCGATGACTATTACTTCCTCGGGAATACCTTCGATTTCCTGTTCCTCAATGGTAGTTACGTTGATGTCAATATCGATATCCAAAGAGTGACAATGCCCACCCTACTCATGAACGAATCCATAACCCTGAGTTTCGACAATAGTTTACCATTGAACGAAGCCCATGTAGCCATTACTGCACCCAAAGGATTCGAATACAGTTTGTATTATGATAATCCTATTGGTGCAAATTGGAGTGTTCAAACCCACGATGTGGATACTACCTGGATACCAGCAACCTATTTCCATTATGAAGACGCTTCTGGCTCAAATATCGTTGAAGACCGATTCGAAAACTGCTTTTCATGGGCTGGATCTGCCTTTTTTGTCATGGCACCTGATCCATCCTTGACCGGTGACTCTTGGGCTGAATATTATTCGTTTGATGGTACAGATGTCGTCTATAACAATGATACCGCCGTTGCTGCAGTCATGGCTGGTTCTGGGCTAGAAGGTTTCACAGACACCTTCTTCATGGTCATTCAGGCTAATCCATGGAGTGGTACCCCTACTGCAATCTATAATATTACATTGAACTTCATAGGCGAACTCCTTCCGACTTTCGCAGAGTCCGGGAATGTGATTCCTGTCAATACAACGATTGGTCCGATGTATCAAATATTTGCCCTTCCTGTTACCAGTGGATGGGAATATGATATTACAGGCTGGGCATCAGCGTACACGTCAGCCGGTGGTGTAAGTCTATTCGTTGCTCCAAGTTCCGAATTTTATTTGGACTGGCAATGGTTTGGGTCCTATGGGCTCTACGAACCTTTAGTCTTTACAGATCCGATTTCTTTTATGCCACTGATGACCTCAAATGTCAATGATTCAGCCACAATACGATTTGTACCAGTGCGAAGTGGAATTCAATATGTCATCGTTTTCGGAGCAAACATGATGGGTCCACCAGGGGATAGTTCGGAGGTTACAGTCAATGCTACTGTAACACCTCCGACTCCGTACACTATGGGCGCTGTCATGTCACATAGTTTTGAAGAATGGACATATGAGATTTACAGCGTGAGTATCATGGCAGGTGCCAGTTATCGATTAAGTCTATCATTGGATATTACAGGGGATCAAGCCTATTGGTCAGCTTTCAACGAAATGGGATTCTTTCCCTTCGCGATAACTGCGTCAGATCTTTGGGGCATGGTGAGTATGAGTACTCTTGACCTAACCCGAACCTATACTGCCTTGGTATCAGGAGTAATCTCTATTGTGGTATACGGTGTAGGTCCTGTCGAGTTCAGCCTTGTTCCTATTGGCGAAGCACCTGGCTCATTCATACTAGGGTTGGTCATTGGACTTATCTTCATGGCCGTAGGTGTCATCATCGTTTACGTAGTTATGAGACGTCGATATTGAAAATACTCTAAACGCCGGGCACAGGAGTAAATCCTTCCGCGTGTCCGGTTCCCTTCTCTTTTTTACTCCTGACCCATATCATTCTTGTTCCTATTTACTGTAAACTTTCTTTGGCTTTCTTCAATTTTCCAGAAGAAAGCTGCATAAAAAACTGTTGCAGCGGAGTAACTCGTAAGGGTAAACCAGAAGGGGACCAGATATAACTCTAAATCAAAGAGTGGTCCTGTTACTAGTGTACTAAACGCCCAGGGGAAGTTCCAGGCAAAGCTGGTGACGGCCTCCATATTTGGTCGCCAATGTTCGGGTGTGAGTTCCATTCGCAATGTTCTATCGACGGGACCGCCAGCATTCATTAGAACGACGCGAAGGACGTAACTAGCAATAGCAATATAGGGGTTGATGATGGTGGCGATGAAGAGGAGAAATGGAAGGGATAATGCTTGGGAAAAGAGAACTGTCTTGACTTTACCTATGCGAGTGGAAAGGACTGGGGAGAGAAAAGTGCCGATTGCAACAGAGAGGGATCCAAGACCCTGTACTAATCCGATAATGGGGAGTGGTAGGTTATAGAATTCCCAGAAGAATATGCTGAGGTAGGGAATAACGAATCCAGCGCCCAGGCCGATTAGCAGGTTGACGATGCCGAATTTTAATGCTATTTTCCTCACCGCATTCCGTTGAACGGGTGTGAGTTCACTCTGAATTTCATTCATTGGGTTAGATGCAGGAGCTTCCAATTCGTGGATCGTAAACATTGGAATAATGCTGAGAGCAAGGGGAATCACGTGAGCTAAAAGCGCTAGCTGAAGAGCTAATGCACTGCCAAATGGGATGCCAAGAAATAATGCAATTACGCCTGGAAGAAATCCAGCAAGAGTATTCGAAAAAAATGAACTGAGAATGGTTAAGGAGTGGCTGGTTCCAAAGGCATGGGTGCGTTCGTAAGCTGTGCAACTTCTTGTCATTAGGGGACCATATGAGACATTGATGAGTGCAGCACCAAGTCCAGCTAATACCGCAGTTATCATCAAGACATCAGGAAATGGAAACACTACTCGCGTAAAGCCACAAATTGCAGAGGTGAGCAATCCAACAATAATAGAATATTTGGGGCCCACTCGAGAGGCATAGGTGCCTGCGGCGATTGAAGATATTGCCATTGAAAACGCGTTGAGAGACATTAACACGCCGAGGAAAGCGTTACTGTATCCAAGGATGAGCAGGTAGATGTTTAAGATGGTTGAGGTGATGCCCCATGCAAAGGCTCGAGTGACGTTGCTGAGGATAAGCTTGCGAACGTTTGGAGTGAATTGGCGTATCCGTAGCCAATAACCCGTGGCTTCAGCTCTGAATATTGCGCTCACTGGGATCTCCTCAACTTGTTGCAGGGGACAAATTGCATGCACATTTTAACTATATGCTTAGTCCGCTAGGAACCTCTTTACAGGTCGTATTCTTTGAATACCTCGCGCTGAATTAGATAGCGGAGAATTTCAGCAGTTCCCCCACCAATGGTCATGAGTCGAGCATCACGTAGATATCTTTCCACTGGCTTTTGTTTTGTATAGCCAATACCTCCGAGTACTTGAAGAGCTTGAGATGCAGACTCGATGGCAGTTTCACACGCAAAGAGTTTGGCAATAGCGGCGTCTTTGGTGGCTGGTTGATTGGCATCAATGATTCGAGCAGCTTTAAACGTGAGGAGTCTAGCTGCTTCGAGTTTCGTCGCCATATCTGCAATTTTAAAACTGATTCCTTCAAACTCTCGAATCTTTCGACGGAATTGGACACGGTAATTGCTGTAATGGATGGCTTCTTCCATGGCTGCTCGAGCTACGCCATTCATCTCTGCAGCGAGAATAGTTCGTTCTGCGTCCAAACCAGCCATAACGACGCCAAAACCACCGTTAACGTCTCCCAGAATATTTTCTTCGGGAACCACCAAGTCTTTGAAAGCTAAGCGTCCAACATGTGCTCCATGCATTCCCAGGAGATCATATTCTTCAACGACTTCGAATCCCTTCGATTTTGTTTCGACAATAAAGGCAGTCATACCCTGCTTTGCTTTCACTTTGGGATCTGTAACAGTATAGCATAATAAAAAGTCAGCAACAGGACCATTCGTAATGAAACGTTTCTCGCCGTTTATCACATAACTGTCACCTTGTTTTTCAGCCCGGGTCTCAGTAGCCGCGACATCACTCCCCACATTGGGTTCCGTGATTCCGAGTGCTCCAATCTTCTCGCCCCTAGCAACTGGTGTCAAATACTTCTTTTTCTGGGCTTCAGAACCAAATTCATAAACCGGGTGGGCAAACAGAATACAAGAAGCAACGCGGGCCATATCTAGCCCTGCGTGTACAGCACAAATCTCTTCGGTAGCCAGAACCTCATACATCAGACCCCTACCTGTGCCTCCAAACTCGACAGGATAGCGTGATCCTAAATACCCCGCTTTTCCGAACTTTCGCAATATGTCCCATGCTTCGAGTTTCCCTTGTTCGATGTCCTCAGCATGTGGGGTTAGGTTCCGTTGAACAAATGAACGGGCTTCGTCTCGAAACTGAATTTCTTCCTTCGATAAAAACGACAATTCTGTCACTGTCATCACATCAAATGGAGATCGATTCGTTTTTGCAGCGAATCACAGTATATTAAGGCGTTTAAAGTGCTTTGCCACACACAAAAAAAGCTAGCAATAACATACAAGGGCTAAGTGTCGGCGTCTTTGCGTTTGGATTTATGTAAGGCTGTGACTGCTTGCTGCCTAGTTTGACGTTTAATCTCTTCAATCTGTTCAATCGCTGGAAGAATCGTGTCAACGAGATCGCTCTTAGCCTGAATACCTTCGTGAGTGAGAAAGGCTACCGCCTCACTACGACTTTTGAAAATCTCAAGGGCAATTAGAGCATCAACAATTCTGAGATCGCTGTCCCATAGACGAGTCATTACAATATTGTCACGACGTTTCGCTTCGGGTAGGTCACCCTTCATAAAAACTTGTTTTAACTCCTGCATTACTTCTTG
>JGI2171J19970_10000275_pt1 | contig 25564 bp, 26 predicted proteins | sample DeeMarSWOR324_28_FD_19970 | JGI IMG/M metagenome (IMG submission 19970) | reverse complement strand
GCTAGAGACATTGTAAGGAGAATTCAGGAGATGCGAAAAGAGATGAATTTAGACTACAAGGACACCATAGATGTGTTTTATGAAGGGGATACAATGGCAGAAAGAGCAGTAGAACAGTACGAGGACTATATCAAACAGGAGACACTGGCTGATACGCTGAAAAAGGGTACAGAAGACAAGGGATACACCAAAAAATGGATAATCGAAGGTAAAACTATCCAATTGTCAGTAATTACATAAAGAACCCGCAACTACATCATAATTTTTTTCTTTTTTTGGGATTGTCAAAAAGTGTGGTGTTCAAAATTATGAATCTCTCTAAATCACAAACAAGACATAACTAAAAAGTGTTACACGTGTAACAAAAGTGAGACAGACGCCCAAAGGTGACAGCCCTTTTTTTGAGTAAAAAAATCAAGAGAAGGATATAATTCCGCTTTATTTCAGCATCTTCTCCACGTCATTCAGATCAAAACATAAACAGTCTTTAGATCGTTTAGAGAAGGATTTCGCAAAAATGGCAAAGTATTCTATACGGGAGTTGTTGAACCAGGGAACATGGGCAGCCTTTTCTCTCAGGGCTGCCAGAATCTTTTCTGAGTTAATATTATAGATATATGCAGATTTAGAGCGGAAAGGTAGACTTATATCAGATGCAGACATATTGATAGCAGCTCTGGCAATAACACGTGACGTGATTCTTGTTTCTGACGATTCAGATTTTTCGGGGATTGGAGATGTCAGTGTAGAGAATTGGCTGTAAAAAGAACATGACCTTCCAAAAAGAGGGAAAAATAATCAGACCTAAAGGCCCTTTTTTCCATACTTTTTTATGTTCTAACAGTTAACCATGCGCATGAAACTAGAATCTTTTCAAAGACAGGCAACCTTAATCACTGAACAAGGTGAAGTAACTCACACTGTAGAACACAGGAGAGATCCTCTAACGGGCAGGATATCTTCTATCTGTCCTGATTTAAAAGAGAAATGGTCCAGTTTCGTTGGAGAAACAGATAAAGAATTAATCCAGAAATTAGCGGAAGATTCAGCATCCTGGTGTCCCTTCTGCCAATCTATAGAGGAGGTAACCCCCAAAGTCTCATATCATCCAGAAGGGAGGTGGCATATCAACAATGTATGGGTTTTCCCCAATTTATTCCCCAGAACAGCATTTGAAGCAGTTATCACCTCTCCCGAAACCCATTTTTTGTGGTTAAACGAATTTTCAGAACAATTTGTTTACAACCATGTAAAAGCAGGAGTACAATGCATCAAAGATGTTTTTCATGCAAACCCCTCATTGTCCTACGCAGTTATTGGCTGGAACTACCTCCCACCTGCGGGTGCCTCCTTGGTACACCCCCACATGCAGGTATCCATGAGGGACATCCAGTTCAACTATCCCGCCTTCATTGAAGAGAAAAGCAGACAATACTTCGACAAAAATGAAAGCAATTACTGGGAGGATATCATTTGTAAAGAGAGACACATCAAAACTATGGGAAGAATAGAATGGGTAACACTGTACGCACCTACAGGATTCAATGAGGTATGGGGGATTGTAAAGGATGCTTCCAATTTTATGGAGTTAGAAGATACAGATATTCTAGACCTGGCAAAAGGGATCAGTAACATATTACAGTTTTATTCAGACAGGGGCTGTTCTGCCTTTAACATGCTCTTCTATTCTGGAAAGCTCAAGGAACACTCAGATTACTTCTGGTGTGGTTTAAAACTAATTTCACGTTCCAATGTACGACCAGTCTACCTCAATATTGACTCATGGTACATGCCAAGACTGTTGTGGGAAGAGATTGTGGCAGAATCACCAGAGGAACTAGCAGCTGTTGTGAAAAAGTATTTTTGAAGCATCAGAGGTCTTGATTATTAACTAAAATATACTTACTGAATAATGACGTTACTCTTGGGAAGGTTGAAAATATACAGGGGATACCACATAAGTTGTAGGAAATAAATCAGTACAAGAGGGGCCATATGGAATTGACTTATTAATGACCCTATTCTATCATTCTATCTTCTATATATTCTCTTTCTGTGTCCGATTCTTAAGATTACAAGTGTTTTACCATCAATATCAAATATGACTCTACAATCCCCTATTCTAAATCTGTATGAAAGGTTTTGGATCAAGAAAGTATCCCAGATTCAAAAAATGTCGCACATGTTCTACATCTGAACGTTTTAGCTTTTCGTAAATATGTTCACTTCCTCATTCACCATATAGTCAAATTGACGACCCATAACTTTTTGGGCTGTTCCATAATAACGAAATGAGGTGACGAAAAATGAAAGAGAATCCACTGAAAGGGTTCCCATTCAAACCACTCGATGGAATCATTCCACTTGGTGGCGGAGATGGAGATGGCCCTTGTCCTGGCTAATCAGGGTGCCAATGAGTGATTGGAAAGGCTGTTTTGATCCGGTCGATATAGCCGCGGTCCTGCAAATCATATGAAATCTTAAAGAATCGATCAGTCAAATCCAATGGCAATATTCTAAAGTGTACTAAGAACCAATCTTTGACTTTGTACATTAACGTGAAGCACGGCACCATAGAAAACATATCTAACAACATCTGTTCATACTTACTCTGGAACACAAACAAAAACCGAGTATACTGAGAATACCCTTCTGGATAATAAGGAACAATAACCTGCGTATTTTCAAGAATTCGTTTCAAAGACCATCTGAACCCATCGTAAGACATTTCAACCAACTTAGAAAGCTCTGTATAGGTTTTGGTCATATCATAACGAAGTAACCTAAAGAGCTTCCAATCAATCTCCTTCCAGTCAACCTCTCTTCGAGAATAGTTGACAACCCACTCAGAAGGTTCAAAATCATTTTGAGCAAACCCCTCTATATAATCCATAGCTGTCACATAATCAGTGGCAGGAACCTTTGGATACACGTAATTACTGCGAGACCCGCTCACCATTACCTTACCCAGCGGACCCAGTTCACTCCGTGAAAATGGTTCAGATGTTATTAACAACAAATCAGCATATCCTGTGGCAAAGATTTCATAGCACACCTTTTCATCTTTCTGCAGCTCATGAAATTCATGAAAAGCTGTATCTGAAGATAGAGCATACACATATTCTTTGACCTCTGCAAACATCTTCAACCTCAACTGGGGTTTAAACAAAATACCTTTCTCCAAAGCTTTCCTCCAGTGCCGACGTACTGTATTTCTTGATACTTTGAGAGACTCTGCCATTTGATACACTTTCGTACGTGGCTCTTCCATACGTCTCTCATACATGGCACGAATCAGGGCTGCCTGTTCCTCTTTCGTCAAAATGCTCATTTCCTTACCCCACAATACATAAATACTGTGATCTCATTTTCTTTATTACCTATAAAGGGAAATCCACCTATTAAATTGCTCCCTTTCGGTGGGAGGTTATACCTCCTACCATTTTTCACTTAAAAACATTTGGGTAAGAGGTAAGAGGTAAGAGGTAAGAAGGGCACAAAAAAGGAGTGAACCAATGGATGAACTAACCACGGACAAAACAAAAAAACTCAAAAAACGAGAAAAAAACCAGTCGAGTAACAGTTTCACAAATATCCCTAGCTAATCTGAGAGATTTAGAAGAAGACATGCCAAAACCTGGACCATAGCCAATAAAAAGCAGAATGTTACACGTGTAACAATTTGAGACGAACACTAACAATAACGACTGTTAGCCCAAAAGTTTATAACAATTCTGTATATACGAGACAAAAACAAAAGGAGGTGAATCTATGAATAAAACGCAGAAGTGGACTGTAATTGTATTGGTTAGCACAGCTATTGCGATACTTGCAGTAACTGCTACTGCAGCCACATCCACAACAACCACCACTCCCTTGTACACCTATCGGATAGAACAGGTGAGCAGCGAGATGAACTTTTTACCTACAGAGAAAAGCACCTTTACCTACACTACTGAACCAGGATACACTGTAAATTGTGACGTTTCAGGATACTGTAGTGAAGCAGAGCCATTCGAAACAACACCAGCTGAAACCTGTGAAACCTGCCCAGAGACCTGTGTAGAGACCTGCCCAGACCCGTGTGAAACATACGTGTGGACCTGCTGGGAGACCTGTCCACCAGAAACCTGTGAAACATGCAACCCGACGTGCGACGCACTTACGTGCAGGAAGACCTGTCCGCCAACAACGTGCGATCCCACGTGCACCCCTCCCACATGCCCCTTCACCTGTGAGACATGTCTCATAACCTGTCCGCCTACATGCGACCCCACATGTACAATTCCTACGTGCCGAGACTGTTAACCTCAATCTTTTTTTCTTTTTCACCTGTTCACATCTTTTCAACAGCATTACAATTGCATTCCTCTTTCAAATCAATCATTTGATTTAATGTATGATCTTTATCGTCAATTCCTAAAGAACAGATTGATTTATTCATGTTACACGTGTAACAACGTAACACCAACACAACATGGGTTGCCAAGGTTTCAGGGGATGGAATCTCTTTGAGTTCATAAATTATTCTTTTGTTGATGGAATACAAACAATAAAGATAAATTCACCCAATGTTACACGTGTAACAAAAGCAACACCAATAGATTTGACACCCCCCAACCCAAACCTTTTTAAAGGGTAATGACATGTAATGCATTATAATTAAATATCATTAATATTTATTAGGTGAGTGAAATGACAGAGAGAAGGTATACCACAGTCTCCATACCTGTGGAGCTGGCAGAAAAGATCGAAAAGCAAATCGAAGGTACTGGATTCCATTCTGTCTCAAGTTATGTCACCTACGTATTGAGGCAGGTCATATCCAGTATTGAAGAAGACGAAAAAAAGGAGGTCTTCTCCAAAGAAGACGAGGAAAAAGTCAAAGAGAGACTGAGAGGTCTCGGCTACCTGGAGTGATACCATGGCGTTTGTATTATGGTTTACAGGTGTTCCTGCTTCTGGAAAGAGTACTATAGCAAAAGAAGTGGAGAGAATCTTACGGGAGCGGGGGATACCCATCGAGAATTTAGATGCAGATGAAATCAGAGCAAACTTAAGTCCCAAATTAGGTTACACAGCAGAAGCTCGAGACATTAACACGAAACGGCTGGCATTTTTAGCATCATTACTGGAGAAGCACGGGTGTTCAGCTATTGTGGCAGCAGTTTCCAGTTTAAGGCAGTTCAGAGATAGAGCACGGGACATGTCCAGGAATTTTGTGGAAATCTACGTCAAGTGCGCCGTAGAGGTATGCATAGAAAGAGATCCCAAAGGGTTGTACGCGAAAGCTGAAAGAGGAGAAGTCAACGACATTGCAGGGTTACACCAACCGTATGAGGAACCCTTGAATCCTGAGGTTATCTGCGAATCTGACAAAGAGACAGTAGAAGAATCTGCCATGAAGGTCATCTTAAAACTGGAAGAAGAAGGGCTGCTCCCCCCTGTGGAGTACACCTTTGAAGACGAGGAAGCAATCAAAAAACGGCTCAAGAGTCTGGGCTACCTGTAAGGAGGGATATCATGATAGCACCACATGGCGGAAAATTAGTTTACCGCATCATGGATTCAGAAGACGTTTTTGAACTCGAACGTGTTAATATACCCACAGACATGCAGACAGATCTGCGAAATATTGGAACAGGTGTATTCAGTCCATTGGAAGGGTTTTTGTGCTCTAATGAGACAGAGAGTGTCTTAAAAGAAGGACGGTTACCTAACGGGGTCCCCTGGACCATACCTATTGTGCTCCCTGTGGACAATGGAAATGCCCCACAAGAAGGAAGTGATATCCTCTTGAATAAAACTGCAGTCATGAATGTTGAGGAGGTCTTCTCTTTAGACAAAAAGGAGGCAGTCAAATCCATCTTTGGAACTGATTCTGCAGAACATCCCGGTGTCAAAAGATTCTTGGACCTTCCAGGCACTTTTGCGGGAGGAAAGATTACTCTCCTGAAAAACGATCGAGAACCTTTTCACCAGTTTAATTTGGAACCCAAAGAAACTCGAGTCCTCTTCAGAGAGAAAAAATGGAAGACTGTATGCGGATTCCAGACCAGAAATCCACCGCATACTGGACATGAAAACCTTCAAAAGACAGTTCTAGGATTGGTGGATGGCATATTTATTAACCCATTGATAGGTAGGAAGAAACCAGGAGATTTCAAGGATTCATTAATATTGGAAGCGTACAACGTGTTGATTAATAACTACTTCCCTAAAGAGCGAGCAGTGTTGTCAATTTTACCGACGGAAATGCGGTATGCAGGGCCTAAAGAGGCTATCTTCCACGCTATCTGCAGGAAGAATTTTGGGTGCACCCATTTTATTGTGGGAAGAGACCACGCAGGAGTGGGCAATTTCTACCATCCTGAAGCTGCCATAGAGATCTTTGATCAGTATCCAGACATGGATATACAAATCATTTCCATTAAAGGAGATTTCTTCTTTTGTGAAAAGTGTAACCAACTGGCCTCTGATAGAACGTGTTCTCATGGTGAGGAGTACCACATTAAATTCAGCGGCACCAAGATTAGAGAACTCTTACGAAAGAAAGAAAGACCTCCCAAGGAGATTATGCGCCCTGAAGTATTTGACGTGCTCTGTAAAGAGGAGAATCCCTTTGTGGGAGGATGAATCCAGGTGAATGGATTCTTTGCAGGTGAATAAATGAAAATGGTTATCATTGGGTTGGATTGTGCCCCACCTGAGTTAGTGTTTGACCAGTTTGACCTTCCGAATATACAAGGGTTAATGGAGTGCTGGGGTGAGCTGAACTCAACGATTCCTGCCATTACTTGTCCTGCCTGGATGAGTTTGGCCACGGGGAAGAACCCGGGGAAGCTAGGATTTTTTGGGTTCAGGAACAGGAAGGATTTTTCCTATGAGGACATGTGGATTGCCAACTCTCTAGCAGTAAAAGAGGATACCTTGTGGGATACCCTCTCTAAACAACAAAAGCATGTGGGGTTAATCGGCGTTCCCCAGACTTACCCTCCCAAGCCGGTGAATGGGTTCATGGTTACCAGCTTTTTGACGCCAGATACTGACCACCAGTATACGTATCCTGACTCACTGAAGACAGAAATACAGACGTTGGTGGGGAAGTACGTGCTGGATGTGGAAGAATTCAGGACCGAAGACAAGTCAAAATTACTTCGCCAGATTTATGAGATGACAGAGAAAAGATGTAAAGTGGTAAAACACTATTTGAGGCAGAAGTGGGACTTTTTCATGTGGGTGGAAATGGGTCCTGACAGGATACAACACGGCATGTGGAAGTTTTTTGATAAACAACACAGGAAATACATTGAATCAGAGTACAGTGATGCTATCCCGGATTATTACCAGTATCTGGATAATCAAATTGGGGAAATGCTGGAACTTGTAGATGATAACACGTGTGTTATGGTGGTTTCAGATCACGGTGCCAAGAAAATGGAAGGGTGCATCAATGTTAATGACTGGTTAATTTCAGAAGGGTACCTGAAATTACAGGAAGAACCCACAGAGATTGTCAGGTTTAGCAATGCCAAAATTGACTGGAAAAAAACTACGGTCTGGGCGTGGGGTGGTTATTACAGCAGAATATTCTTTAATGTCAAAGGAAGAGAGAAGTACGGGTTGTTAACTGCAGAGGAGTACCACGATATAAGAGAGGAGGTCAAGAAGAAGCTGGAATCCATGAAGGACGATAAAGGTAATGTATTGGGTACGAAAGTGTTCAGACCGGAAGATATTTACACGGGAAAGTACATTTCTCAAGCACCGGATTTACTGGTATACTTTGGTGATCTATACTGGAGAGGAACAGAAAGTATTGGATATGACTCTCCCTATTCTTTTGAGACAGAGAAAGGGCCTGACGATTGCGTGCACGCTCAAAAGGGGATTTTTATATTAAAGGACCCTGAAGAGAGAGTGAAAGGAAAGAAGGACAACCTGGATATTACTGATTGTGCTCCCACCATTTATGATCTACTAGGGATTCCTCATGTTCCAGATATGGATGGTCATTCATTACTTGGTTAATCTATTCTTTTCTCCTTTTTCTTTTTTTATCTATCTACAGGATGTTCTCAATAATGTAATCCACTGCTTCTAGAACTCCTTCTCCATATTTTGATTCAGAAATATAACCTCCTCGTTCTTTGACTACTTCTTTTATTTCCTCCACTGCATTTGCCACTGCTACTGGGTACCCTACACAGGATAACATTTCAAAATCGTTCATCCCATCTCCGAATGCGATCATCTCCTCTAAGGAGATATTCAGATGTTCACAGAGAATTTCCAAGCCAGTTCTCTTGCTTAATCCAATTTGTATGGTATCCAAAGCATCTACATGTGCTATAATGTATAAATTCAGGTTTTCTTCTTTGATGATCTTTTGCAGAACATTTTCGAACTGAGGAATTCTATCCCAATCTCTGGGAAAGACAGTGAAGAGCGTTTCTTTGGGTTCTTCCCAGAATTCATGCGTAAAAACCTGTTTCTCATGTACGATCTTTTTGAGGTTCTTTACATCCTGGAGGTACTTGGTATATAGAATTGACTTTTTCTGTTGAGGAAAGAACACATGGCCTCCTGTCTCTCCTATAACTATTGTGTCTTCTCTTAACAGTCCTGAAAAGACTAATCCTCCCGTAATATACCAGGGGTGTTTTCCAGACGCAAAGGATATTTTCAGTCCATGTGCTTCCAATTTCTCTAAAGCTCTTATGCTCTCTTTTTGTACTGGTTCTCCTGCAGGGTTTAATACTCCATCGATATCAAATACGCATAATCGGTATTTCACTAGATCCCCTCCTTATGAGATATTGCTTTTCTGGGGCGTGTTTCTCAATATATCGGCTTCTTCAGATAGACCGATTCCAGAAGGGCAGAACACATACGATAAGCCATCTTTCTTACTATCTCAATAAAACTTTAAAAAGTTATCTTCCCTAGATTATTCCAAAAAGAAATAGTCACCTCACCAAGAACTTTGAACCAAGAATTACGAGGAAAATAAATGGTTTTTCATGTGACAAATGTAATATAGCAATTCATAAACCCCACTGTCGAAGTAATATCCCCAATAAAAAAATACCAATAGTAACTCCAACTGCTATCAATGCCAAGATGTATCTTCTAGATTCAATTGTGGTAGTGTAGATGTCAGTAGCTCTTCCACCCATCGTATTAATGATATGTGTCCATAAATTCACTAAGATGCTTTCATCCAACGAGTTATCACGAATTCCTTTTTTATCGTCTAATAACTTCTTCTCATATAAACCATACTGGTAAATTGCATTTATGAGGCTGTCCCAGAAAGCGTTTTAACATTCAATAAGTGTCTTTTTTTCTCTTTAAAATTTGGCATGCCTCTATTGAACGATATGAAACCGCCTATTCTTTAAGAAATTTTGAATTATGGGACAACCTCTTATGATATCTCTAAGTAGCCTCTTGTCATCCTTTCCTTTAGTATATAGAATCATACTGGGGCCACTTATTCTCATCAGATTTCTCTCGTAAAAGAGCTTAAACTTGCCTAGTCTAAAAATATCAAAAGACAGAGTGCCAGTGTCTTCTGAAAATGGAACTGTTTCACACTTTTTTACACCATTTTTTACGACAATGAAAGGATATGTGTAAAGATATATGATTTTTCCTCTATCTTTTACATTTTCCATTTTTCCAGCTGAAATAATGTTATTTATTGTATTTTTCACACAGATACCGATCATGGTATCTGCTTTTTCTTTCAATTTTCGCCTGATCTCTCTCAAGGTATAAAAGTCATATAAAAAATCAAAACTAAATTTCATTATTGTTCTATGGTGGTAGTATCCAAGTTCAGCATTCGTGAGATTACAGAGCTCCTTGACATCAAATTTCTCAAGGTTAAGACTGTACACATGCCATCCCTCTATTTTTTTCAACCTATTCTTGAAGCAATTATTCTTGAAGTAATTTTGTCTTTGAAGGCACTTACCAATCTCGTTGCTTGCATTCTTCAATTCATCTGTAGTAAGTGCGATTCTATCATCTCTAAACTTATGAAGACAAAGAACATACATATCTACTTCTGTTTGGTTCTTTTTGCTCATCTATATCCCCTCCGATTTGAGTTGAGGTTTCGTTACAAAGATGTGAATGATACATTGTTCTCACCTTGTTCTCCTATTAAACTCACGTTGTCTATCTTACTCTATGCAACTATAAAAATCTTTCCCTTTCTACTTAATTTGCACGTTTTTCCTAAGAAATGTGAGGAACGAACTGCTTGAAGAACTCTCTAATTACTGCACACTAAATTATTACAGAATATTTTTTTTCCACAAAAATTCCTCTATCCACTTCCACCGAAAAGATTGCATCTTTCTCCTCCAGTAAATTCTTTTTTTGGGTTTTTCCTCTATGCCCTCTTTCCAGATAAGGATATCACGTTTAACCTAACCAAGAACCAGATTAGTACTCCATCAGAAACCCCAAAACATCTCAACAAAATGAGCAATTCCCAATTATCCAAATTTCAATGCCAAATGTCTCTAATCTCCATAAATATCAAAAATACCACGAAACAACCAAAAAAGAAGTTGTTACACGTGTAACAAATGAGAACCACCAACCACACACAACCCCCAACCCCCGAAAACCTTATATTCCTTCCCATCAGTAATACCTCATGGATATTGGATCTATTATAGATGCTATCGTGGATGCACTCTACGATATATTTGCCTTCATTGTAGGACATCCCCTGTACATTGCATTGATTCTCACAGCCATCATCATCTACGCTGTAGCCAGCCACGTATTCTTTAAAGTCAAAGGATATCAACCCGTAGATAGAGCCATGTGCAGCCTTTCCATTGCTGGAAAAGAGAGATCTTTAGAATACCTTCAAAACTTCACACACATGTCGCCAGCGCAGATTGCTGTCATCAAATACCTGAGAAAAAATGAGCATGTCTCTCGCAGTGCTCTCAACAAACGATTTGGAAAGCGCAATGTGGATATACTCATCTACCAAGAGTACATCGTTCTCACCTGAGTTCGTCCATTTCCTGTTTTATGAAGCTCTGCTGCTGCTTGGACAACTTGCGCAGATCAAGTGTGGTCAAGAGAATGGCCTCGTTCAGAATTACTTGATCTTTCACTGAATGAAGGAATTTTGCTGCTTCTTCAAAATCGTTCTCCTTGATAAAGTAGTCCATACAGTCCAGAAGTACCACTCTATTCCCTGGCTTAATGAAATCTTTGATGAAATAGAATAGCTTTTCCAAATCGTGAGCCGATATACCGTTTTCATCCAGAAGGAGCGTGTTCTTGTACGTCTTTCCATTAGGAATGGCCCGACTGACACAGAGTCCCTCATATCTGGATGTCAACTTTTCGAAGGCATTGAACGCTGTCTTCCGCTTTTTCAGGAGATATGTGCACCTTGTCCGGAAATCCTTTCCGTTTCCTCTGCGTACGATATTCACACCCAGTGCACACGCAATAACTCCTGCAATGAGTAATGCGTGTAACATCATCCTCACTCTGGTAGCAGTGCTTATAAACCTTTCGGAACACGAGCATCTCCACAAGCGACTGAACCCTTTAAAAGAAGCCACAAATATGAGTTGCTGAAAGGGTTTTGATACAGAACAATAATTACACAAAATCTATTTCCTAAATTCTCATTACTCCAAATGAATTACTTCGGGAATTTCACTGCAAAAGCTCAAAAGAATTCGCGGAGGTTCACCACAGGATGTCATTTCAGGGGCTCAAAACCTTCATTATCATTTCGCATCGTGAAAATCTGTTGATGTTACACGTGTAACAAATTGAGATACACTCACAATTAGTTCTTCGCCACGATTACTATACAGCAAACCATCCACCATTGAAAATGAACCAATTCGCGATATACACTTATACTTTATGGGACAAACCTTTATAAACTCAAGTACTACTGAACAGCAGGTGAACAACATGGTTACCCAAGATGAAGTCATGAATGCCTTAAGAAACTGTTATGATCCAGAAATTCCCATTAATATAGTGGATTTAGGATTGATTTACGGAGTCCACGTAGATGGTAAAACAGTCAACGTAGAAATGACTTTAACTGCTCCTGGATGTCCCATGCATTCCTTGATCGCCAGAGACGTCAAACAGAAAGTAGAGGCCCTCGCAGACGTTGAAGAAGCCAACGTCAAAGTGGTGTGGGAACCTCCCTGGACTCCAGAGAGAATGTCTGAAGATGCGAAGAAAAAACTTGGGTTCACCTAGTCTTACGTCTGGACGAGCTGAGCCATTTCTCTTTCTATTTCTATCAACTCTCTCAGGTACCCTTCTTTGACTGTTATGTACTCTCTCTCAGTGACCTGACTGTCTTTGTGCAGTCTATTAACCTCTTCTATGGATTCGTACAGGGTTTTTAATCGGGTCTCCAGGATCTTGATGTGTTCTCTCTTGCTCTGGGGGGTTCTTCTGGTCTTGAGGAACTTTTCCGCCATTTTTTTTGTCCTTTCGAAAAATTCTTTGGCTTCTTCACTGAGAAAGTACTTTACCTTGGCTCTTCCCGCTTCTATGAAGTTCTCCTTTTCTACAAGCCCACAATCCACCAGCTGTTTCAAATGCCTTTCCAGCCCTCCTCTGGTCATTTCTAATTCGTTTTCAAATTCATGAGGTCTCCTCTCCTTTTCGTACAGCAACTCCATGATTCGCAGTCTGTATGAGTTGGCCAGAGCTCTGAAAATCTCAAGCATGGTATTTGTTTTCATGCAAGTTTATATGGTTTTGTTTTCATACATGTGCGCACAATTTTCGAAAACGCGAAATCGCAAAAAAGCTAAATTGCGAATCTTTTTTCATTTTAATAGAAATATTTGCGTTTTTTATTCAAAAAAGTTTATATACAGCTTATTTTAATAAGGAACAAAGGTGAATATTATGAGATTGAAAAGAAAGTTGGAGAAGAACCGTCATCAAGTCATGCTCCAGGACCTGGAGCAGATGTATGAGAAAGGTGAAATCTCTGAGCAGACGTACCAAGAAATGAAAAAGAAGTATGAGGAAAAGTTAAAAGAACTGGAGGAACACCTGGAGAAAGCAGAAGAAGAATTAGAACTAGGGTTTGAAGAGCTGGGAGAAGAGATGGGTGAGCTGGGAATAAGGATCAGTGAAAAGGTGAATGAAGCTGTAGCCAAAGCCATGGATAAAGTGCATCTGGTGGTGGCAAACCTTCCCGATTCTTTTGAAACCTATGAGACTGGAGAGCATTACACTGAAGAAGAAGTATTCGAGGGCAGCTTTGATACTGATAAGGTGCGCATAGACTTCACTACTATCAATGGGAGCATCAAGTTGATGAAATCAGATGAAGACACCTACAAGGTGGTGGCCACCAAGAAGGTGCGGTCATACTCTGAAGAAAAGGCACGAGAAAGACTGGACAAAATAAAATTAAACTTTGAACACCAAAAGGACGGTACAGAGGTGCTGCGACTAGACCCTGATGAACACAATGCAACAGTATCAATAACAGCGTATCTTCCTGGCACAGCCAAGGGAGGAATACTCTCCGGAGATCACCCCATCATTTATGACCTCAACCTGGACACTGTCAACGGACGCATCTCTGTTGCAGGTATTCACACAGGGGAAACAGAACTAGATACAGTGAACGGGCGAATAGAGATTGAAAAAGTGCATGCTGATAACATGGATGCAAAAACAGAGAACGGAAGAATATCTCTGAGAGATACTGACGTGGAAATTGGTTCTGTGTCTACGGACAATGGGAGACTGGAATTGATCAATGTCAAAGGAAAGACTATCACTGGATCTACTGATAATGGGTCCATACAGGGAAAGATGTCCTTTGAGCATGCAGAGTTAGAGACAGATACGGGATCTATTAGAATTTCCCCCAAGGGAAAAGGAGAGTATCAGGTGGCGACAGATGTGGGAAGCATTTCAATCGACGTGGACAGGAGTATCCCCTATCACATAGAAGCTGCAACAGGTATGGGAAAAGTCAGGGTTGCCTCTGATTTGGAAATTGCTTCCAAGGAAAAACGCCGTATCATCATTGAAAGTGCAGCCTATGAAGGGGCTGGAGAGAGACTGTCCATTGATGCCAAGACTGATATGGGCAGCATCAAGATTAGATAACCTTTTTCTTTTCTGTTCTACATTTTTCTTTTTTAACTTTGTGAGTGCGTGAGTACTATAGTTCTTTAAGAATTCAGAAGCATCATGCGTGGAAAGCACTAAAATCCAGCAAATTTTTATTAAATTAATTTTTCGGTAGAGACTTCCATTTTACATCAACAAACGAAGTATCAATGTAAGGATAACAATTCTAGATTTCTTTTCATATCAAAATTTCAAAAAATAAATTAAAAAAGGTATAAATTGTTACACGTGTAACAAAGTGGGACAATACCCACTGACAGGTTACTCTGGAGAAAGGTTTATATCTTCGTGGGGTTATGCAGATGCATGCCTGATGTGGAACGGTTCTTATCTATGCGTGGTGTCCAAGGTGTTTTCTTAATGGCTGATAACCGCATCGTCCAGAGCACGTTCCAGAAAGATATAGGGACCCTCTTGAGAGATCTCTCCCTGATTACTGAAGCTTTAACGGAGAAACACGGTACAGTACAGAAGATATCCATGTCAGGTGACAGGAACTTCTTCTTCTTTTATCACGAGAGTATGGTGCTGGGAATAGAAGGTGATCGCACTGTTTCGCTCCCCCTGTTGAATATTCAGGCGAGAATCTTCTTTAAGGAAATCGATGAAGGAAGTAAGTGACGTTCAGAACAGGTAATTAGAACTGTGTGCAATAGTTAATTCCAACTGAAAGGTTCACTCCTTGCTGCATATTCTTCTGAAATGAACTTTGGAACCTCTCTTTTGAGACCACATACCTTACCCTCAGATGCTCCACCTGCAACAATGGAACCAGTGTTCTGCACATGTCTTAAGGGAGCAAAAGTTTATATAGCTGAACTGCTTGTTTTAACAAAGAGAAAAGCCAGAAGACACTGACTCATACTCATCACTCATCCATGCAGAAAGACTGGTTCTGGCTTACTTATGGTGATACAAATGAAGAGAGAGAAAACTGTCATTGGAGAGATTATCAGAAAGAAGGCAGGGGGTGCCCGGGCGAGGACTGATATTGGTACGACAAAATATCTCATCTATGCTCAGATTGATGCCAGCGGTGTGGTGGAACGGCCCGACGTGGTGGGCGCTATTTTTGGTCAGACTGAAGGGTTGCTGGGAGATGACCTGGATCTGCGAGAACTGCAGAGAACAGGCAGAATCGGAAGGATCAGTGTGACTGTTAATTCCAGAAATGGCCGTTCTCGAGGTGCAATTACTATACCGTCCAGTTTGGACAAGATTGAGACTGCAGTCTTGGGCGCCTCGTTAGAGACTATTGACAGAGTAGGCCCCTGTGAGGCCAAGATCACTGTTACGAAAATTGAAGACGTGAGAACGTTAAAGAGGAACTATGTTGTTGACAGAGCAAAGGAATTGGTTCGCTCCATGTTTGCTGATGTGCTCCCTGAATCTCAGGAAATCACTGAAGAAGTAAAAGAAGCTATCCGTATTAAAGAGATTAGCAAGTATGGAAAGGAAAACCTGCCTGCAGGCCCCAATATTAACGATTCAGATGCTATTATTGTGGTTGAAGGGCGGGCAGACGTGCTGAACATGTTGAGGTACGGGATTCGCAATGCGGTAGCAGTGGAAGGCACCAGCATCCCTAAGTCGATTATAGATTTATCCAAGGAGAAGACAGTGACCGCGTTCGTGGATGGAGACAGAGGCGGCGAACTCATTTTGAAGGAGCTGATGCAGGTAGCAGAAGTGGATTACGTGGCCAAAGCACCCTCGGGGAAGGAAGTGGAGGACTTAACCAAAAAAGAGACTATTAAAGCTTTGCGCAACAAGATTCCCATAGAACAGGCCATGAATGAGCTGTTTGAAAAGCAGTTAAAAGAAGAAAGCGAAGAAGCTTCCAAACCCAAGAAGAAGGATCTGGAGAGGCTGGATGACTACATCCAGAAACTGCCCGGTACCTTAGATGCGTATCTCCTCGATGGGAAAGATAACCTGAAGATCAAGGTATCAGTGAGAGATTTAGTGGATGCAATCTCGCTGACTGATGATGTGAAGACTGTGGTTTTCGATGGTGTGGTTACCCAAAGACTGGTGGATGTGGCGGCAGAGAGAGGTATTGGCTGCCTGGTGGGAATAAAAATCGGCAATATCACTAAAAAGCCTGTCAAATTAAAGATTCTCTCCTTTGGTGATAAAATAGAATAATTAGATAATCCCTAGTAATTTTTTTGTTATTTTTATTCTTTTTTTATCTTTTTTTACTATTTTTTTGGTTTTTTGCTTTTATTTTTTTTACTGTTCTTTATACCTTTATTGTATGGGTGATCATTTCAAAATATCCTGAAGCATACCGAAAAACCTTTATATATGGTCACGCAGTATAGAGTATGAAGAAGATTATTACGCTCTGCGTGATATGCATTCTGTCGGCAGGATGCATGAACCAGGGAGTTGACATGGAAGAAGTGAAAGAAACAAAAGAACCTAAAAGAGAGGAACCTAGCATGACAATTGAAGTCTTTTATCAGTTTGCCCCCTATACTCCGATTTCAGTGGATATTACAGGAGCTGGAGAACCCTACCCCTTTACTCCTGATAATGTAGAGAATTTTCCACTGACTCCAGAGCAGGTCAATGCACTTAACACCAATGGGTTCGTGGTGGTCCCTGCATGGTACGACCAGTTTTACGAGGTGTACAAAGATTGTAAGGACAGCAATACGCCCATTTTTGTTACCACTGACTCTGTATTACACACATACCACATCCTGTATGATTACACGCTAAGGATACTGGAGACTGAGCACTTTTTTGATGATCTTTTGGTGTTAACCCAGACCATGAGAGATACCACCTGGGAGTACTATCGTGAGACCGGTGGCAGTGCTGCTTTAAAGGACACGGCCTACTTTTGTGTGGCAGGAAAATTGCTGGATGAAACTTTTGTCGTTCCACCAGACGTTCAGGATATGGTCCACCAGGAGTTATCCTTGATTGAGGCACACCGAGGATTCTCATCCTCCCCCATATTTGGATATGATGAGGATTACTCCCAGTATGTACCCAGGGGTCACTACACCAGATCAAAAACTCTTGAAAAGTACTTCAAAGCTATGATGTGGTACGGGAGGATCATGTTCAGGCTGAAATCGGAAGAAGAAACCAAACAGGCCTTGTACATTGTAAAAGCAATAACAGATACAGATACAGTAAATCTATGGGACAGAATTTATGAACCTACCGTATTTTTCGTGGGAAAATCTGATGATTTGAACATCTTTGAGTACGATGCTATTGCCAAAGAGGTGTACGGAGAGGAATTTACTGTTTCTGATTTAGAAGACCCTGAAAAGTTAACCCAGTTCATTTTAGTGGCAAAAGAGTACAGAGATCCCAGAATAAACTCGTCATGGGTGTGGGATACTGAAGATCTGGCAGAAGAAACCAAAGGATTCCGCTTCATGGGACAGCGATTCATCCCTGACTCGTACATGTTCCAGCAATTGGTCTACAACAAGGTGGGTACAGCAGCAAATCCTCGATTGTTCCCGAAGGGGTTAGACGTCATGGCAGTTTTGGGCTCTGAGAGGGCTTTACACCACTCGGAACCAGAAAAGCAGTATTACAACTATGAATCCCAGATGGATGCTCTCAGAAAGGAATTTTCAGATCTGGATCAACTGGTGTGGACTCAGAATCTGTATTGGACCTGGCTGTACTGTTTAATGCCTTTGTTGCAGGAAAAGGGGATTGAATATCCTTTGTTCATGCAGACAGATGCCTGGGCAGACAAGGAGTTAAACACAGCTTTGGGGAGCTGGACCGAGCTACGACATGATACTATCTTGTACGCCAAACAGAGCTACACCTTTGCCACTGCCATGCCTTCACAGCCTGAATTGACTAAGGGGTATGTGGAGCCCAATCCGTACGTGTATGCGCGATTAGCTTCTCTGGCTCGAATGATGCGGGAAGGACTACAGGAGCGTAACCTTTTACTAACTGAGTACAGCCAAAAACTGGAAACGCTGGAACAGCTGCTGCTCCAGTTGAAAATAATGTCTGAAAAAGAGTTGTCTGGAGAAGAACTTACTGAAGATGAATACAGGGTGATCTGGAACATTGGTCACACACTGGAATCGTTAGTCACTTTTGAGACTGCTGTAGAATCAGAAGTAGATGAGAATGTGGCTATTATAGCTGATGTGCACACCGATGTGAACACAAGCATGGTGTTAGAAGAGGGGGTGGGCAACGTTTTCGCCATGTACGTGGTGGTCAAGGTGGAAGGGCGTATTTATATTGCAGAAGGTGGTGTCTTCTCGTACTACGAGTTTCTGCAGCCCATGAGTGACAGACTCACTGACGAACAGTGGCAAGCCATGGAGAAACCAGATCTTCCTGAATGGACCAGCAGTTTTATTGTTCAATAATTTTCATTCTTTCTCTTTTCTAGAAAAAAGGGTTTGGTACTGCATTGAAACTTTCTTGTGTTCTAACGCCTTTAAAGAGGTTACAAAATAGGCAATTTAGTGGTTGTCTTTATTGTTACACGTGTAACAATACCTTTTTAACCATTTTATAACTTTATAATGTGGTTATATGTAAAGAGGGTGAGAACATGTCAACCTGTCTCATTTTGCAGTTAATGAGGATCACTTATAAAGAGCAGTCTTTATTCCCCTGCATTTGTACAGTTCATTGATCATTCTGTGACTTTAGGTATTTGAAGTTTGATCAGAAGTGAACTGAAAATGTGGCAGAAACGAGGAAATTAGAGACATATTCATGAATCATCAGAAAACTTTAAATAGGAGAAGGTAGTCTAACCAACAGAAAGAAAATCCTTCAATTCAACTCCACGAAGAGGGGATGAGACCACATGTTAACAGAAGAAGTCATGACTACTGATGTTGTCACGATAACTGTCCCTGGAAAGCGGAAAACAGCCCTAGAGGTGATGAGAAAGCACAACCTTTCAGGGCTCCCTGTCTTAAAGGAAGGGACGAAAAAAATCGTGGGATTCGTTTCACTAGAGGATCTTATCCAGCATCCAGACGAGGATCAGCTGGCTCTGATCATGAATCGAAATGTAATAACTGTTTCCCCAAAAGCAGATGTCAAGGAAGCAGCTCGATTGATGTATGAACAGGATGCCAAGCAGGTCAGTGCGGTAGAAGGTGACACATTGGTGGGCCTTCTCACATTGAAGGATTTGGTAATAAAGGGAATATCGAGGATGCAGATAAAAGAAAAGTGTGAAAAATACATGAAAACTCGCATCCTTGCAGTGTGGCAGGAAACTCCCATTCCGTTGGTGGCTCGAATAATGCGGTATTCCAAATCGTTGGCAGCAGTAGTATTGAACGACCAGGGTGAAGTGGTGGGCATTGTGGATACTGCAGACTTTGTGAAGGAATCTGAAATCATTAACGTGATCCAGAAGACAGATATCCAGCAGGAATCTGAAGGTGAGGAATGGGTGTGGGAAACCAAGAGCACTCTATACATTGGGACAGAACGGTTGAAACTTCCAGACAAGGCAGTGAAGGACGTGATGACTCCTGAGGTGATTACCATTACTGGCGGAACCACAGTTACGGAGTGTGCGAGAAAGATGAAGAAGCACAACATTGAGCAGCTGCCTGTTATTGATGCCCAGGGGAACTTGATCGGGATTGTGAGAGATTACGATCTGTTGAGAGTATTGGTGAAATTATGAGTTTGATGGATGTGGCCTTGCGCCGAGGGTTTTTTTATCCTTCTTCTGAAATTTACGGCGGATCTGCTGGGTTTTATGATTTTGGACATTTGGGAGTTCTGTTGAAACGAAAATTCGAAAATACATGGAGGACATACTTTTTGGGGTTAGATCAGAACTTTGTGGAGATTGACACATGCACGATTATGCCAGAGGTTGTATTTGAAGGTTCAGGACATTTGAAATCATTTAATGATCCCTTGACGGAGTGCATGTCCTGTCACGTGAGGTGGAAGGCAGATTTACTGTTAGAAGAGAATGAAGTGGAAGCTGAAGGGTTAACTGCAGAAGAGATGAGCAAAGCTTTGAACGAGAATGATATTACCTGTCCCAAATGCCGTGGTTCCCTTTCCGAGGTGCGCTGGTTCAACATGATGTTTGAACTAACCTTGGGAGCTGCAGAAGGGAGCGAAAAAGCGTATTTACGACCGGAGACCGCCCAGGGGTGCTACGTATCCTTTAAAAGGATGTATGAGGTGATGCGGAACCAGATGCCATTGGGACTGGCCATTATTGGAAGGGCATACCGCAATGAAATATCGCCCAGGCAGGGGTTTTACCGATTGAGAGAATTAAACCAGGCAGAGCTTCAAATCTTTTTTGACCCAGATGACCTGGATGCACACCCCTGTTACAGCGCAGTAGAAGATCAGATCATACGGGTGTACTCAGTAACAGATAGAGAACAGGGAAAAGTCAGAGAGATCCCCTTAAAAGACGTGGATGTTCCCAAGTTCTACGGGTACTACATGGCAAAAGTCCAGGATTTCTATTTAAAGATTTTAAAAGTCCCAAAAGAACTTTTTAGATTCCGTGAACTCTCAGAAGAGGAGAAAGCCTTTTACAATAAGATCCACTGGGACATGGAAATATACACTGAGAGCTTGAACGGATTTAAAGAGGCAGGCGGCATACACTACAGGACAGACCATGATCTTTCAGGGCACCAAAAGGGTTCAAAAAGGAAAATGGAAATCAATGTCCAAGGCAAAAAATTTGTGCCTCACGTTCTGGAGTTAAGCTTTGGGGTGGACCGCAATTTGCTGATGCTGATGGATTTAGCATACACAGAGGAGAAAGAGCGCACCGTGTTTAAATTTCCAGGAGTGGTGGCTCCTTACACGGTGGCAGTTTTCCCGCTGGTAAAGAAGGATGGATTAACAGAGTTCTCTTATGAGATTTGCCTGGATCTAAAAAAGGAATTTGATGCTTTTTTTGATGATAAGGGTTCCATTGGGAAGAGATACAGGAGACAGGATGAAATTGGCACTCCCTTTTGTGTTACTGTGGATTATGACACCCTAGAGGACAATACAGTCACGTTGCGGGACAGAGATACTATGGAGCAGATGAGGGTCCACAAAAAAGATCTGGTGAACATGATACGGGAACGGTTATTTTCCTGAAGTGAAGTTCAGGTATCTTTCAGGGAATTATTCTTCATGATTATTCATATATATCATATTTTCCAAATAAGAAATGAGAAAATAGAAAAAATTGTTACACGTGTAACAAATCTAGGACAGCCACGGACTATTAGACAACTTCCAGAACCAATCGATATTACATCCAGATACCAATTTTCAACTTTTATTTCACTGTAACAGCGAAAAGTTTTTAAGTAAACAGTAGTAGAAAGTGCAGATAATACAGGAGGTGGAAGAAATGAGATCTGCAGTCGAGGAAAAAAGAAAGCAATATCGTGTTATTTATGAACTGTTATATGAGATCCATACTGAAGAGGTGATGAAAAATGCGTCTCTTTCTGAAGAAGGAAGGTGAAAGCAGTGTCCACTCGTCTTGAGTATCTTAAGAAACAGTATAGGATTATCTACGAATCATTGGATGAAGATCCTCGAATTCAGATGAAAGATCTTTCAACTATATTAGGGGTAAATCGCAACTCGGCAAGCAAGCTCGTGGAAAAAGCATTCGAGCAGGAATATGTTATGATACCTCAGATCAGAAAGCGCTCCTATGCAAACCTAAAAGAATACGTATACCTTGCTAATTATGAGAACCACTGAAACAATATAAGCAATACGGCGAAAACACAAATATAACATATCATGCAGTAATGGAAGGATTTGCCAATTTTTGGATAATCTCAAAAGAGGAAATTGATGTTGAAGGTGATGTCATTATCGAAGGACGCCGTTCTGACTATTACGTGGCTTTTGCTCCAAACCATTCCTGGGACACTGCTGTACAGGTCATGCAGAAAAAGGGTTGAAAATTTCGATCCTGCAGATTATGAACCGAAAGGAATAATTAAAACTTGTTGGGAGGAAACAATACCGTGGGATGCAGAATACGAGCTATTATTCAGAGAATTCAAATTTAATCTGAGAAAGAAGCTCACTCCAATAATGAGAAAATATCTTATTTCCGGGTACAAAATCTACAAGTTCCTAGAAGAGCTACCTAAGCACTGCACTGTTTTTACGAGGTATTTTCCTGAAGGGTTCCCAAATTATGATTCTTACCTTTATATGTTTGAAACTGACTACGAAGATTTTGTTATTGAATTATTTTCAGAGCTACCAACATCTCCCTTCTTTTTCAAGGTTTCAGATAAGTTATTTCTGTATGCACAGGCAGATAGGAGACTCGTGAGAAGTGCCAGTATCAAAATGTCTGATATTCGTCAACTGCATATTCCTCTTTTGGTTGATGATCTTTTAGAGAGGGGAATTCTTAGGAGTGAAGCACATTCCATATCTGCATACTACTGGACGAAGAACTTCTAGCCTGGAGCAGGAGGACCTCCTCCACCAGGACCACCTTCACCAGTGGGGATTGGATCTTGACACCTTGGAGCTTCAAGATCTTCACCATCTGAGAAATTCACATCTTGATAGGGGCCTTCCTGAGATGCTTCCTCAATGACAGAAAAGGTTCCCACCATAAGAACCCCAACTATCAACAGGAGTATTAGCGCCTTTTTCATACTTTCACCTCTGTATATCCTTACATATGAACATAAAAATGTTTTGTTTAGCTACTTCCTGAAAAAAATGAATTTCCTGAAATGAAGCCAAAAGAGATAAATTTATGAAAATTATACTCAAAAAAAATAAGGTAATTCGTTTTAGAAGATATGCAATAACAAACTATACAAAAATCATATAAAAATACTTTGTATAAGCTCTATTGTCTTTTTCAGAAGTAAGACATGCACTTGTATAGGTGCCTCTGAAAGACTGAAACTATTCGATTCAGATCTTTCACCTCTCTAATGGAGGAGCTGAATCTCATCTGGCTCCTCACTCAGAGGTTTCATTACCAATCGAGCTGGTAACAAAAAAGGAGGTTGCAATGATGTTAGAAATCCGAAAGGCGAGCTTAGGTACCCGGCAAAATGAGACGCTGGTAGAGTGTAGAAAAGACCCTGTGAGATTTGCATGTCCAGTATGCGGAAAATCAATAAGTGAACCACACTTACCTGATATAGAAAGTGTCATTACACATGGGGTATACTTTGTTGAGTACACCCGTATTATAACTTCGAAAGCAGTTCTTAAGCATGAATTTTCCCATTGTTACGATGAAGAAGAAGACATTGGTATGGAAGAACTGCATACAGTGGTTGCTGTGATTTCTGCTGAATTTAATGGCACTGGTGAGTGTACCGTGTTTGACATTCTGGAGATACGTCCTTGTGATACTGAAGATTCTATAAAAGAAGAAAAATTGATGGAAGCGGAAGATGGATAAATAAAGACGATCAGGAGGTGGAATCATGACGATAGATAAAATGGATGTGGAGAGAATACAAAAATCTGAAATAGACCGAAAAGGGTATTTATCAGAACTGTTCAACTTTGCATGTGTTTTAAGAGGGGAAGTAAAGCATCTGGAGAAAATCAAAGAACACATCATAAAAGAGTACGTGGACAAAGGGTTAATAAAGCTGATCAAGCCCACCTACAACAAAAGAGAGATCTATATTGTGACTGATGTTCAGTGGAAAGAGTACCAGAAGTTGAAAGAAAAAGATGAGAGACTGATCGGATATGGATTTACTTAGCTTGAGAAGGTAGTACCATGGCAGACAAAATGGAAAATGATGACACTAGTACACATACACCAGAACACCAAAAAATGAGCATTCCCTGTCCTGTATGTGGGAGGAAAATGAGTGATTTATTGCCAGATGTGGAAACCATAGTCATAGTCTTACCATAGTCTTCCCTTTGGAGGTGCCTCATTCATTGATGGCTGTGATCAAAGTGGTGTTTGATACTACAGGTGCGTGTACTGCATTTGATATTTTAGAGATGCACCCTGGAGAAAAAACTGAGGGAGCATGAGTTTAAACGAGGTGATGGCATGAAAGATAGGTTTACTCCTGGAATTGAGGAGGTACTCGATTTACTGGGGAACTATGGAACACCAGAAGTTTTAGAGTACATTAATGACTATCCACAATGCACAAAAGGGGAACTTGAAACCCTGGTAGAAAATACCACCGTTACCACGTTAATGGGAAGATTACAGCAAAAAGAGTTAGTCACTGAAGAACTGAAGTTAACAGATGAGGGTCCACAAAAAAGATCTGGTAAACATGATACGGGAACGGTTATTTTCCTGAAGGTAGACTCTAGGAGGCTGTCAACCCTTCAGGGGATGAAACCTCCATGAATTCATGAATTGTTCTTTTATAGTTGATCTATAGATGAAATGACAATTTACCTGAAATGTTACACGTGTAACACATTGATCTCCAAAGACATGACACCCTCGACTCTCGACCAGTTTTTAAACTACCCTACATGAATGGCACAAATTACTTAGTTCAGAACACCCTACAGTACTGCATGAACCCTAAAGGATGGTGTTACTATGGCACATTTTTTTAATTTAGCATGGAGGAATATCCAAAGAAACAAAAGAAGAACCATTATTACAGCATCAGCCATTGTGGTGGGCGTTACCATGATGATCTTTACTAATGGGTTAATAACAGGACTGCTTGATCGGACTATCACCAACAGTGTTGAATTGGAGACAGGACACATCAAAGTCTACGCCCTCGGGTACCGCGAGAAGTCCGATTTAATACCCACGAACATTGGTATCACAAATTACACAGAAGTACTAGACCTTACAGATGGTGTACAAGGAGTCAACGCAGTGAGTCCCCGAATTCGCGCAGGAGGAATGCTGCACATCAAAGAGGAGACAACCCGTGTCATCATAAATGGTATTACAGAACAGGATTTAAAGGTGAGAGATCTAAAAAAACGAATAATACAGGGTGAATACTTCACAAGAGAAGATGAAAATGTTATCATAATCGGTGAACCACTTGCCGACAGGCTCACCATTCAATTACATGATAAAGTCTTGCTCAGTTGTATAGCCTCTGATGGTACACCCGTTTCCATGTCGTTAACAGTTAAAGCACTGTTTAGCACACAATTTTCATCATACGATAGTACCATGGTATTTCTCCCTCTTAGAAAAGCTCAAGACATGCTCAAAATGGATGGCATAACAGAAATTGTTGTCATGATTGATAATCCAGAAAAAGTAGAGGATGTAACTGCAGACATTGCCTCAACACTACAGAACAAAGGTTACACCTATGAAGTTTTACACTGGGAAGAATTGGCACCAGAACTTGCACAGTTTGCCGAAATGGAGAAAAGTATGTCCTTCCTCTTTATGTCT
>JGI2171J19970_10000273_pt1 | contig 25683 bp, 6 predicted proteins | sample DeeMarSWOR324_28_FD_19970 | JGI IMG/M metagenome (IMG submission 19970) | reverse complement strand
AAGCCACGAACTCGTATCAAGAGTGAAGGATAGGGAGGTTCGAGTTGCAACGAGTGAATTATTAGACGTCCATCGAACTTGAAGGAAATTGAGTTCAGCATCTGAAAGACCTGTTCCGTTAAGATCTAACCATTGTATTGTAACGTTAGTTGTATCTTGATAGGCCGTTGGATCGGGTTGATTGACAATGGTTTGAGTTTGATGCCCAACGATTTGGAACCCAATGGATGCGAATCCATCCCCATATGGACTTGCGGCATCTGCTTGGACGTTCAAAATATAACTTTGAATTGTTGAGATTCTTCCACTTGATGCAAGGAGGGTAATGGTGTAGGTGCCATCAGTATGGTCGACAAGGGTATAGTCGGGACCTTGGGTTAAAGGCGTTGCACCTAGTTGTAGAATGAAACTAGCTCCGCTTATTGGATCACCATCATGGGCTGTGCTTTTAGGATCATTCGCAGAGAAGTCCACGTCGATAACCACATCTTCACCCCAGGGAATGGAGCCTGGTGGTGTGTAGTCGAGGGTTGTGGAGATTTCACGAACGATGATTGTGAGGACGGCTGTACGTGTTATGTAGTAATTTCGTGCCGCTTGGATTGTTAAGGAATATGTCCCAACACTAAGGTGCTCTGAAAGGGTGATATCATACCAGCCTGCTGTGCCATTTGAAGCTCCGGAGGGATTCGTGGAACCCCAGTCAGTCGTCACGGTGGCTCCGGAAATTCCTACGCCAAATTCGTCTTCATAAAAGACTTGCACACTGAAGTCTTCATCCCATGGAACGGTTAATCCCGGGGATTCAGGTGAAGTCAGGGTGGCATCACTTCGAACCAATAAGGTAATCGAATCGGTGGCAGAATCGTGATAAGTGTCATCTGCCTGCACAGAGAAGAGATAATTGCCAGGGCTCATCAGGGAGTTGGAAATCTCGGCTTGATAGAGGTTCCCGAATTCTTGGAATACTATGAAATTACCATCAACGGTACCATTGATTCTAACCGTTTGTGTGGCATTGGAAACCCAGGGATTGGTCGTTTTATCAAGGTCGTCATAGGTGAGGCGGACGAAGAATGTTCCTGTGCCGTAGTTCACGGTCATGGAGGCTGTGCCTGATTCGATGGTTAGGTCAGTGTCGTGGATAATATCGAACTTGGTGGAGTAAAAGCCAGCGGCGGTAGTGACATCATCATCATAGGAGAGGCAGAGGGTGTATTCACCGGCGATATATTTGTCGCCGTCGTCAAAGTCCACGGTGAAGGGTACCGAAGCGGCAGCGGCCTTTGATGATTCATTGGCAATTGCGCCACTGGGATTGTAGAGCGTCAGGTTCACAGTACCGGTTGTTTTAGAGAGGGAAACTGAAATTGAGAGTTGATTCGGACTACGGGGGCTAATATAGTAGGCGTCTTGTACACCTGATACGGAGCCAATACGGTTGGTGGAGGAGAACGTGAAATTCCACCATCCAAAACTGGTGACCACGGAGGGTGGGAGACGCCAATGTGTACTATTACTGGCTGCATTCACAGCAGCGGTTTGCGGATTTAGATTGGGGTCAATCGCACTATAGAGTGTCCATGCTTCTGTAACAGGTTTCTTAATGGTGAAGTTATAATTTTCAAAGTATCTTGGATAGATCGGGGTATTGAACCAAGCTGTCCAGTATACGTTTCCTGCATTTTTGACAAAGAATGCTGTTCCTTCAGGTCCGGTTTGGGCTTCTGTAGTTCTACTACGTTTTATGTAAAGGGTTAACGAGTAATTGAAGGTAACATCTCGGCTAATTGCGCTCGCAGTAGTCCAGATAGCATTAATGTTCTCATCGGAAGGATAGGGTCCCCATGTGCCAGAAACCGAAATTGTGCCTGAACCATAAGTTGGACTCACCCAAGAGGATGTGCTGTTGAGTCGTAATTGTAAGCCATTGGCGGTTGGGCTGGGTTTTCCTCGGACGGTGAGTATAACATTGTCAAAGTCCATGGCGAAATAGTTACTGATGGTCCAATCAAAGTCCACGGTCATGCCCAGAGTAACATCAATGGTGTCAGAAGCCCACGATGCGAGTTCATCAACAGAAAGTGAAAAGTTAATGTTATGGAATCCCCAGCCACCTCTATAGGCGTTAAGGCAATATCGGTGGCAGACAAAGATGCGTTCGGCTCCTCCAACTTCTACATACACGGCCATTTCGTCGTCGTCGTCCCGACCGTGAATGTTATCATCGTAGAATTGGACATCAAAGGAGAGCCAAGCGGAGCTGGGGTCAATCCGGTTGAGGTCGATAGTTTGTGTCCACCCGATATATTCCGTATAACTGGGTCCGGATTGCCAATTATATCCACTCGTATTGGCCCACACGTTGATGCCATCACCGGTTTCTCCCCAGTTTGGTCCATAATTCCACGAAAGACCATCGATACCTGTTCCTGACAATCCAACTTGACTTTCCACCCAGTAGTCTGGTGTCGTCGTTCCGGATTCGAAATTCCCATTTCGAGTGTTACCTATTATGTGAGAAATGTTGTCAAACAAGTTGTACACTGAAGCGGTGAGTTGGTAGCCAGTCCATCCTTGAGGAATCTCAATTTGTCCGGTTGCACTTTCTCCAAAATCAAGATCAGTAACACCTAACGCGGCAGTTTGACCATGCGAGTATTCCTGGACAGTGAGGACCTGTCCCAGTCCTTGGTAAAGATATTCTGAACCATCCCAACTTGGTCCCTCTGGCAGGGGTGGCATAGAGGGCGAGAGAGATGTTTCTGTTTCGAGGCTAGTTCCATTCTCAGCGAATTCTTGAGCCGCTGGGGTCAAGTCAGTTAAGGGTGTAATTAGGATAAAACTGGATAACAAAAACAAAGTCAAGATAGTTAAGGGAATAAAATTTCGTCGCTTCATGTTTTTTTACCCCGGGGTGGTCAGCGGGGCATTGGAGCGTTGTTGCGTGATTCCAGGTCGCAATGCAGTGTGAGGGTCAGATGACGCGTTCATCGGTGACCCTTTAGTGTTACCGCTCCAATTACCGCCAAACCGTTACTTTACGACCGGTGAGGCGCTTTAAAAACATTTACCTGCATCGTTGTCTAAACAAAAAAGAAAAGATTGAGTGCTCAAGAGCATCCTGTGCGTCGAGCACTCAGGAAATCTACTCATCCATGTTTGCGTTTTGTCGCAACGAATTATACGTAGCTTGGCGCTCTTCCTTACTCAGATACTTCAGGTGATCGACTAAGGCTTCCTTCTCTACATCGCTAAGATCCGGAATCTTCGCAAGCTCCCGGCGAATCTCAGCAATCACCGCAACGGGGGCGGCAGGGGCCTCTTGGAGTTCGGGAGGTAACACAGTAGGCGCGGTTCGGTCTTCCCTTTTTACCTTGGGTTCCGGTGGTTCTTCAGGCGGTACTTCTTCCAGTGGGGGCTTTTCAGGCTTAATAGAAGGTGTTTCAGGTGGAGTGGGTTTTGGTGGTGCTTTTACAGGCGCTACTTCTGGAGGTGGTGTTATCGGTTCTTCACGTTGGGTGAGGAAGTCCATCCGACGTTGACCCATCTGGCGCTTCAAGTCGTCGAGGAACCAGATCCGGTCTTTGCGAGGAATCTTTCGCATCTCGTTCGCAAGGACGGTTTTCTCTTCCGGACCTAATCCTGGAATCTTGTCCAATTCAGTCATGATGTCTTCTTCAGTGGCCGTGATTTCTTCCACTTCTTCTGTTTTTGGAATCATAGCTGATGTTGCAGCCACGCCAATCGTACCCATCGCTGTGTCTACTTTGGACTGCATGGTAACTGCACGGGCTTGGAAGCGTTTCAAGTCCTTCCGACCAAGTTTATAGCCTTCATCCTTTTCAACCGTCTTTGCGAGTTTCCGCAAACGACGTACTTCCCACGGAATTGAGTAAACACGGGCCCAGAGAATCCAGCCAATCAGCGCAATGACCACTATTACGGCACTGATAGATCCATAGAAAATTAAGTAATTCGTGAGTTCTGTGAATTCGATATTGACAAAACTTTCAATTTGGTTGACAGGATTATAATTGAATTTCTCAGCAATGAGAGTCAATGTAGTTGAACTGACAAAGGATGTACTAATTGTTATGTTATAAAAACCAGGATGGATTGGATCAGGATTTACCGAGATTGTTCCTCCTATAGGACCTTCATGTTCATAATTAACTTCAGCCCCAGACACTGGTGCATTGTGATATGTGTCATTTAGATAGAGTCCAAAGGAGTAGGTTGTTCCGATATAAAGTGTATTAGGAATAGGCTGGGTTAAACTGAGTTCCATTGGAATAGGACCGACTTCAAGGCTCTTGCTAGTCATTTGGTTTTCATAAAAATCTGAACGAAATTCAATTATGAGTTCGCGGGTGGCTGATGTATTAAATTGGAAATACACAGTCCAATAGCCGAAGTCGGAATCAAAGGTGAAATCTACAGCAGTAATAAAGCTGATGGTTCTTGCTAACACCTCTTCTTCAAGGAGACTGCTATTACTCATATCCTTATAATCAAAGGTTAGGATAAGTGTATCTCCAATGGGAATGAACCAACTGGGGTTCGAATAGGGAACGGAGACATTATAGTCAATCCCATCAATTGTGACGATTGTATATGCACTTATGAGTTCTAATGTTGTTTTTGCCTTGCTGATTGTTAGAGGAACTGAAGTTGACGAGTCACTGTATTTTGAAAATATTGGATGATAGATACTAATTATCCGGGCTTGACTACTTGGAGTTTCATTGGCAGGGAACGAGCAATTATACCATCCGTCAGTACCATTTTCGATGAAATTGTATGGGATCCCTTGCCAAAGGAGATACAGCGTGTGGCCATTGATTGGATTCCACAGACCAAAACCTCGTGTGTCATTAAGAAAGACGTTAATTATGACATTCTGCTTGTAATCCGCTGAATAAGCCGTTTCTTCGACGATAATCTCACAAGGCTTATACCTCACAGTGATTGTGAAAGTGATTTGCTGAGGGATTGTATTTGCAGCGCCAGCTGTAACGGTGATGGTTTGAGGTTGAATCCGCCAGTCAGATGTATCGAATTCACAATAGTAGGTTCCGTCTGCTATGAAGGTGAAATTCTTCAGCACTAAGGAGGTTGAAGCATTTAGTGCGCGAATTGCGGCATTATTCAAAAAGTTCCAGAAGGTCTCATTTTCATGAACTGACCAAAAAGTCACAAAAAGAGTGATTTTGTCATCTATGTAGACTTGTATTGCAGTACTATTTCCTGTTGGAATATCGAGTCTTGTGTTTACTGCTTGAATGCTTACTGTAAAGATGAAAAATTCAGTTTCGTAGTCGGTCATGTTCGTTTGGATGATGAGTTGGGTTCCTGTTGCTTCTGCTAATCCTGTATCGAGTGTTGGAATAATAGTATAGAAGCCAGGAGTTCCCGTGTATGTCATTAATTCCCAGTCTGAAGTATACCATTTGTAGATGATTTCGGTGCCGTTGGCTGAGGTCATTGGAGTTCCGGTTAAAACATCTTCAAGGTAAACTGTGACAGGAATGAGTTCTCCCCAGTAAACAATTATATTCTCGCCAATTGGGTCGATTTTTACCAGTGAAAGAGGTGCTTTATGGATTGTAATGTCAACATCTCTGATTTGTTCTTCATAATTTGATTTAGAAGCGGTGAGGTAGAAGGAGAACGCTCCTGCAGCGAGACCTGTTGTGTCAATCATAATTACCCAGGTTCCATCCATTCTCTGAGTATAATTGAATGTCAATCCAATATCAATAAACCAAATTACATCGGTGATATTTTCGAATCCGTGGTCTCGATCTTGGTATAACGCCTCAATAACCAGCCATTGAGAGTAGTATAGTGTAGAGGGTTGCGACCAATCGAGCGTTGTGCGAATTTCACGGACACGTGCTGAAACGAAGGTTTCTGCAGATGCATAGTATGGGAAATATTGTGGGTCAAATCCTGTGGGCCACGTTAGTGTGATGCGGAATGAATAAGTTCCTATATCAAGATTCATACTTCCGCGAATAATTAGTGTGTAGTTACCGTCAGTTCCTGGCCAGGAGGAGGCGGGAACGTACCAGTATGAATCATTCCATCCTGTTATATCGTCACATTCAACAAGAATGCCAACATATTCACTGCCATTAGTGATTAATCCTCCACCAGTCGTCTCGTAATGCAAATTGATGATGATATCATCACCAGTTGGCTCGGTTTGGATGGTTTCGGAGTAAAGAATGGTTTCAGTTCCTACTGTGCGGACTGAAAATGCTTTTGTTGCTATAGTATAGAAAGGCGCATTTCCACCAATCCAACTAGCCTCTATTTTCAGGTTGAAGATTATGTTAACCGCTCCTAGTTCACTAGCATTGATTAAAACGCGATAGTAAAGGGTTGGTTCGCTCCAACCTGCACCAAATGTTATGTCTTCAATATAATAGGTAGCAGAGATTTCACTATCGTTTGCAGCATGTAGGATACGGATTCGTACATAAGTACCAGTTGTTAAATTATCGATACCCCAGTCATCAAGGACGTCAGTATAATTTAGGTAGACGATAACATTATCCGCATAGTTGGTGTCGGGTGGATTCGTATTGATAATGCGGGTTTCTCGGGTTTCGGATGTTAACCAAACGCCCACCCACTGTTCTTCGTAGTCTGATGGATCTGCTATCCACCCAAGGGTGATGTTAATCCAGTAACTTCCTGGTGATGGAGTTTGATTAGAGTTGATAGTGATAAGGTATTGGCCATTTCCTAAGTCTGACAATGAAAAGCTTGGATTACTCCAACTACCATTAGTGAAGATGGTATTTTGATCAGAACCAGTAATGCCGTCTCCATCTTGGGAGCTTGCATCATCGCGAACGCGATAGATTATTGTGATGTAGAAATCTTCACCATAGGGCGCGGCGTCAACTGGCTCTTTTTCAATCTCAGTGTATACGGTACGGATGTTAAATGACATTGGGGGATTGGCGATTCGGGCAGATCGATATGGATCCGTTGGGTGATATGCATCAACTTCGATTTCATAACTCTCAATACCAAGTGCCTTTGTAATGGTGATGCGGTAGTATCCGGGGTATGGTGTGACGGAATAGTCACTTGGAAGAAGGACTAAACCCCCGATGCCCGTGACGGTAATAGTGGCTCCGGAAATAAATGCCCCGTTGTTGGAGCTTTGTCCATCCAGGATGAAGTATTGCACATCGACAGTAACATTATCGCCATAAGGTGTTGTTGGGACTCGTGAGTAAGCAAGTGTTGTGAAGAGAGCACGCACGGTAATTGGGACATTGCTGAGTTCTCTATTAGTAAATTGGGCTGGGCTAGATATTAAAATGTCAAAGAAATAGGTCTGATTAGTCGGGAGTTCTGTAGCAAAGATGGTGATGGTATAGGTGCCATCTGCATTGTCCAGGAAGGTAAAGTTCACACCCAGAGTTAAAGTCGCTATGCTTATTGTAGCTCCTGTGATTGGATCTCCATTTTGGAATGCAATCGTGTCAGAAACGGTGTAGTTCACTTCAAGAATCCCATCTTCTCCCCAAGCGACGACCGGTGGGCTTTGATAAGTAAAGCTAGTGGCAAGCGCACGAATAGTGGCTGCTGTGTACACCGTGTCATTCTCATAGCTTGCTGAAGTGTACACGTATATATCTAGTGCATGAGTTCCTAACGCCCAACCTGTCGTATCTATGGTAACCGTGAAGATACCATCGTCAGGTAAGCCATTTTCTACCCATTGTGTCCAGTTTCCACTATCAATAAAGAGGGTTGTTGGACCTAGAATCCGTATGGCGATAAGGTCTGCATCAGGAAATGATGTACCTGGCTCATCATCATCGTCAACGCGTAAAACCATGGATCCATTATTTTGCCAGGGTATAGTGGTTATGGGATCGATATCACTAGCAATGTAGTGGTTGCGAATCCGAAAACCGATGGTTTGGTCGGCATTTTGATGGTATGCATCGGGGGCGATAACATGCAAGGCAAGGGAATAGATTTTCACTATGGAGATTTTTCCACTTGAATAAAGGATGGTTAATGTGTACTGACCGCCACCGTTATCAACGAGAGTATAATCACCTGGATCGAGTACACTGCCATCGAGCAAAGTTCCTGCGATACTTGTTACTCCGGTAATCCCATTACCGTCTTCACCACTTGCTGAATCATCCACAATATAATTGAAAACGATAATGACATCTAAACCCCAGGCTGTGCTACCTACTGGATCGTATATGATTGCGGTACGAATTGTTCGAATTTCAAACCCAATATTGATGCTTGCATCATCATGTTGGGTATCCGGTGAGTTCACATAGAGATCCAATGAATAGGTCTGAATGCTACTAATTCTACCACTTGAGAAGAGAATTGTAAGAGTATATTGTCCCCCGCCATTATCGACTAGTGTATAATCACCGGGATTCAAAGCACCACCCTCAAGCAAGGATCCCGCAAGTGAGGTGATACCCGTGATTCCTATGCCATGCTGAGAACTGGCAGGATCATTCACTTGATAATTGAAGATAATGACCACATTTGTACCTCGGGGAACAGGAGGCGTGGGAGTATAATTTATGAGGGTGACAATAGACCGTACGTCGAATTGCACGGATCGGTCTGCGTCGTCATAATTTGCAGCTGGTTTATTCACATAGAGGTAGAGGGTATATGATTGAATGTTGTTGATTCTAGCGCTGGAATTAAGAATTGTAAGAGTATATTGACCAGCTCCTTCATCAACTAATGTGTAATCGGTACCAACTAATCCAACGGCATTTAGTGTTGACCCTGAAATGTCTGTTAAACCAGTAATACCATTACCGTGTTGGATACTCGCTAAATCACTTACCCGATAATAGAATGTAATAACAACATCATCACCCCAAGGTGTTGGTGAGGGTGGGTCAATCGTCACATGAGTTGTTAAGGCACGAATATCGAAGGTAATGGTTTGGTCAGCGTCATCATATTGAGCGGCAGGGGCATCAAAATGTAATTCCAATGTATAGGTCCTAATACTGGACAATTTCCCACTGGAATAAAGAAGAGTGAGGGTGTACTGACCGCCACCGTTATCGACCAGACTGTAGTCACCTGATACTAGGGCTATAGCATCTAAGGTAGATCCACTAATGCTCGTTACTCCGATAATCCCATTCCCGTGCTGGGCGCTGGATGTATCTTCAACCAAATAGAATACAGTGATAACCACATCCTGACCCCAAGGCGTCGGAAGGGGCGGCGTATAGGTAATCTTTGTACCCAACAAGCGAACAGTAAATGATGTTGTTCGGTCTGCAGTATCGTACTCAGCGCTGGGCGCAACAACATGCAGAGCCATTGAATAGGACTTGATACTCGAAATAACTCCACTGCTAAATAGGATAGTAAGAGTGTACTGGCCCCCACCATCATCAACCAGAGTATATTCACCGGGGTTCAGAGCTACTGCGTCAAGAGTGGAGCCGGTAATTGAAGTGACCGCGATTATGCCTGTTCCGTCATTAGAACTGTCTAAGTCGTTGATGATGTAATAGAAAGTGATGACGACGTCTTCACCCCACGGGGTCTGGGGAATCGGATCAAAGGAAATCGAAGTCCGCAACGTCCGGACACTGAAACTAATTGTTTGTGATGCATTCTCATGTTGAGCATCAGGAGAAACGACAAAGACAATCAGAGAATACAACTTGACGCTAGATAGTTTCCCACTACTAAATAGAATAGTTAGAGTATATTGACCTCCACCATTATCAACGAGTGTATAGTCGCCGGGGTCGAGTGCGACAGCATCAAGGGTTGATCCTGTGATACTAGTAACGCTTGTAATGCCTGAGCCATCTTGGGAGCTGGTGGGGTCATTTACAGTATAGTAGAAGATGATTTCGACATCTTCACCATACGGTGTGGGACTGACTGCATCATACGTGATGAAGGTTCGAATGGTCCGAATTTCGAATGTGATGGTTTGGTCAGCATCATCATGTTGGCTATCAGGAGCGACGACATGCAGGTCAAGAGTATATGTTTTGATGTTGTTGATGATTCCACTGGTAAAAAGTAGTGTTAGGGTGTATTGACCACCGCCATTATCTTCAAATGTATAATCTGTGACGAGGAGTGGTGCTCCATCCAATTGGGACCCAGCAATTGACGTTACACCAGAAATCCCGTTTCCATGGTGACTACTGGACGGGTCATTGACCTTATAGTAGAAAATGATGACGACATCCTCACTCCAAGGTACTGGAATGACAGGGTCATACGTAATTTCAGTTGCGAGAGTTCTCACATCAAAAGTGATTATTTGATTCGCATCATCATGTTGAGCATCTGGGGAGTTCACATAAAGGTACAAGCTGTAAGATTGGACGGTATTGATCTTTCCACTCGAGTAGAGGATGGTGAGTGTATATTGACCTCCGCCATTATCTACGAAGGTAAAGTCGCCAGGATCAAGAAGAACCGCGTCAAGGGTGGATCCTGCTATATTGGTGACGCCAGTGATGCCGTTGCCGTGTTGGGTGCTAGCGAGGTCACTAACCCGATAATAAAAGGTGATTATAACATCGTCACTCCACGGAGTTTGTGTCGGTGGATCAATCGTTACTTGGGTTGTCAGGGTGCGAATATCGAAGGTAATGGTTTGATCAGCAGCATCATATTGGACAGCTGGAGCATCAAAATGCAACTCTAGCGTATAGGTCTTAATGCTGGACAGTCTCCCACTGGAATAAAGGATTGTGAGGGTGTATTGTCCAACCCCATTATCAACTAACGTGAAATCACCTGCAATAAGAGGTGCGCCATCAAGTGTTGAACCCGTGATGCTGGTGACGCCAGTGATGCCGTTGCCATGTTGTGCACTGGACGTGTCTTCGACCAAATAGAACACAATGATAACCACATCCTGCCCCCACGGTGTAGGAAGAGGTGGCGTATACGAAATTTTCGTTCCAAGTACTCGGACTGTGAAAGTGGTGGTTCGATCTGCGGAATCATATTCAGTGCTTGGGGAATCGACGTGCAAGGCTAGCGAGTAGGATTGGATGTTCGAAATTACTCCACTACTGTACAGAATAGTGAGGGTGTATTGGCCCCCACCATTATCAACGAGGGTATATTCTCCAGGGTTCAAGGCGACGGCTTCGAGTGTGGAGCCGGTAATGGAAGTGACCCCAGTGATGCCGGTGCCGTCATTGGAGCTGTCTAGGTCGTTGATGACATAGTAGAAAGTGATGATGACATCTTCGCCCCAGGGGGTCTGGGGAATCGGGTCAAAGGAAATTGAGGTTCGTAGTGAACGAATTGTGAATGAGAGCGTTTGTGTCGCATCTTCGTGTTGAGCATCGGGTGAGTTCACATAAATGTACAGGGAGTAAGTTTTGATACTGTTTACCAGCCCACTTGAATAGAGAATAGTTAGAGTATATTGACCTCCACCATTATCAACGAGTGTATAATCACCGGGGTCGAGAGCGATAGCATCGAGGGTCGATCCTGTGATATCGGTGACGCCAGGGATACCAGTCCCATCTTGGGAGCTGGTGGGGTCATTTACAGTATAGTAGAAGATGATTTCGCCATCTTCACCATACGGTGTAGGGCTAACCGCATCATAGGTAACAAAGGTTTGGATTGCTCGTATAGAAAATCCAATTGTTTGGTTAGCGTCGTCATGTTGGCTATCAGGCGAGTTCACATAAATGTACAGGGAGTAGGTTTTGATGCTGGTTATTAGACCACTTGAGTAGAGTATGGTGAGGGTGTATTGGCCGCCCCCATTATCTACAAGTGTGTAATCTCCTCCTGTGAGTGGTGTTCCATCTAGTGTGGAGCCAGAAATATCGGTTACGCCTGTGATACCATTACCATGTTGACTGCTTGCAGGATCATTGACACTATAGTAAAAGGTGATTATCACGTTCTCGCTCCAGGGCACAGGAATCACTGGATTGTAAGTAATCTGTGTAGCCAATGTTCGAACGGTAAAGCTCGTGGTTTGAGCAGCGTTTTCATGTTGGGTATCTGGTGTGTTTACAAAAACGTAGAGTGAATATGTTGTAATACTATTGATCATTCCGCTGGAGTACAGGATGGTGAGGGTGTATTGGCCCCCACCATTATCGATTAGTGTATAATCGCCACCGAGTAGGGGGGCACCATCGAGAGTGGAACCAGTGATGTTGGTGACACCAGGAATTCCTGTACCATGTTGACTACTAGCTGTATCACTGACACGATAATAGAACGTGATAACAATATCTTCACTCCAAGGTGTTGAAGCAATGGGTTCGAAGGTAACTTGGGTGATTAATGCCCGAATCACGAAGGTAATTTGCCTGTTATTGCCGATGTATTCAGATGAAGGCGAGATAACATACAATTGCAATGTGTAGGATTTGACGGTATTTATTCTCCCACTGGAGTACAGGATGGTGAGGGTGTACTGACCGCCACCATTATCCACAAGGGTATATTCGCCGCCAAGGAGGGCACTTCCATCAAGCGTCGTTCCAGTCAGGCTTGTGACACCGGTGATTCCTTCTCCATCATGTGAACTATCGGGATCATCAACAGTATAATAAAACGTGATTACCTGGTCTTCACCTCGCGGTGTTGGTTGTGGTGGATCATAGGTGATAGATGTTTCCAAAGCTCTTACATTAAAGTTGATGGATCTGGTGGCATCACTATACTTCGAATCTGCTGGTGTTACTTGAAGAAGGAGGGAGTAGGATTTTACAGAATCAATTACTCCACTTGAAGAAAGGATTGTTAGGGTATATTGACCACCTCCAAGATCTGAGAGGGAGTAATTAGTCCCTTCAGTAAGTGGAGTTCCATCAAGTTGAACAATAATCGATGCTCCGCTCAACCCAGTTCCATCATGTTGGCTGTCTGGATCATTAACGGTGTAATTAAAGGAAATCACTACGTCTTCGTCCCAAGATACGGATCCAGGCGGTGTGTAAGTGATGGTCGTTGAGATTTCACGAATTACAATTGTAAGAACTAAAGTCTGGTTTTGATAATAATTGAGGTCTGCTTGGATTGCAAGGGAATAGGTACCGGGTGTAGGTTTATCTGTGGTGTCTACGGTTATATTATACCATCCTGCAGTTCCGGTGGGTGTAACAACAGTACTTGGCCATCCGGTAGTGGTAATTGTGGCTCCAGTGACCCCGGTATTGTTGTAGACATCCCAGTATTTGACTTGAACAGTGAAAACTTCATCATAAGGGACCGTTAATCCAGGTGACTCAGGAGATGTAAGAGAGGTTCCACCTCTGATAAAGAGGTTAATTGATGTGCTCTTTGAATCGAAGTCCGTTTTATTAGCATCAATGCTAAGTACATAATCCCCTGGCCCTAGTATATTCTTGGCAATTTGTGCCTCATAATATCCACCAGAAGCATAGAAACTGATAGGATTACCAGAAACATTTCCGTTTACAGTTGCTCCTGTAATGGGTAGATTAGTGTCAGTATCTAAGAATTGGACACGTGGATAGAAGTAACCGGTATCTGCATAGGTGACCCACATATCTGATTCATCGGGAGTTAATGTGGTGGCATGTTCTATACTGATAATTTTTGATTGAAAGCCTGCGGAGGTGATGGAATAAGTGTCACCGTTGTCATAGCTGATGCAGAGTGTGTAATCTCCGGCTGGGTATATGGTTCCATCAGTGAATTGGATGTTCGGAAACGTGACAGTGGTACTCGTGACGGTTTGGGATGATTCATTGATAGGATATCCTGTTGGGTCGTAGAGCGTTAAGTTGGCCTGTCCAGAAGAAACCGAGATCGTAGCCTCTACTGTCAATGTTGAGGGGCTGCCTGGACTAATCCGAAAAGTGTCAAAATTCGTTGTTATAGATGATACACGGTTTGTGGAAGCAAGAGTGAAGTTCCACCAACCATATACATCATTCACAGCCGCGGTAGAAAGTTCAAAATGCGTGGCTGTAGTCGTGACTACGCTTGTGCGGTCATTGAAGAGCGCGTCTGTCACTTCATACAGAGTCCAAGTTTCCGTGGTTGGACGAATGATTGAAAGATTGTAATTTTCAAAGAAATATGGTTGATACGAATACACCCAAGTAGTCAAATAAACGGGTGTATTATTTCTTGCAACAAACTGCGTTCCATCTGGACCCACCTGTTGTTCTGTGGTTGCTTCTTTTGTTATGTATAATGTTAGATCATAATCAAAGCTTACTAATCGTGCATCATTATCGGTTGCTTCCCAATGAGCAAGAACCTCTTCATGGACTGTAGTAGGATTCGCCCAAGTTCCAGGTACAGAATAGGTTCCAACACCATAATCTGCGGTTTGAGCAATTGTGGTGTTCATCATCAAGTCAAGCCAGATATGGTTTGGATTGACTTTTCCTCGGACTTCTAAGGTCACATCATCAAAATCGAGTGCCCAGTATTCATAATCCCATGCGGCTTGTGCACCAGTCCAAGAGAGACCTAGTCGGACATTAATGTTTCCAGGAACTGACCATGTGAGTAAATCATCATAAGGAATAGAGATATTCAAATTATACCATTGTCCGTTATTTGGACAGCGTTCATCAAGGAGCTGTCGATAGACAATTCCAGCAACTTCTGCAAAAATTACCATTCGACCGCGACCTCCACTAGAACCTGCTAAGAGGTTAACCCGTACCCTAAAGGTTAATTTTGCATATTCAGGATCATCTCGTTGAATGTTAATGGCATTTCGCCAGACAATATATTGTGTGGCATCCCAATTGAATCCGCTCCACCATTCTATCCATGTTCTTACTCCGTTTCCTGAATAACCGTACCCTGATCCCCATAGGGTTCCGTAGAATGGGTTCGTGGTATTATCTGGTGGTATGATATTGTATTGACTACTCCATGCAGTACCAATATTTTCGAAATTCCCGTTTTCTCGGCTCCCTTGCATGAAATAGGGTTGATCATAAAGGTTGTAGACGTTCGCATCAAGCTGATAACCCGTCCAGCCAGCAGGTAAGCGAATTTCACCATATTCGTCTTCACCATAATAAAAATCGGAAACTTGTAGCGAAAGATTGGAACCTTGGGCGTATTCGGTGGTTGATAGTGTTGTTCCCATACCTTCATACTGATATTGTCCATCTGAATAGACGGGACCTTCAGGGAGTGGGATTGGTGAACTTTGTACTCTTGTTGCAGAGTTGGAATCAATAGGTAATGGAGGGGTTTCTTTCGCTTCACTCAAATTAGATGAAGGAGTGATCCCTTGTGGGAAGGCGATGGAGAAAAGAAAGAGGGCTAGTAAGAAGCCTAATATGATGGGTTTTCGGTTCATGTTTGTCAATCCCGGGGGTGCACGGTATCATGTTAAAGCGGAACCTTCGAAGCTCAACCGGTTGATGTGAGTCTGTTGTGAACTCTGCTCCCTGTTTTGGATTATGAAGTTGTCCGCTTTCTGTAACCAAACCACAAAGAACCGAATATGTGACGTTTTAAATACGTTTAGCTGGTTTGATGGTTATTTGATTAGACGCTGTTTGCTATAAAGGGTTAAAAGCACAGACTCTCCAAACCAGTCTAATTCGAAGGCTTTTTCTCATTTTTTGCGTTCATTTCCTCCTTGTGACCACGAATCTGGTCAGATTTTCACAGATATTATATGTACGCTGACCACACCCAATGAATAATGGGGATGAACTTCCCCGATTAATCGCCATAACCGGTCGAGGAACGACTTGTGAATTCAACGAATGAGAGTAGATGAACATGACTGATGAACTGGATCTTGAAATTGTAGAAGGCTATCGGAAAGACCTAGCGAAACCGATGGCTGCGATGTTCAATTCCTGGGATGAATTGTGGCCTGGTGGGTTTACGCAAGGTGTGCCGATGACACCTGAAAGGGTGGACAAGGATTTTGGGTCGCAACGAACGGTTATGCAGCTGATTGCTCTGGATAAAACGACGAATGAAACGGTGGGCTATTGTTCCTTATTGCAGCATTGGCGGGATAAGGAAGCGGCCTATATCGGGCTTCTGGGGGTTTCGCCACAAGCCTTGGGGAAAAAGGTGGGCAAACAGCTGCTCTTACGAAGCATGGAGATAGCTACACAGAACGGTTTTGAACGTGTTGACCTGCACACTTGGGCAGGGAACCTTCGGGCCGTACCCTTGTATAAGAAAATGGGCTTAATGTGGGATCCTGAAGGCGAAGGAGTACATCTACGAGGATACATTCCTGGAATCCTGCAACATCCGTTATGTGCTCTTTTCTTTAACGTCCATGATGCTCCTCTTGGGTGGTATGTTTTCCAGCAACGGGACCTCGCCCAAGCACCGGACGATATGCAGCAGAATGGCATGAAAGTCTTTTCGTATTCTTTTCAGGCTGATTCGGATGTATTACATGTGGTGGTTGATCGATATGCTAGTGCTATCTCAGGGGTTGAGTATACCGTTGCTGACCAGCGGTTGAAGGTGAATGCCAGGGTTAAAGATCATTTGGTGTTCTGTGGGATTCCATCTGAGTATATCCTTGAAGTGGAAAATGGCCTAGCTGAAACCTGTTCAGTGTATGTTCAACTGGAAGGCTTTTCGGGATTGCATTTTCAGAGCAGTACTGAGCATTCTTTGGTGATTCCTCCAAACGAATCCACTGTGATTGTAGCCCCCTTTTCGCTTGATGCGACGACGCCCATATTTCGTAAGGATTTCAAAAGTCCGGTAATAACAGCGAACCTAGAAATTAATGGCAAAAAGGCTCAGCTGCAGACTGGGTTGAAGATTCAATCCGCGGCAGAAATTCAACTAAAATTTGGACATTGTCGTATTGTGCCAGGGGGCAAAGTTGAGTTTCCCGTCACAATCCAGAACAATACTGTGCTTCCCTTGGAGGGGACAATTCAGTTTCATCTTCCCGATGCACCAATCAGTGTCTCACCAGTGGAAACCGGTGTGAAACTAAAATCAGAAGGTGTCGCAGGTCTAGCTATCGACGTATTGGCAGCTCCGGAGCTCAATCCTGGAACATATGATATCTGGGCATCGCTTCAACTACAGTCAAGCAAGGATACGAACGTCTCAGTGACAACTCGGCAATTTCGAATTCCGATCTTCAACATAGCCGAAGGGAATGTGGCGATTGGCGAAGATGACTGGCAACGGCGAATTATTGTTGCAGGCAGGGACTATTTTGTTGAAATGGCCCGGGAGGGTGGAACGGTCACAATCCCTTTCCTCTTTGGGATTGGGGGCTCTCTCTTCCTTCGAAGGGAAATTGGTCCACCATTTGGACTCAGCCCCTTTCGATATGCTGAACAGGATATTCAAGTGGACCAACAAGCGACATCAACACAAATCACTCTGAGTGCGGAGCATTTTGAACGCCCCCTCCTTGTTGAAACACGTGTTATTCTCGAAAAGAATAGTCCAGTAATTCAGCAGGAGACTTGGGTTACTAATAATGGATCGGAAAGTCACACATTTCAACTACGCCTTATCGGACCAGGGGGCATCATAGTTGGCGGTGGAAAGTCAATCCTTCCCTTAACCTCGGGTATAGTCGAAGATAGGTTATCGAGTCTCCTAGTGAGTTACCCGGCAATCTCCAGTAATCCAGACAGCTTCATGGAATCGTGGGTCGCTGCATCCACGCCCACCTTTACGCGTGGTCAAGTATGGAACCCTGAGAACGTGGAAGAAGTCCGCATTGGCCTTGGTCGTATTGGACGCCTTAGTTATCGTCCCGTCACATTAAGTTCTGCAGAAAAACGACGAATTAGCCAAGTATTTTATGTTGCACGAGCGATTGACTGGAATGAAGTGCGTCGTGTTTGGCAGGAAAGGGTGGAAAAGCGGATTTCACTTCAAAACGAAGAACAAATTCTTATGGAAACGTCGTCGCCCATGAGGATTGCTCCACCACCAATTATCATTCCTCATCGAGATACAATTAAACGGAATTTTTCTTTCCAATATGTATCTACAAGTCCTCAAACGGGTGAATTTACAATTGAACCTCCACCTGGTTGGATCGCATCATTAAGGCTTCAGAATGAAATGGCTGCAGGGACATCAGTATTGGTTGAGAATGTCACAGGTAAGAATCTTCCACAACTGCATTTGGTTCTCAGACCGAGTAAGACTATCCCTGATCAATTTGCGATTTTCACTGGACAAGCGAGTTGGCAAATCCCTGTTGGAGAACGCCAATCTTTTCCCATCGTACAGTTGGGTTCATCAAAAGACGTTGTTGAAATCACTGAAGAAGAAGACCAGGGACTGACAAGCTTTCGCATTTCGAACGGGGTACTTGAATTCAAGGTGTCAGCAGAGTATGGTGGCTGTCTTTATTCACTCAAGAACTCATTGGGAACTGAACTCCTTAGGACGGCATTTCCAACTCCGACACCTAACGTGTTTCAACAGAACTACCATGGTGGATGGCAACCCTTTGTTTCAGGAATTGATGAAGAAATCTTTCAGGCAACCACCAATCAAGAGAAAATGCGAGTAAAAACCTGTAAGATAGGCGATATTTGGAAGGGTGTAGAAATTCGATGGAAAGGGAAGTTACAACCCTGTTGTCGTGGAGTGGACTTTACTCTCCAATACTTAACGGCTCCGGGTAGCCCTCTTATTTTGTCTAACTGGGAAATCCGAAATTCAACCACTGCAGCGCTTCGACTATTGGCGTTTCAGGGCCTGGATCCCGCATTTAATGGAGATCTCTCGGGTGCCATTCTCCGAACGCAATGGGGAGATACTCTAACAGATTTACGAGGAAGCCCAATACCTGCGGCGTTTATGCCTGATTCGAATTTTACATGGCTCCAGCGCAATCCAACGAAGAATGATGTTGTTGAGAGTACAGCATTTCTTAATTCGGGAACCCAGCCTAGCTTACTTGTGCTTTTAACCCATGAATTTAGTTGGATCTTCTCCTATTCGGATCTCTTCCTTCGTGCAAAAGAGAAACGCACGCTTCGGTCAGCGATTTTCATCAATCCGCTTGATGGGAAACATATCAAAGAAATCCAGCACCTGCTTGATGTTCTTTTCTAATGCTTTCATTGAATTCAGGTAAGAAAACGCTCTACTATCGAATGACTTATTTCTTCTAAGAAGAGAAGGTTATTTAGGCTAGGACCTGCCTTTGAGGTAGTTGGCTTGCTTCAGCGAGGAATCGGACAGTGAAGCTGATAGTATCGTGTCCCACATGTGGTGAAAAAGGTGAACTAGAGGTTCCTGAGACTACGTGGGAACGGATGGAATCGAATATAATTATCGGGCGAGTTCCACCTGGTAAAGTCTGTGAGCATGGCTTCAAAGTGGAATTTTCCCGCTCAGGGTTGGTTTTGGGATATCATGACCTCAACGCTGAAGCGAAGGATTTTCAGATTCGCCCTGTGAGTTTTACTGTTCAGAGTGCTATCCGAAATTTGAGCATTGATGTAGTGGCAGCATTATTGACTGCCGGAATTAGTGAGGAAACAATTGTCCTAATGGGTTCGTTAGCCGTGACTATGGGTATCCGTGAATTCATGGAACGAGTGTTACCGGACAGTGTGGATGTAGGATCGGCTATCTATATGGTGACGAAGGAAGAGTATGCGGACTTACCCGAATCAACGAAAAAACATATGACAGTTGACCTTTCGAAGAAAACGATAATCAATCCTGCTTTTGATGATGAACAGTTGGAGTGGGTTCGGCGAGTACTCCAGCGTGCGAACATGGTGACAGATCAACAAGTATCTGAGGACTTAATTTTGAAAGAGACCTCCAAGTTACGCACGACGGTGAGTTTACTCCGCCATTTGGCTACACGACGGGGCGCAGGAATCGAGGGGAAAAAGAAGGCGGGTCTCGAATAATCGTCTAGCGATTTCTGGGATTATGCTTTTTCATTTGAGCTACGGTAAATGTCGATACAGGAGAGTTTGATTTGGGTGTGTATCCGTTCAGGGATGAGTTGGGATTGCCAAAGGGCATGTAATCCTGAATAAAGAAGGCTTTCAATTTGCGGGTCTTGGAGAAGATTATGACGTGGAGAAAATCGGGTAATTTCTTTCGCAATTTTGGCATCATTTTCGAGAGCCGTTTCAAGAGGTTCTTTCAGATATTTCACGAGCTCAGGTGAGAGTGGTGCCACAGGTGCGGTTCGCTGTCCAATCGACAAGGCCGAGGTTTGTTTGGTGGGCGGGATAACAAGGGGTGGAATCACAATGAGTTTGATTGTATCATCTGCACGTTTCAAACCGGCCAGATAGATTGGGACATAAATCGGTTTGTCCGAGTCAGCTGGTAACGAAGCACCTGGTTCAATGAGATACTGTTGAAACGTCGAGAGTTGATTTTGACTAAAGTTAATGTGATTGACTATGAGGTCGTCAACCTCTGTTTCATAGCTTTTGAGTTTATCTAACCTATCGCGAGTTTCCTGGAGACGGATTTCTCTTTCCTCTTCTAAAACGTCAACTCGCGCGATCTCTTTCTTTTCTTGGGCCTCATAGCCGTGGCGGACTTTGGCTTTTCGTTCATCTGACTGGCGATCCAAATCATCAAGAGCTCGTTGTGTTTGTTGAATTTGCTTTCGCGTTTCTTTTGAATGATTCCGCAGATCTGTTGCAAAGGTGTTGAACTGATCAAGGGTCTGATTCAGTCGATTGAGATAGCTATCAGCGCCTAGATTGCCGCCAGTTTTCTTTGCCATAAATTCTTCGAGGGCTGCATGTTGTTGGGCGATTTCTTGGTTGATGGGTTCGAGGCTGGTTTTCAGTGGAATGAGTAGTTTCTTTTCTTGGTCTTGTCGCCAGCGGTCCACCTCAGTGATATCTCTGTTTTCTTGTTTTGCTAATTCTGTTAAGGCACCATCAATTTCACGTTTCAGTGTGGCTTTCCGCGTGTCGTAGTGCTCTTCAAGTGTAGTAATTTCTGTTTGAATACGTTCTTCCCATGACTGGATATCCTTTTGGAAATGTGAGCGGAATTGGGTCCATTGATTGGCGGCTTCTTTATGAGTCTCTATGGCTTCTGCAAAAAACTGTTCAGCCTCTTTTTTGGCCTGACCGTAATTCAATCGGCTGGGCAGTTCAACGCCAAATTGGTTATCCCCATTTGTAATTCGTGAGAGCTGCTGCATGAGATGAGCGAGTTCAGTGGGGACGGTGTGGATATCAAAGGGAGTAGACTGGGCAGCGGTTCGGACTTCGTCCTTGAGTTTATCCATTACCGCTAGGTATTCAGGTGATGCGTTCACCTTGAGAAGTGCTTCATAACGACTGGCTGGCGGGACAAATCCACGAGCCACTTGCGGTTGAAGGAGTTTGAGTCCGTCAATAAGCAGAAGCTGATTTTCAGGACTAGGCACAACCCAGAAGGGCCAAAGAAGTTTGGCAATAAATTCGTAGCATCCTTCGTTGATTGGCTTGAAGCCGTTATCGGCTCGACGAATGTCATCAAGGAGGAGGTGGATGGCTGCGAGTTCTAATCGTGAATCTAAAATCCAATCGCCATTGACTTCGGGATCATCTAGAGCTTTGCCTTGGAGCTTGGACCCATCTAAAGCAAAGGGGAGTGTGAAGAGGGTTTCATGTCCTTCAGAGGTGCGTTTGGTAGAAACGATGAGTTCGATGTCTTTCCCAAATTTCTTAAACGGTGTTGGGTTACCATCCCAGTCTGCCACGCGATCAGCGAACTTCTCGATGAATTGGCGTTTGACCTCAGTTAAAACGATCTTTACGTCTTTTGGGTTATGCCCCTTATCGGAGGCAATGGCGAACAGCAGATCCTCGGTGTGCTCATAATAGAAACTGACGTCTCCCATTTGAATGGTTTCAATGCCGCCGTGGCCCAGCTCTTCAGCGAAAGCAGAGAGTGCGCTATAGAACCCACTGAAGATGACTTCATCGACGCCCCGCTTGCTGAACGCCTTGTGTACTAGGACTTCACCAGTCCGTTTAAGTACATAAACATCCCGAATCATACGAGCGTCACTGCTTAGTGTGCAACTATGTAAAAAACGTGACGGAAATTATAATAACCCGACTTAACTCTCGGTGCGCTTTTTTCCGGTTCACTACGCCTTGAATCGGAAATACCCGAACTTGGTCGTGCGCTCTATGGCATCATCGGAACCCTGGTACATCACAAAGCTCCGTAAATTGGCGGATCCCCTCTTTTGGGTTCCTTTCATTGCCATTATGATTTTTAAACTCGCCATTTTTCATTACGCTTCACTTAGTTATCTCCTCCTTGGACAACACCCCTCCTTCGGAATCCCTTTCGAACTAGGTGAATATTATTCCGATTTTACCTATTACTACATGGCTTTTGTCCGGTTGTTTGTCCAAGGAAACCTTCCCTACACGGAGGCGTTGTATACTATTAATAACGTTCAAGTCTACATCTATCCCCCTCTCTTTTTGTACATCCTCGGGGTTTTCTACTATATTCCCTCTGAACGGATGTTTCCCAACATTGTGTTTACTGCTGCATCACTTGGTCGAGACTTGGATTTTCTCCGGGTAGGATTTGCGTTTATCGTGTTCGATTTGGCTACCTGTGTGCTAATGTACATCACGGCTCGGAGATTAACCACCAAACGGGTGATTCCAGTGGTGGTGATGCTTTTGTATGCATTGAATCCAGTGTCACTGTGGTGGGGGGACTATCTTTGGCTAAGTACACCAATTCACACCTTCTTTCTTGTGCTGGGATTTTACTTCATGATTCGCGGTGATCTCCGTTGGGCTGCCCTATGGATTGCGATTGGAACGATGGTGAAACAAACTGCGGCCTTACTGTTGCCTGTCATTCTGTTCTTGGAATACCGCCATGGTATGAAACGCGTGCTCACCTCTCTGGGAATCATGATAGGAGTAGCATTCGTTCTTTCAATGCCTTACCTTCTATTGTTCCCACTCGATTATCTTCAAGTAGCGATATCAGGAATGGGATCCTACTGGTTCTATGATGCTCCTCCTGCGGCCACTCATCCCGTACCAGTCTCCGCCTTTGCTGTTTTTTGGCCAGAACCATTCAAATTTATTGTTATCGCCGCTGTGTTCAACGGAATTCCGTGGGCGGTATCTCTAGGTCTTCTTTGGTTATTGGCTTACCTTATCCCCGAACAGCCAAAACAACGGTATCGAGAGCAAGTCGTGTTTTTGGCATTGCTTCTTTCGTTGTCGTTACATATCTTCTGGGCTCGGGGAATCTACAAGTACTATCTCATTGCGATGTTACCATTCCTCATCTTGTTTGGAGCTGTCTTACAGGGACCGCTGATACCCTCTCGGTCACTAAGTTGTCCTTTTTCCTCCAGATTGCAGCAACGCTTCCCAGGTCTCCATGTATTGTTCAGTAAGTTGAGAATCCAATTTCAAAATCTTGGAGTGGCTATCGTAAATAATGTGGATACTTGGTGGTTTGTCATCGTCGGACTAGCGAGTATCGGAATCTTTGTGGTGCATCGGTACTATACTTCTCTCATTCTGCTCTTGTTGTTTTTGCCACTTATTGTATATGGTTTCTACCATTATTATTGGCGGAAACGCCAGCACAAAAAGAACCTCCCCGATAAATCGCCGTCTCAACCAGTTCTTAACACAGATCGCCATCGCCCTTCTACTCGGGAATAGAAAAGATTGGCGTGGTGCATGCGTTATTCAGTTGTTTTTGCTCCGCATCTTGGACAATAGGCTTCATACGGTTCGAGGAGTTGTTTCCCACACTGGGGACAATACTGCGGTTTTGAGTGTATAGGGTGCTCCATGGGTGGAGGTGGTTCTTCACGTCCCTGTAGGCCCCAGCAGAATAGCGGTGGAAAAAACAAGAAGATGAGCAAGGGAAAGCCAGGGATAATAAACCACAGAAAGATCATGAGAACTGAGAGGAGAATGCTGATGATACTTATCAGATGCCACCGATTCACTGTTGTTGCCCCGTTTAATCCCTGTTCTAGATATTAAAGCTGGTCGGGTAATTCTTCGGCATGTTCCCCAATTTTTTTGATAATATATTGTGATTTTCGAATTGCTTCTTTTGCACTAAACTCAGTATATTGAATTTCTTCGGGGGCAATTGGGGTTTTTCGTTTACTTTTGAGTTTCTCTTTTAATTCTTCAAGAAGGTGTTCTGTTTCACGAAGCGAGCTGATGGCTTCGGTCGAGGCGCCGATCACAAGTTGTGCCAGTTCTTTTGCTGGAGGAATTCCTTGCACCTTCGAGAGCTGGCTTCGGACTTCGATGAAATACTTCTTAATTTCAGATAACACGGTTCTAAGGTTGCCAACTGCATCAATCATTGATTTGAGTTGGTCTGCGCTTGTTAGGTTTTGAATTTCTGAAAATTCAGTTTCAAATTGATTGACCGTGGATTCGAGTCGGTCCTGCAATTGGAGCACATGGTCGTGACTCATGATATTATCTACTCATTTGGCATTCTTAACTTTCTGTATTTCAATAAGGTCAAAGCTCTTGAGGATGTTAACGAGTCTGTCAACAGTGGTGATGTTTGCTGTGTCTCCGAATTCTGCTTCAAGAGCAGCTAATATTTCATAGAGTGTGCGGTGTCCATCCATGAAATTGGCTAATTCGGTAAGCACTTCTCCTATGCTGGGTTTATTGGGTGCCCAGGCTTCTTGGTGAGATCGAATCCATTCTGTATCTTCTGGTGTGGTGCGTCGCATGAGTTCGGTGAGATAAAGGGGTCCTTGGAATTTTCGGCGTGGAAGGAGTGTTTTTGCTTCGCGTTCCTTTTTGCGGAGGACAAGACGTTTCAACGGTGCATATCCAATGGATCGTGAGAGGAGGTCTTCGACTTGTCGGAGTTTTCGAATTTCCTCTTGGCGTTCTTGGGCTAGGTCGTCGACCATGGTGTCGATGAATTGAGCGAGTTCCGAATCGTGGGGGCTAAGGACTCTGACACTTTGGAGGGCGGAGCTTTCTCTTCGGGTAATTTGGCGTATGCTTTCCATGGCTTTCCGGAGGGTGCGGGCAAGTTGGGCTCCACGATCGGCTTGCGAAATCGCTTCAATGGCATAATGGACATAGCGTTGAGTGGTTTGGGTAATTCTGGTGTGTGCATTCGCATGGACTTGTGTGGCTATGAACATGGCGTCATCGGATTCTGCATACGCTTGGGTTAGGAGTGTCACGAGGACAGCATATCCCACTCGTTTGAGTTGGGTTGCATCACATTTATCCACGGTATCTAGGCTGCTATGATAAAACGCGTCAGGCCAATGGTTGATCATGGGACATGGGACGCCAACTGTTGAATCGACAAACATGACGTGATCGCTGCCTCCTCCAAAACCTTTTGTTTCGTAATGGAATGGCTGGGTGCCTCCATCGGGGGCTAGCAATCGGGGTTCGTTTCCAGCGGTGCTTAAATGGTAATCAAGGATATCATTGATGAAACTTGGTAAGGAATCGGGGGTACGGAGCAGGGTGAGGGTTCCACCACAAAGACTTGGGTTCTCTCCAACCATGTCACAATTGATTGCACTGAGTGTTCGATGGGCAAATTCGGGGTGAGCGTTAAGATAGGCGATGGTGCCATAGTATTCTGGCACCCAGAGGAAGCGAATCGTTCTGAGTGGTTGGGGGAGTTTTCCATCTTGGATAAGGGAGGTGATTGTTCGAGCCAATTCCATGAGTAATG
>JGI2171J19970_10000272_pt1 | contig 25695 bp, 20 predicted proteins | sample DeeMarSWOR324_28_FD_19970 | JGI IMG/M metagenome (IMG submission 19970) | reverse complement strand
ACGGGTATGAAGCTTATGGGGAAAGAAATCCAGGGTTGTCCGTACCCAATCAGATTCACTAATGTAATGAATGGAATAATGAACCAAAACAAAACTATGCTATTCTTAACATTCTTGATGACTCCTGTTTTGATGAGAGTCCCCCGCAAAATACTTGAAAGAGAGAAGAAGCTCAAAAGGAAGATTGAGAGACCCAAAGCCAGAGCGATTTCTTGGGTAAGGACACCTCTATTTATTAAGTTGGCAACGTCGCCGAAGGGTTTTATTCCCCCCATTATGAGGTAGCCCACAGGGTTAATGAAGGTCCAGAAGGCAAGCCAGAAAAGGGAAGTTGAAATCGGCCAACTAGATTTTCTAAACAAGAGAAACAATTGAAGGAGACAGGTGATTATTAAACTGACTAATATACCTCCTACAGCTATCCAAGCCCCCTGCCATGGCGCAAAACCGTTAGCGGGCGGGCTGGACAATATAAAGGAGGGTTCGTAAGGCCACAAAAGGGATATGTGAACTCTTGTGATGGTTCCTCCAAACAAAAGGATAAATAAACCATGGCCCATAACCTCGTGGATCACCTCTCCTAGGATCTTCATAATGAAACCAATGGAGAGAAATATGGATAGAAACTTCATACGATTTTCCATTTACTCTCCTCCGTTTGGACCACCTCTCCGAAAGTCCTCTATGCTTCTCGAAATCGGAGGGATCCCTGCGTGATTCCATTAAGTTACGAGCTCTGAGAGCATGTCACGATTTATTGCCCTTTTTATCTCAAGCGCAATCCTGTCCCCCATGCTCATTCTTCTCTGATATTTCGCGTTCGCGTATTTTGAGCCGATTCCCAGATGAGTGTTAGTCCCTCCCCCGTGTCTCAATGCAACATCTTGTGTTACCGGGGTGTGCATGAAGACCTCCGATCCTTCTGGAACATCATACAAACCTAAATTCACCCCGCTGATGGTCCCCATTTTAGTCCACGTGATTAAAGTTTGCAAACACCATGATCCGAGAATCCCCGGTGGTTCATGAACCTGAGTTGCCTTTAGGAAAGCGTTAGCAGTTTTGTGGACATCTTTCAATAAAGACTCTCTAATGGAAATATCTGAGTGAAATGTAACCTCAAAACTAAGTGGATACGGTGTCTTACTCCAATCCGCTTTTAATTGGACATCAGCTGGCAGCCTTATGACTCCGTCGTGGGTGGCCTCTCTTCTTTCATCAATTGATAGAAACTCATTAGCTAAGCAAGATCGAGCCTCTTCTATGGACGTATTATAGATTTCCGCATACACTTTTTCAGAGTCACCCCAACTTTCCTTTGCGTTTAGCGGAGAGAAGAAATAATTGAAATTGGCATGGGGACCAGGAACGTATTCCTCAATTCTTGCTATTTTCAAACCATCTTCATCTATATTTCCAATTTCAACTTCTCTCTTGACTTTTTGTTCTAAATCGTCTGAATTGCCAGCGAAAATAAAGGATCGTTCAAATTGTCTGTGCTTAAATTCGGTTTTTAAAATCAGTGGCTGTTCGATTTTTTTCTTAAATTTTATCTCGTCTTTTTTTATCTCAACTTCAAAAGATTTGGGGGTTGGTATTCCCGCCTGTTGGGCAAACCAATAGTAATCTTTTTCTATTTCTCCACGATTTTCTATTTTCAAAAGTTTTCTTGAGCCGACGATTGGGACTACAAAATCATTTTCGATCACGCTGCATTTTTCATCTCCCCCGACATAAACGCTGAAGGCTCTATTGGGGATCTGAAGGCATTCTAAATCAACCAAATCATCAACAAACTTTACAATATCAGAATACTTGTCCAAGATAAGGATTGCTTGTTTAAATTTTTTCTTCTTAAGATCGGCTATATCTCTGGTTACAACCATATCTCGTTTTACAACGGCCGGCAAATCGTCGACGACTTCTTTTGGCTTTCCGACCATTGGGTTTTGAAGGTAAATTATCGCCCTTTGCGGCGTGGTGTAAATTAAATACGGCAAATCATAATTTCTCGCACCCGCCGCTGCATCTAAAGCGGAATGAGAGCCCAAAATTAAAGCCTTGGGATCTTTAAATTTTTTCGCCGTCTCTTGCATTTCGTTTCTTTCAATCATTTTATTGGCTCCTTTGCCCCACATGCGGTTTTCATTTATTTAAACCTTTCCCGCTACCCAGATGTTAAGACGCATTTTTCTCGCTCAAGTAACTTCGATATTCTTTTACTGTATTGGCGAGGCTTGAAACATCAAATAAATTAAGCCCAGTGCATTCGTTTGTTGCTGCTAGGTACATGTCGCATATTATCTTTTTTAAAATAGGATCTAATTTCGATGGTTGAGAGCTGCACAAACTTTTCCAATCTGTTATTCCTTTAATGTCAGCTATTCTCTTTGCTTTCTCAATGTCTTTGTACCAATCTGTCTTTCTATAGTACTGCCTTGCGATTTCTTTGCTCACGTGTAAACCTTCGTAAGTAAACCTGCATTCGTCTAGGGTGCCGATGACATCCACGACGATTAACTTTCTATTGCCATCGAATGCTAATTCGATTTTTCCATCATCATTTTGTAATTTGCCCCTTGCAGCAATTTCTGAAATCAAATTGTTTGTGTGGGATAATTTATCTTTAATTTCTTCTACCTCTTCATCGGTTAGGCTTGCAATTTTTTGTGCTTCTGACCAAGTGAGGTATCGATCACGTTCTTCTAATTTTGTACTCACATCAAAGAAAGGCTTTTCAAGTTTTTCCCCTGGGTTTGGATAGTGGTTCAATCCTAGGTCCTCATAGATGATTAGGCCGTCCTTAAGCCTTCTGAAAATACTTGAACCTTCAGGTAAGCTGTTTCTATACATGATTTCCATTGGTATTAAAAAATTTACCAAGTCATGTGTAAAAACGCTATAATCGTAACGGATTTGGCGACTTTTTTTCGGGCGAATTACTCGGACTAGATTTATCTCCATGATACTGGTCGGCTCATGCACTTCGTCGACCCTGACAACTTTTCCATCTTTTCCTACTACGCCTCGATAATGGGTTTTTATTCCTTTTTCTTCCGCTTTTTCGAAACAGTAAGCGCCCATTATGCACAAAGCAGCTCCCTTGTTAAGGAGGTGATCTGGCATTTCTCCCCAGTCGAACACAGAGTACCGGTCCGAAAAGTGAAACCTGCCGATTCCCATTTCATTGCCTGCTGGCTGGCTTAGAATTTCCAGATCCTTTACGCTTCCCGTTTTTATTCCTCCATTATTTCTGTTGAACTCCGGCAAATTATTGCATTTATATCTAAATTAAGTATACCTTTAAAATGGGAAACATTTGACCGGAAAAAAAGAGCGGGCTGTCATTACGGTTACGGGGGTTGACCACCCCGGTATAGTCGCCGCTGTCACAACGGAATTAGCTAAGCTTAGCGTCAATATCGAGGACATAAGTCAAACTATTTTACAAGATTTCTTCACCATGATTATGATCGTGGACGTAAGTAGTGTCAAGAGAAGCGAGGTTCAAAAAGCGCTGGATAGAGTCGCTGATAAACAGAAAGTTAAGATCATAATGCAGCACGAAGATCTTTTCAAATACATGCACAGGGTGTAGGCCATGCAGTTTTCCAAGGAGGAGATAGCCGAAACGATAAAGATGATTAGCTTTGAACGGCTGGACATTCGAACAGTCACTTTGGGGATAAATCTTGGTGGGTGTATCGATCCAAATATCGATCGGATGTGCAAAAAAGTCTACAAAAAAATCACCTCGGTAGGCCGTGATCTCGTCGAAGAAGCAAAAGAAGTGGAAATGAAATACGGGCTGCCGATTGTCAATAAAAGGATCGCAGTCACTCCCCTAGCTCTATTGTTGGATGCTGTGAAAACCAAAAAAGAGAGCACTTGCGTGAAATTGGCGAAATGCGTGGATTCCGCGGCGGAAAAATTGAAAGTGGATTATATTGGTGGATACTCAGCTCTAGTGCACAAAGGGTTCACTAAGGGAGAAGAACTCTTGATTGATTCCATCCCAAAGGTGCTGAATGAGACCAAGCGATTATGCTCCTCAGTCAACGTCGCGACCACTAAAAGCGGGATCAACATGGATGCCGTGCTCAGGATGGGAAAGGTCGTGAAGAGGTGCGCTGCAATTAATCCATTGAGCTGTACCAAACTTGTCACCTTCGCAAATGCTCCCCCTGATAACCCATTCATGGCCGGGGCCTTTCACGGTGTTGGAGAGGCGGAGAACAGCATCAACGTTGGAATCTCAGGCCCCGGCGTCATTAGAGCTGTAGTAGAAAAACTTGGTGATGCTGATTTCGGGGAGCTGGCCGAGAAAATCAAGCAAACCGCATTCAAGATTACAAGGGTTGGGGAGCTCGTCGGGAGGGAAATGGCGAGAAGGTTGAACGTTAATTTCGGAATTATTGACTTATCGTTGGCCCCAACTCCTTTTGAAGGCGATTCGGTTGCCGGGATAATTGAAGCCATGGGGTTGGAAAAATGTGGAACTCATGGTAGTACTGCGGCGCTTGCTCTCCTTACTGACGCCGTAAAGAAGGGGGGCGTGATGGCGACCTCATATGTCGGTGGCCTATCCGGGGCATTCATCCCCGTCAGCGAGGACAAGGGGATGGCTGAAGCAGTGGCCAAGGGCGCCATGAGTTTAGATAAGTTGGAGGCGATGACTTCTGTCTGTTCAGTTGGTTTGGACATGATAGTGGTGCCAAGCAAGACACCAGCGGAAACGATTGCCGCGATCATCGCGGACGAGTGTGCGATAGGCGTAGTGAACGACAAGGCAACGGGCGTCAGGATAATTCCGATGGGAAAAGAAGGAGAATGGGTGGAATTAGGGGGGCTGCTGGGGAGAGCGCCGGTGATGAGCGTGAGCAAATTTAGTTCCTCAAAATTTGTATCGAGGGGCGGGAGGATACCTGCCCCGATTCAAAGTCTAACCGACTGAGAGCTAATTCAATACCCAGCACTGACATATAACTTTAAATACTGAATTGAGGGGAAATTGAGGTGGGTTCTTGAAAAAGAAAAAAGCAATGCTTGTCCTAGAAGACGGCACAGTAATTTATGGTACGGGATTTGGCGCCGAAAAAGAGGCATTGGGTGAAGTCGTCTTTAACACTTCGATGTGCGGGTACGTTGAATCTTTGACGGACCCATCTTATAACGGCCAAATTTTGATGTTAACTTATCCTCTGATTGGAAACTATAAGGTACATCCGGATTGGTTTGAATCCGATCGAATTTGGGCAGAAGGGCTTATCGTCAGAGAAGTTTGTGAGAATCCCTCTCACTGGAAAGGTACTCAAACCCTTGATGATTTTTTAAAAGAATTCAATATTCCCGGCATAATGGGTTTGGATACCCGTGCGCTCACTATCAAGATTCGAGAGTGTGGGGTGATGAAGGGAATAATCGTAACCTACACCGGTGAGAACCCTTCTGCTACAGAGTTGCTCAAGAAGATTAGGAAGCAGCTCAGCATTTCCGAGCTGGATTTAGTTAGCGAGACTACTTGTAAACAAGTTGGAGAATTTGACGGTGCCGGCAAGCTCAAAGTGGTTTTGATTGACTGCGGCGTCAAGCGCAGCATCATCCGAAGCTTGCTCAAGCGTGGGGTTTCGGTGGCGTGCGTTCCCGCGAGCACAACTTCGAAGGAGATTAAATCACTTGATTCCAATGGAATCGTCATCTCAAATGGGCCAGGAGATCCAGCCATCGTAAGTCATGTTCGCACGACCGTTCGAGAGCTGAGTTCCCACTACCCAATGATGGGTATCGGCCTTGGCCACCAAATCTTAGCTCTGGCCTCAGGCGCTAAGACTTTCAAGTTGAAGTTTGGGCACAGGGGATCAAATCAGCCGGTCAAGGATTTGGAAACCAGCAAGGTGCGCATAACCTCCCAAAACCATGGTTTCGCCGTGGATGCCGATTCTCTTGAGGGGACTGGCTTTCAAATTACTAAAGTGAACTGTAACGATTTCACCGTCGAAGGCATGAAGCACGTTGAGCTTCCGATTATCTCGGTCCAATACTATCCCGAATGGGACAACCAGTACCTCTTCGACAAATTCGTGGAAATGCTCAAGGAGCATCGCTAGGAGGTTTCAAGTTGCCAAAACGTCAGGATCTCAAGAAAGTGATGGTAATTGGCAGTGGGCCCATCGTGATAGGTCAAGCGGCTGAATTTGACTATTCGGGCTCACAAGCCTGTAAAGCACTGCGCGAGGAGGGTGTAGAAGTCGTCCTCGTCAATTCTAATCCAGCCACTTTCCAAACAGACACCGACATCGCGGACATCGTTTACATCGAGCCTTTAGTGCCTGAAATCGTAGCTGAAATAATACGCAAGGAGAAACCCGACGCCTTGATTCCCTCGATGGGCGGTCAAACTGGCCTTAACCTCGCGGTTGAACTCCAAAACTTAGGAGTGTTAGATGAGATGGGAGTTGAGGTGATAGGCACGCCAATAAACTCTATTAAGGCTGCCGAGGACCGGAAGCTCTTTTTCGAACTCATGCGCGAGATAGGCGAACGAATGCCAAAATCCATCGAAGTTCACTCACTTGAGGAGGCATTGGGGGCCGTCAAAGAGCTTGAGGGATACCCAATCTTATCTAGACCTAACTACTGCCTGGGTGGCACGGGTTCAGGCGTTGCGCATGATGAGGAGGAACTCACACAAATCGTGAGGTTTGGGCTAGACGTGAGTTTAAACCGGACCGTTTCTCTCGACAAATGTGTGCTCGGTTGGAAGGAAATCGAGTACGAGGTAATGCGTGATAGTGCAGATAACTGTATTACCATCTGTAGCATGGAAAACATCGACCCTATGGGAATTCACACTGGCGAGAGTATGGTCGTCGCTCCGGCTCAAACGCTTTCCGACCAAGAGCACCAAGCCCTAAGATCCGTTTCCCTGAAAGTAATCCGAGCCCTTAAACTAAACGGTGGCTGCAACATTCAGTTCGCCGTTAATCCAGACAAATTTGAGTACTATGTAATCGAAGTTAATCCAAGAGTCAGCCGTTCCTCTGCACTTGCATCTAAAGCCACGGGTTATCCGATTGCCAGGATAGCGACGAAACTAGCGCTTGGGATGACTCTGGATGAAATTTCCAATCCCGTGACTAAGGATACCCCTGCTTCATTCGAGCCAACTCTTGACTACGTGGTAATCAAAGTCCCGCGTTGGCCATTTGACAAGTTCCCAGAAGCCGACCAAATGATAGGCACACAAATGAAGTCCACAGGAGAAGTGATGGCAATCGGACGGACATTCGAAGAAGCATTCCAGAAGGCGATACGTTCACTCGAAGTCGGGAGGTTTGGACTCGGTGGAGACGGAAGGGACAAACCTGCCCTCGACATCGAGCCTCTAAAGTGGCAACTAACCCATCCAAATGACCAGCGAGTTTTCTTGATTAGAGACGCTCTAAAGATGGGGGTGGGTGTAGAGGAAATCTATCAACTAACGAAGATCGATCCTTGGTTCATCTGGAAGTTTAAGCGGATTATCGATATGGAAGAAAAACTCAAGCGAATTTCGCCGAAAGATCCTGAAATAGAGAAAGTCTTGGGAGAATCCAAACGACTTGGTTTTTCGGACCGACAACTCGCCTACTTGCTCAAAACCAAAGAGAGGAATATTAAGCAACTTCGCAAGCAAATGGGCATCAAAGCTACTTTTAAGACAGTAGATACTTGCGCTGCCGAATTTGCTGCTAAGGCTCCATATTATTACTCGGGCTATGAGCCTATCGACGAGGTCCCGACGAGCAAGCGAAAGAGGATAATCATCATAGGGGGAGGGCCCATCCGAATCGGCCAAGGAATCGAATTTGATTATTGTTGTGTGCACTCAGTACTCGCCCTGAGAGAAGAGGGAATCGAAGCGATTATTATTAACAATAACCCGGAAACTGTCTCCACCGATTCAGACACATCTGACAAGCTTTACTTCGAACCGCTTACATTTGAGGATGCGATGCACGTCATCGAGAAAGAAAAGCCATATGGAGTGATTTTACAGTTCGGAGGTCAAACTCCAATAAATCTTGCAGTCCCACTGGCTAAGGCTGGCGTTAAGGTTCTCGGAACCTCGGCCGAAAATATTGACCTCGCTGAAGATAGAGAGCGCTTCAACAAACTTCTCAGGAAATTGAAGATTAATCAGCCAGAAGGAAGCACAGCTTTCTCGGCCGAAGAGGCAAAAAAGATAGCGAAAAAAATCGGCTTTCCCGTTTTGGTGAGGCCAAGCTATGTTCTTGGTGGACGTGCCATGGTGCGGGTGCACGATGAAATCGAACTCGCACGCTACATGGAAGAAGCCGCGAGGGTCTCAGAGGAGCACCCAGTCCTCATCGACAAGTTCCTCTCCCAGGCGATTGAAGTCGATGTAGATGCGGTTTCGGATGGCAAACGAACCTTCATCGGTGGGATACTTGAGCACATTGAAGAAGCCGGTGTTCATTCAGGAGATGCGGCCATGGTTATGCCGCCTCAAATCCTGAGCGAGAAAGCCATCAAGGCGATCAAGGATTACACCATTAGGCTTGCAAGGGAGTTAAACGTTATCGGGCTGATGAACATCCAGTATGCGGTCAAAAATGATGTAGTCTACGTGCTCGAGGTAAATCCGCGGGCGAGCCGTACGGTGCCTTTCATATCGAAGGCGATTGGAATCCCCTTAGCGAAAGCCGCCACCAAAGTTATGCTTGGATATTCACTCGACGATCTTGGAATTCCGAAGGAGGTAGAGATCCCGTATGTTTGTGTGAAGGAATCCGTCTTCCCCTTCATTAAACTTCCCGGCGTCGATCCGGTTCTAGGCCCGGAGATGAAGTCGACCGGTGAAGTCATGGGTATAGACCGTGATCAGGGTAGGGCATTTTTCAAGGCCCAGCTGGCGGCTGGTAACAAGCTCCCGACTTCTGGAAGGATCTTCATGAGTGTACGAAAGGGGGACCAACAGGAGTTCGTTCCGGTTGCAAGAAAGCTCAAGAAACTTGGGTTCGAGATCTTAGCCACTGATGGCACGAGCGACGTGCTCCAGAAAGCTGACGTCGAATCAAAACTAGTATTGAAAGTCTCCCAGGGGCGTCCAAACATCATAGATTACATTCGTGCTGGTGATGTCGATTTAATTATCAATACCCCAACTGTAGGACGAAATCCGGCGCGCGATGGGTACCAGATACGACGGGCGGCAATAGATCTTGGGATTCCCTATATTACAACTCTAACGAGCGCGAGCGCAGCTGTTCAAGCAATAGAGAGAATATCAAAGGGAAAAATTGAAATTAGGTCGCTCAATGAATATCATACTCAGGTCACGAAAATTCAGGCGATTTGATACCTCAAAAATCATGGATTTTTTTGGTTTATCTGTAAAAGAAAAAGTTAGGTCCTCAGTGCTTGAATACCCTCATGCCACTGAATACCATCGCGATACCATATTCGTTCGCAGCATCGATAACTTCTTGATCTCTGATCGATCCCCCAGGCTGGATCATGGCGGTTACGCCGGCACTTGCAATGACATCAACAACATCCCTAAATGGCAAAAATCCATCGCTCGCCACCACAGCGCCTTTCAAATTTTCTCCGCCTTTGTTCACTGTAATGCGCGCAGCATCTATTCTGCTGGGCTGTCCAAAACCAATTGCAACCGTTCTTTCGTCCTTCGCAAAAACCAAAGCGTTTGATTTGCAATATCTGGCAACTTTAAACGCAAATAGCAAGGATTTCATTTCCTCATCGGTTGGGGCTCTCTTGGTCACTATTTTGAGATCGCGGAGGTCTAACTTCTTTATATCTCTCTCTTGGACGAGCAAGCCCCCTACAACAGATCTTATTTCTTTCCCGTCGCTCCTACTTGGTTCTAGTTCAATCTCTAACAGACGTATGTTCTTTTTCTTCTTCAAGATATCCAAAGCTTCTCGACTAAGTTTTGGGGCAATGATTGCATCTAAAAATACTTTTGACATCTCCCGTGCCGTATCCGCATCAACTTCTCTATTCAGAGCAACTATCCCACCGAACTCCGATATCGGGTCAGTTTGATGTGCTAGTTTGTATGCGTCGAAAATCCTCTCGGCTGTCGCCACACCAATTGGGCTGGTGTGCTTCACAATAACACAGGTTGGATTTTCAAATTCTTTCACGACTTCAAGGGATGCTTCTAAGTCAAGGAGGTTGTTGTACGACAGTTCCTTTCCCCCTAACTTTCTTGCGTTCGTGATGCTGGGTTCTTTGATATCCTCTCCATAAAATGCGGCTTTTTGATGTGGGTTCGCGCCGTAGCGCAAATTTTGAATTTTCTTATAAGTTAAAGAAAGTGAATCCGGAAACTCTTCTCCGTGAAACATTCCCCGTAAGTAATTTGAAATTATTGTATCATATCTTGCGGTGTGGGCAAATGCTTCCACAGCTAGCCTTTCTCTAGTTTTATCGCTTAGTTCGCCGTCTTTTTCCCTCAACTCCTTTAAAACCTCGTTATATTCGTTAGGATTAACAATCACCACAACATTTCTGTAATTTTTCGCTGCGGAGCGAAGCATCGCTGGCCCGCCGATGTCTATATTTTCAATCGCCTCTTCAATTGTACCGCCGCTTTGGATTGTTTTCTCAAATGGGTAAAGATTTACAATTACTAGATCTATAGGTTTAATATCATGCTTTTTCAACTCTCGTACATGTTCTTCTTTCTCCCTGATTGCGAGGATTCCTCCATGCACTTTTGGATGAAGAGTCTTCACTCTACCATCCAGTATCTCTGGAAAGCCAGTGAAATCTGAAATGTCCGTCACTTTTGCCCCATTCTTTTTCAAAAACTTTGCAGTCCCCCCAGTTGAGATGATTTCGATACTCAGATCTTGAAGTCCTCTGGCGAACTCTACGATACCGGTTTTGTCCGAGACGCTAATCAGTGCTCTTGCAATTCTCATCCTGCACCCAAAGTCCAGATAATCTAAGGTAGATAAAGGTTTTCGTTGTTTATAATTTTTAATACTTTAATATCGACGAGGGTTTTCTAATACTCTTTTTCTCTAAATCCTACTAATCGGCACCAAATATGAACTTGGGCTCGAACTTCCTCTCCCTATGCCCCGCCTTAGAATAAGCCGTGTCATTCGTACTCTATTGTCGCTGGCGGCTTGTCAGTTAAATCATAAAGGACGTGAGTGACTGTCGGGATTTTTTCTCTTATCCTCCCCTCGATCCGCTTCAACACCTGCCATGGAAGCTCAACGGACTTTGCGGTCACGGCATTCTTTGATTGGACCACTCGAATCGCTATCACTTCCCCGTAATTCCTCTCCCCACTCAAGGTAACTCCAGTCGCTCTGTCGCCCATCGCTATCGCGAATGCTTGGAAACACGGAATGTCCTTGGTTTCTTCCTCTACAATTTCCGTGGCTTCCCTCGCCAAATTTACCCTCTCGGGGGTTACTTCACCCAAGATTCTGATCGAGAGGCCGGGGCCTGGAAAAGGTCTTCGATCGTGGATTTCAGCTGGTAGCTCAAGCGCTTTGGCGACTTCGCGAACCTCTGGTTTGTAGAGGTCTTTCAAAGGCTCCAGAATCTTGAAACCATACTTTTTGAGTGGGTGAATCCCAATTTGCTCCAAGACGTTGTGTTGTGTTTTTACGCCCGCTTTAGTTTCAGCCACATCTGCTGCTATCGTACCCTGTAGCAGGTATTCCGCCCCTAACTCGTGCGCAACTTTCCCAAAAACTCGGTAGAATGTCTCTCTAAACGCTTTTCTTTTCTCCTCTGGGTCCGTTAGGCCTTTGAGTGCTCCAAAGAATTCATCCTTAACATTACAGAGCTTAACAGAAACACCCAATTTTTCGAAAATTTCAACGACCTTCTGCGGCTCGTTTTTCCTCATCAATCCGTCATCTAAGAAGACCGCGGTTAAGGTATCAGGTATCGCGCGGTGGCCCAGTATAGCTGCGACCGAGCTATCTACACCGCCGGAAAGGGCAACAACAGTCTTTTTATTCCCTACCGTGTTTTTCAGCCACTCAACTTTTTCCTCGATGAATTTTTGGGGTTCGAACATTATCTCACCTTCTTGATGATTCTAGCTGTTTCATAAATAAGGATTTTCCACGATTATGGGTGTTGTACAGATAGATACCATACTATGGATAAATTAAAAAAGAACTCAGTGAAAATTCCATTGGAAGAGGATAATACATGAATGAAAAGAGTTTGATATACGAACCAAGGAACGATAGAAAAATGCGGATTGTAGTGCTTTTTTCCGGAGGTGTCAGCGCTCTTCCTTTCATGGTTGGAGGCGAAAGATACGAAGTTGTCGGTGCTATTTCTTCAAATAAAAACGCTTCTGGAATAAAAAAGTTTGAGAAGTTAGGCGTACCGGTGGAAGTGGTGGATATCCACGATTTCTATGGGGAAAAACCGATTAAGGAAATGAAAATTAGAGCGGCCTACGATGAAAAACTTCTTTCAATTATAAAAGAAAAAAAGTGGGAGCCGGATATAATCGCATGCTCTGGTTACATGTATATTTTGACCAAGTTTTTAAACGGATTTCCAGCTAGGGTCTTAAACGTACATCCTGCAGATTTAACGATAAAAGAAGAAGGGAAGAGAAAATATACCGGGAGTAACGCGGTCGAAGAGCAAATAAAATCAGGTGAGAAAGTTACGAGGTCCACCATCCACATAATGGACGAAAAACCAGACCACGGGCCCATCCTATTCGTATCAGAAGGATTACCGATAGAAAATAGAAGTCCAAAGGAACAACAAGAGCTCATGAAGGAAAAATGTGACGGGCCTGCTTACAGAAAAACTCTTGAAATGTTATCAAAGGGAATGTTCGCCATCGATTCTGACAAAAATGTTTATGTCAAGGATGGAGGAAAGTGGGTTAAAAGGGTTTAGAGGTGTCAAATTTGGCGGTGGGAGTTTTAGGGATAAGTTATGGAAGCAGATTCGCTTGCATGGCAGATTCTCTTTCCAGAAGTGCTCATGATGTAAAACTCTTCATAGCAGACAAGCAGGGAAATCCTTACAATATAAAAAAGGCGGAAGAAACTGGAGGTAAACATGTTGTAATTCCAAATTTAAATGTAAATGATATCACCAAATTTGCTAAGAAACATGAAAATGAAATCGACTTCGGTGTACTTGGTCCTGAAGCTCCCGGCATGAACGGAATCAGGGACAGAATCGAAAAAGAAACCAAAATAAATATGATCTGCCCAACAGCCGAATATTTTATTGAAAGAAGTAAGGTCGAACAGAGAAGATTGATAGAGGAAATAATCCCCTCGGCAAATCCTAGATTCAAGGTCTTCGATACCAGCAACTATGATACAAAGACTGAAGTTAAAAAAGATGTATACAAGTGGTTGGACGAAATTGGAAACGAAGTGGCCGTAAAACCCGATGCACCAGCAACAGGGAAGGGGGTGGGCGTCTGGGGAGATCATTTTGCATCTAGAGAAAGTTTGTTTGAAGATTATTTCTTGCCGAATTTTGAAAAGGGGGCCGTAATAGTCGAGGAAAAGTTAGAGGGAGAAGAGTTTTCTTTACAATTCGTTTCTGATGGAGAGCATTTGGTTACCACCCCTGTTGTCAGAGATTACAAGAGGGCCTTTGACTGGGATTTAGGACCCAACACCGGGGGAATGGGTTCTTATAAGGATAGAGGAAATTTGCTCTCGTTCATGAAGGAAAGCGATTGGAGAGAGTCGCTGGAGATAGGGGAGAAGATTCATGATGGGTTAAAGAAGACCGAAAAAAATCTAGGGGTTAGAGGAAATCTGTACATGGCTTACATAACCACAAAAAGTGGTGTGAAAGTCCTTGAGATAAACAGCAGATGGGGCGACCCGGAAGTAATGAATATCCTGCCGATCTTGAAAGACGATTTTGTCGACGTTTGTTTCAAAAGTTTAGATGGTAATTTAAGAAAACTAGATTTTGAGGATAAAGCAACAGTTGTGACTTACGCCGTCCCTCTGGAATATGGGGGGTATGTAAGTTACTCGGGCCCTAAAAATGTAGATCTAAGTAAGGCTGAAAAATTAAAGGAAAAGCACGGAGACAACTTGAGAATTTATCCGGGCGCCATGGAGTTGAAAAATGGCGGGGCTTATGCTTTAAGGTCCAGAGTTGTCGCTGTGGTGGGAATATCAAACACATTAGAGGAAGCTAGAGAAATCTCCATGGAAGGAATTAGAAAAATCGATGGTCCTTTGAGACACAGAGAAGACATAGCCCTCCCAGAATACATAAACAGGAGCAAAAAGCACATGGAAGAACTCAGCCTGAAAACATAGTCTTAAGGTTATTTCATGAAATATTAAAATGAGATGGTCAAAATGAGTGGAATTTTTGGTGTAGTATCTCGAAAGGATTGTTCGGAAGATCTATTTTACGGCACAGACTATCTCTCTCACCTTGGCACGGAATATGGGGGCTTAGCAGTTTTTGGAGAAAAGATTGTAAGAAGTATCCACACTCTAAGACAGAGTCAGTTCAAGTCAAAGTTTTATGATGATTACAAGACCATGCATGGCAATAGCGGGATTGGCGTGGTTACCTCTAGAGAAATACAACCCGTCTGTTTAGATTCAAAATTTGGCTCGTTCTGCGTATGTACAACTGGCTTAATACAAAATGCGGAAGAGCTGGCCAGCGAATTACGTGAAAAAGGTGTTTCGTTCAGCGAGATAACAGGCGCAGGCGTGAACTCGACTGAACTTGTTGCTAAGCTCATTGCAGAAGGAAAGAACATTATAGAAGGCATTAATTACGTGTTTAGCAAAATTAAGGGTTCTTGTTCGCTTTTTCTGCTTAATAAGGAGGGCATCTATGCTGTTAGGGATAAGTTTGGTTATAGTCCTCTTGTTGTTGGGCAAAAGAAAGGCTCTTGGGCAGTAACTTCCGAGAGTTCAGCTTTTTTTAATATAGGTTTTAAAATTAAGAAATATCTTTGGCCCGGAGAAATAGTCTTGCTCACTCCTTCAGGGATTGATCAAAAGCAGAAAGGTACAACCGAGGGCCAAATAAACAGCTTTTTATGGATTTATTCAGGATTTCCAGCTTCTTCCTATGAGGAGGTAAATGTAGAAATCGTTAGGGAGAGATGTGGAAGATACCTAGCAAAGAATGATAACGTCAAAGCAGACATGGTCGCTGGCATTCCGGATTCAGGTACTACTCATGCTATTGGTTATTCGTTGGAATCAAAAATTCCTTTTAGGAGGCCGCTGGTCAAATATACACCCGGATACGACAGGAGTTATACGCCGCCCTCCCCGGAGACCAGAGAGTTGGTTGCGAGGATGAAACTAATCCCGATTAAAGAGCTGATTGAAGGACAAAGAATTATTATCTGTGATGATTCGATAGTAAGGGGTACCCAGTTAAAAAATATCATACAAAAATTATGGGATAATGGAGCAAAAGAAGTTCACTTCCGTGTAGCATGTCCCCCCATACTGTTCCCGAGCGTATTCGATTATTCAACAAGGACTATTGAAGAATTGGCCGCTCGTCGTGCTATAAAAGCCATTGAAGGGAGAGATATTGAAGATGTGGATGAATACATTGACCCAAATTCAAAGAAGCATAAGAAAATGGTAAATTATATTGCCAAAGAGTTGGGTGTTACTTCATTAAGATATCAAACATTGGATGATATGATAAAGTCTATCGGGCTTCCCAAAAATCGTCTTTGTTTGTATGTATGGACCGGCAAATCTATAGCCAACTCACTTCGTAAGACTTAGTTTTTTGAGTTTGAGTGGGGATATCTCCATCAATATTTATCCAATCAAGTCACTTTTGGCGTCTAAGCGTTTTGTCATTGGCTTCTATCTTTTCTTTCATCCGACGTTGGTATTTTGCGATTTTCTTTGAAAGTTTCTCGTTATTCAATGCCAAGATTTTCGCAGCCGCCAGAGCAGCAGCCTCGGGTTCCAAGAGGACAAGAGGGGCAACACCGCTAGGCATACGTAACGACGAGTAGATATCGATGCGTAATTTTTTAGAATATGGTGGGCATGCTATCACGGGATATTTAGTGTTCGCATCGACTAACCCTGAAAGAGCATTTGACTTTCCAGCGATCGTTATGTAAACCAATTCATCTTTGGACTTTTCGTATTTTCTCAATATTTCAAGTACTTTTTTTGGTGTCTTGTGAGCCGAGGTGATCCATTGGTCAAAATTTATCCCAAACTCTTTCAACTTTCGTCTCAGTGGTTTGGCGAAATCGACATCCACCCTGGAGCCAAACAGGATAACGACTTTTTGTGACATTCGTTGATATTTTCTGGAGGCGAGATTTATAACCATCGGTGCGTGGAAAACCGATTTTCAAAGATAGGGTAAGAATGATAGTATTTGGAGAATACGTTCTTTGAATTTGTGAGTTTTGGTCCCTATACTCCAGTGCTGGATAGCTCTAGATTTTTCAATTCTCCGCTAAGGTTAAAGAGGCTAAGAGCGAAGAATAGTTGATTCGGTGAGGGAATGACGACAAAATTTGACTATAGAACTTTCCTTTCCCCTTTTACATGGCGATACGGTAGTCCCGAGATGAGAAAGATTTTTTCTGAGATCAATTATAGGGCGACATGGAGAAAAATTTGGGTGGCTCTTGCCGAAGCTCAGTCAAAATATGGTCTTGTTACTCGGAAAGAACTTGCTGATTTAAAATCTAAGATGGGCCCAGAGCACGTTGACCTGAAAAGGGCTCACGAGATTGAGAAAGAGATCGGGCACGATTTGATGGCGGAGATTAAATCTTATGCCGAGCAATGCCCGATTGGCGGCGGCAAAATTCATCTTGGCGCGACATCGATGGATATTGAGGACAACGCGGATGTTTTGAGGATGAAAGCCGCGTTTGACATAATTTTAACGAGGTTGGTCAATTGTTTGGACTCTCTATCTAAGCGCATAACAAAGTACAAGAATTTGGCATGCATTGGCTGGACACACCTGCAGCCGGCGGTACCGACGACTTTAGGCTATCGATTTGCAAACTATGCTCAAGATATCACCTTGGACATTTATAACGTGGAAAATCTGCTCGAGAACTTCATGAAGGGAAGGGGGATAAAAGGGGCGATTGGAACTTCTGCGAGTTTCCAGAGATTGTTGGGTCGCAAAGGCAAACCGGCCGATCTCGAAGAATACGTGATGCGAAAACTGGGGTTAAAAGTGTACTCTGTCTCGACTCAAACCTATCCAAGAAAGCTCGATTACGTGGTTTTGTCGGTGCTAGCCAGCATTGTGCAGAGTGCGCATAAGTTTGGCCTTGATTTGAGGCACATGCAATCTCCGGCATATGGGGAGATGTCTGAACCGATGAAGGAGGCGCGGGTTGGCTCGTCTGCGATGCCTTTCAAGAAAAATCCCGTAACTGCCGAACGGATGTGTTCGTTAGCAAGGTACGTTGGCACGCTACCTAGAGTTCTGTGGGAAAATGCAGCACAGACAATTTTTGAGCGAACTTTGGACGACTCAGCGAACCGAAGGATTGTCATACCCGAAGGCTTCTTGGCTACTGAAGAGTGTTTAATGCTTTATGATCGAATTGTGCGGGATGTTAGAGTTTATCCCGTGATTGTAAAGCGAAACCTTGAAAAATATGGTTCATTTGCGGGGACGGAAGCTATTTTGATGAAACTCGTAGAGCGAGGCGGGGACAGGCAGCGAATGCATGAGAAACTTCGCGAAGTCTCGTTCAAAGCTTGGGAGCGGGTAATGGTAGGTGAGGAAAACCCATTGCCTCAGTTATTGAAACAAGACAAGATGATAAGATCTAAATTGGGCGTAAAGGAGATTGACAAGTTGTTAGACCCGACTGAACACTTAGGTGACGCTCGCGAGCGATGCGAAAAATTCGTGAAAGAGGTCGTCAACCCAATCCTTTTGAAATACAAGGATAGGCTCGGAAAGAGGCACGCCCCTAAATTTTAATTATTATAGCTACAAACGGCTTCTATTTTTGGCTCAAAAATCCACCTTGATGCTATATGCTGTGGGCAATAGGTTATATTGAGATAACTGCGAAAATCTTGCGTGTGGGTTTATGGTAGTGATAATGGACGGCAAGGCTCTCGCAGAAAAGTTTAAGCGAGATATAGCAGCGCGCGTGGAAGTCGTGAAGAAAGAGCGGGGCATAACTCCAACCCTAGCCACCATACTGGTCGGCGATGATCCCTCTTCAAGGATTTATGTTAAAGGGAAGGGCAAGGATTGTGATGAGGTCGGCATTGATTTCAGGCTCCACGAGCTTCCCGCCCGAACAGCTGAGCAGGGGCTCCTCGAACTAGTTGATGAGCTAAACAAGGACCGCGAAGTCCATGGAATATTCGTACAATTGCCCCTTCCCCCCCACATCGATAAGAAAAAGGTAATAGCTAGCATAAAACCCCAAAAAGATGTGGATGGGTTGCACCCTTACAATGTGGGGAAGCTCTGGCTAGGCATGTATGATTTTGAAAACGACTTGTTGCCATGCACACCCAAGGGTATAGTAAAGTTGCTTGACAACTATGGAATCGAACTCGCAGGCAAACTTGCAGTGATAATCAACCGAAGCGACCTCGTGGGCAAGCCGCTATCAAAATTGTTCTTGGATAGAAACGCCACAGTTCTCATTTGCCACTCAAAAACTCAGGAGCTGGAAAAACACGTCTTGGCAGCCGATGTGCTGGTCAGCGCAGTAGGCAGACGCCCGAGCTTCGTGGTCAGAGAGGGTATGGTGAAGGAGGGTGCTGTCGTTGTCGATGTCGGTATGAACTACGTTGAGGGCAAGTTGCAAGGTGATGTCGATTTTGAAAGCGTGAAGGAGAAGGTGTCCTACATCACCCCGGTGCCAGGTGGCGTGGGTCCTATGACGCGCGTGATGTTGCTGTGCAATGCTTTAATAGCGACAAAGCTTGCGGAAGGGAGTGAAGAAATTAAACTTTAGGGGTCGATCATGTCAAAATATGCTGAAACCGGCGTGGATGTGCGGAAAAGGGGTATAGAGACTTTCAAGGTGACCGTGCAGAATATTTTCCCGCAAGCTTTCTGTGTTGTGGGCGGCGACCCTCAGTTACGTGGGTACGGGGTACTTTTGCATACCGATGGTGCTGGGAGTAAACCGATTCAAAACTATCTCCACTGGAAAGAAACAGGTGAACTCAAGTGGTTTGAAAGTATCGCCCAAGATGTCGCGGCGATGAACGTGGATGATATCATCTGCGTTGGCGCTCAGCCGGTTGGATTCGTTGACTACGTTGCAATAAATGCATTCAGGGTCCCGAAGAAAGAATTTCTCGTCGCACTTAATTCTGGATTTAAAAAATGCTTGGGGATGCTGAAAAGGCACGGAATAAAAATCTTGTTCCTAGGGGGTGAGACGGCTGACCTACCCGATCAGCTTCGAACCTTGGATGTCTCGGGCACAATAAGCGCCCGAGTTAAATTATCAGAGGTCATAAATGGGAGCAAAATCAAACCAGGCGATGTAATCATTGGTCTGAGAAGCGGTGGGAAGACAAAGTACGAAAAGCACGAAAATAGCGGGATAATGTGCAACGGAATAACTCTTGCAAGACATTCTCTGATGAAATGTGAGTACGAACGCAAGTATCTTGAACTTAAAAATCCTGATGGTAAAGGTTATTATGGCAGATTCGCGTTCGATGAATATCTCGATGAACTAGGCATGACGGTAGGCGAGGCAATCTTGTCTCCAACAAGAATTTTTGCTTCTGTGGCTGCTAGAATTCTTGAAAAGCATGGCGGTCAAATAACTGGTTTAGTTCACAATACGGGTGGTGGGCAGACAAAGTGTTTGAAATTAGGCAAGAACATTCATTACATCAAAGATGACTTAGTTGAACCGGATTCAATATTTCGGTTGATCCAGAGAGAGGCGAAGGTAAGCTGGCGAGAAATGTTCGAAGATTTCAACATGGGTGTGGGCTTTGAAGTAATAGTAAGAAAAAGAAGCGCAGAGGCGATTTCAGCTGTTGCAGAGAGATTTGGTTTGGGGGCAAAAGTGATTGGGAGATGTGAGAAGAGCGATGGAAAAAACAAGTTAACAATTAGAAGCGAATTCGGAAAATTTGAGTACAGATGAACCATATGTGCCAGAATCTTCTGCGCAAAGGATTTAAATTCATGTTATAGTTATTAACCTTGTGAGAACTTGACTTCCCAACTTTACGTGAAAAGGGAACTTCCGTTTAGCTTGTTTGAGGTAGACCTGCTGCGCGCGAGCGAGGATCAGCTTCTGCAAATCAGTCGAGAGCTTGGTCTAGGATTGAACTTGGAAGAGATGAAAAAATGCAAACGGTATTTCTCGAAACGGGGAAGTAACTCAACTGATGTTGAACTCCAGAGCATAGGCCAAACGTGGTCTGAACATTGTTACCACAAGACCTTCAAGGGCGAGGTGCTGGTTGGCAGGCGAAAGGTTAGGCTTTTCAAGGATTTCATTGCAAAGGTTACGAAAGAGCTCTCGAAGCCTTGGTGTATTTCGGTTTTTGAGGACAACGCGGGCATCATAGATTTTGAACGTGGTTATGGGATAGCGGCTAAGGTTGAAACCCATAATCACCCTTCAGCGATCAATCCATTCAGTGGAGCGGCAACTGGTTTAGGGGGTTTGATACGGGATATCATGGGGGTTTGGGCCCAGCCGATTGCGAGCACTGGTGTGTTTGGATTTGGTCCGCGGGATTACTCACAAAAGCTTCCCCCTGGTATAAAGCACCCGAAAACTATTTTCGAAGGAGTTGTGGAGGGGGCCAGAGAGTACGGTAATCGTATGAAAATTCCAAACGTTGGTGGCACCATTTATTTCGACGAAAGCTATGTCGGAAATCCGATCGTGTATTGCGGTTGCGTCGGGCTTCTCCCCATCGACAAATACGTCAGAAAGGCTAAACTGGGTGATGTGGCGTTACTCTTAGGAGGAAGGACTGGTAAGGAAGGAATTCACGGTGTTACCTTTGCCTCTGCAGAAATCGGGGAGATGGAGAAAGGAGAAAAAGCGGCTGAGTTGACATTTGATCCCCCAGTACAGGATAGAATGGCGAAGGCGATTCTTAGGGTCAGAGACGAGAACTTAGCTTCAAGTATAACAGATTTAGGCGGCGGCGGGATTTCTTGCGCGACTGGTGAAACCGCTTTTGGATCGGGGTGTGGTCTTCTCGTGGATCTCGAAAAGGCTCCGTTAAAACTCTCGGGCATGGCACCGTGGGAAATTTGGATCTCGGAATCACAGGATAGAATGTTTTTAACTATTCCTGAAAAAAATCTCGAAAGAGCGTTAAAGATATTTGAAGAAGAAAATGTTGAAGCGATGCCTATCGGGAAATTCGTTAGAGGCAATTCCCTCGTGGTCAAATACCAAGGTCACGAAATCGTAAACTTGAATTTACGGTTTCTTTTCTCTCCGCCTGAGGTCAAAAGAGTAGCCGAGTGGAAGGCGCCGAAGCTAGCCGAACCTAGTTTCGAGCAACCCGCTAATCTAACAGAGATTTTGCTCAGGTTACTGGCTGCGGAGAATATCAAGAGCAAAGAGAGCTTGATAAGAATTAATGAAGCTTGGGAAAACGTAGCCCTGGAACCGTCGCATGGGAAGTATGGTGGACCAAATGATGCTGCGATAGTGAAACCTTTGCGGGATTCTCGGCAGGGCGTGGTGATTTCTTGCGGCATAAACCCCAATTACGGACGAATCGATCCTTATTGGATGGCGGCTTCAAACGTCGAAGAAGCAATCAGAAACAATGTTGCAGTTGGTGGCCGACGAATCGCGTTGCTTGACAACTTTGTGTGGGGGAGCCCCGAGAAAGCTGAACAACTGGGTGCACTCGTGCGCGCTTGCGAAGCTTGTTATAAGTTTGCCAAAGTTTTCGACGCTCCTTACATTTCAGGCAAGGATAGCCTCTACAATGAGTCCATACTGGGCCCGGTAACGCCTACGTTGTTGATAACCGCTGTAGGTATCATCCCGGATGTCGGGGGGGCCGTTTCGGTAGACCTCAAGGAGCCCGGAAACCCTGTTTACATCGTTGGAGAAACTTATCCAGAGTTAGGCGGTTCTGAGTACTACAAGCTGCGCGGGTTTGTGGGCAAAAATGTTCCAAAAGTTAGGGCGGCTCCAGCGAAAAAAATCATTAATTCAGTTGTTGATGCTATTGATTGTGGTTACGTTAGAGCTTGCCACGATATCTCCGAAGGCGGGCTCGCTGTCGCAGCTAGTGAGATGGCATTGGGCAGCGATTACGGGGTTGAGTTGGATTTGAGAAAAGTTTCGGCAAAGTTGAAGAGGGACGATTTCGTCCTGTTCTCTGAATCGAATAGCAGGTTCTTGGTCGAAGTTCAATCCCAGAGTAAGCAGGATTTCGAAAAGTTGATGAAAGGTGGGGCCTGCTCAGAAATAGGCAGTGTAAAAGAAGATGGTTATCTTTCAATCTGCGGGCTGAAGGGCAAAAAGATCGTTAATGTTGATTTAGTAAAATTGAGAGAGGCTTGGAAAACAGGTTTTGAAGACATTTAAACAAAGAAAATCGGATTTGTATCTCCCCACGCCAAGGGACAAATTTAATTTAGTTGAATAGACTTTAGCGCACAATTCAGCCCTAGAAGAGGCGGGTTTCAGCTTAGGCCTGCTCCAAGTGTTTCGTGACTAAAGAGTATTGTTTTTCGTCAAGAAGATTCGCGTCACGCAAATATTTTACAACAGCCCCGATTCCCATACAGGCATGTAGATGAACATTGTTGGCTTCCAACATCTTCTTGGCTCCCTCTTCTCTATCGAGGATTACAACAGCATCTTCGACCACTCCGCCCTCTGCCCTAATTGCGTTGGCCGCGTCCAAGATGCTTCCTCCAGTGGTCGCGAGGTCGTCAATAAAAACGACACGGTCCCCTCGCTCAAGCAATCCTTCAACCATTTTCATGCGACCGTGGGTTTTCTTTTCTTTTCTCACAAAGATTAATGGAGATTTGAGTTTGAAGCTCACAAGCGTGGCCAGAGAAAGGCCTGCATGTGGCACCCCGGCGAACTTATAGATTGGCCTGTCTATCTCCCGCTTTATCAAATCCACACAGAGGTTGGCGAGCTTGTTGAACAAATCGGGATAGGAAGGTGCGAGCCGGAGGTCCACGTAATACGGACTAGTCTTTCCCGAGGACAGGACGAACTCGCCAAATTGGATCGCATTTAACTTATGGAGAAGAAACGCTGCTCTCTGCCATTTTTCCACGTTGCTTTTTTTTGAGAGCATTGGATCCAAAAATCATCCCCCCATGCTTTCGTTAATTTGGTCGCGCATCGATTTTGCCATTTTTGCGGGACTCTTGGCGGTGTATATCGCCCTTCCGACAATTTCGAAATCGGCACCGTTTTTTATTGCGTCGCCAGGTTGCGCTCCCTGCGCCCCCACTCCCGGAGTCAGGATCAGCAACTCCTTACCCACCCATGATCTCAGTGCCGTTATTTCCTTGGGTCTCGTTGCAGGTCCGATGACACCAGTGGCGCCGACATCAACCGCCAATTTAGCCATGCGCTCCGAAACAGATTCAATGAACATACTCGCGCCGGGGTGAGACATGTTTGGGATGATGATGACGCCTTTGTCTCCTTTTTCCTCGGCAACTTTGATAATGGCATCCAAACTGTCTCGACCGACGAATGCGTGCGCGATAACGGCATCAGCCCCAGCATCGTAGGCGCAGCGCGCGATTCTCTGGTTGGTGTGTGGGACATCTGCAATCTTGAAATCTGCTATGATCGGAAGGTCGCTCGCTTCCTTGATTTTCGAAACCACCCCTAAGCCTGCTTCCAAGACCAGCGGATACCCAATTTTGACCGCGGCGATGTAGCTAGAAACATCCTCCAAAAGTTTTTGAACTTGACCCTTTGAGACATCGAGCGCTAAGATCAATCTAGACTCATTCTTCTCGGATTTTCTTAACATTCTCTCTTTGAATCTTTTCCCGACCAAATGAAAACCTCAAAATTGGGCCAACAACTCTTTTTCCCCGGTTATCCGCTCGCAGTAAACGCATCTGAGATTGACTGGGGTCTTGCTGACAATCCTGAACCTAGGAATGGCTGGCTCGGAAGTGTTCGTGATGCAACCTGGGTTAGAGCACTTGATTATTCCTTCGATAAACTCTGGGAGTTTGACACTCTTCTTTTCGGTTACCTTGAAATTTTTAATAATGTTTATAGTGGCATCTGGTGCCGCCAAAGCTATCTTGTTCACCTCTTCTTCCGTCAGTTTTCGGTTCTCGACTTTGATCACGTCTTTCTTGCCGTGCATCTTGCTTGGGACGTTCATTAGGACCGAGATAATCGCACCGGTCTGCCCGGTGATGTTCAGGATTCTGAGTACCGCTAGGGCCTTGCCGGAGGTGATGTGGTCTATCACGGTCCCCGTTTTTATTTTGCTGACCCTCAACTCCTTCTCAACTTTCCCCATCGCGTCACCCCAATAAAAGCGAGAGAATTGCCGCTCGGATGACAACTCCGTAAAAAACCTGGTCGAAGTACTTCGCATACGGCGAGGAATCGAGTTCGGAGGATATCTCATCAACTCTGGGTAGTGGGTGTAGAATACACAAGGTTGGCTTTGCTGTTTTAAGCGTTTTAAGCTCGATTTTATAGGTATTTTTGACCTTAGCGTACTCCACTGGGTCTGAGAACCGCTCTTTTTGAATTCGGGTGACGTATAGAACGTCCAACTGTGGGAGTACCTCGGGTAGGTCAGAAGTTTCAGAGACCTCCTTCCCTTGGGCGGAGAGGTCACTGACAATCTCCCGGGGCATCTCTAGCCCCAGCGGTGATATCAAGAACAGTTTGTTATTGAACCTCGAGGCAGCATACGCGAGCGAATGAACCGTGCGTCCGTATTTCAGGTCACCGATCAAACCGACGTTCAGATTTTTAAATTTACCCATAGTTTTTCTAATCGTGTATAAGTCGAGCATGGTCTGAGTCGGGTGGTGTCCCGCTCCATCGCCAGCGTTGATCACCGGTATCTCGGCCACCTCCGCTGCCAGCCTCGCAGCCCCCATTTTCGGGTGCCTGATCACAATCACGTCGGAGTACTTCTCGACTGTCTTTATAGTGTCAGCGAGCGTTTCTCCTTTCGCGATCGAGCTTGTCGTGGGTTCGGCAAAACCAATGACGTTTCCACCAAGTCGTTGCATCGCAGATTCGAAACTCAGTCTCGTGCGGGTACTCGGTTCAAAGAATAGCGCCGCCATCACTTTTCCGGCTAGGGCACTTGATTTCTTTTTCCCTCTGGCGATTGGCTCGAATTTGTCGGCGGTATTGAAGATAAATGAAATTTCCTCGTTTGATAAGTCTTCTAGGGAGATGATGTCTCGGCCTTTGAGCCTCAATCCTATACCTCGCTAAATTCTCAAAAGCTACCATATTAAACTTTCAGGTTCAAGGGCTTTGGACGCAAATCCCGATTCTAGCGGGCTATCTGATTACTTATATTTCTGGTAGATTCATTTACAGCGGGGGAGAAGTTGGGAGCGGTCGACCTCTGCCTGGAAAACGCCAAAATCCCATATCGGGGTTTACTTGTTGAGGCGGGGGTTGCGATTGATAAAGGTAAAATAGTTGCGGTTCGCAGGAACCGTTTGCCGCCAGCAGATAAAACA
>JGI2171J19970_10000271_pt1 | contig 25733 bp, 18 predicted proteins | sample DeeMarSWOR324_28_FD_19970 | JGI IMG/M metagenome (IMG submission 19970) | reverse complement strand
AAGCTTTCGTGTTTGTTTTCCATGAGGTTCTTCATCAAACCGGGAAGCAAGCTTTCCCGCAAGATAGTGTATTCAGCTGAGACCGGGTTGGCGAGCTTGATCGTCTTGCGGGCTTTTAGGCGCATCTTTTCATAGTGAAAAACCTCGTTTATCAAAGTGAAATTCATGACTTCAGTGAAGTCCAAACCCGTCATAATCTGTCTTACAACGTTTGCAGTTCTTTGCGCTGGATGTTGCTCTCCAATGGTTAAGGTTTCAGGTATAGTAGGTTTAAGCCTATAATACCCGTAGCCAATTGCCACTTCTTCAACCAAATCCACCTCGTGCAAAACGTCGATTCGATAGGCTGGAATTGCCACTTCCACAATGCCATTTCTCAGTGTTTTGACATCTAGCCTGCACTTCCTCAAGCTTTCAACAACTTGAGACTCTGAGAGTTTGAGCCCCAACAATTCGTTAGCATAGTTTATTCTGAGTTTCATCTTCTGAGGCATCAAATCTGGTGAATCAACTGTACGGTTGGGATATTTCACGTGCACTTTTTCTATCCTGCCGCCCATGTCTGCCAGCGCGGTGGCCAAAATGTTTAGGCTTTTTTCAACAGCCAAGTAGTCGGTTCCTGTAACATCTAAGAACAAGTTGGTTGTTTTACTCGTGATTCGAGTCAGCTCGCCGTTGATGATAGGCGGCATAGAGAGAACTTGACCATTCTTGTCTATCAGCAACGGATATCTTGGAGCCCAATCTACTAGGTGTCTGAAAGCCACACCCTTATCGTGCTTTTCCAAAATTTCTCTCAAACTCATCTCGTCTGTTCTGTCCAACGGAACAAACCTTGCCTTGTCGGGTTCAGCAGCCGTGAACGTGAACGGCGGTTCGATAACATCCATGTTGTGCACACCAATTGAAGCCTTTTTGCGGTTTCGCCCGATTCCCCAGTGCAAGTCTTCCTGTATCTCCATCAAGTCTACAATTGATTCTTCGTCAAGCTTTATGTTGCGTACAACCGCAGCCAGCATGTAAGATCTGATTTTTGTAACATTCTTGTCGATCTTTAGTACAGTCTTTCCACCTTTGACCTTGTACCTTGGCAACCCACTTTCCCATCCCATTAATCCTCGAAAGGCTCGTGCTACGCCGGCGTAACTGCAGAAATCGACGCGGTTAGGGTTGAACTCTACTTTGACATAGTCTGAGCCGATTTCTTCTATATCGAAGCCTAGCCAGGGCAGCCACTTCGTCATGTCTTCAACAGTGAGTTGGCGCTTAACAAACTTGATGAAACGCTCTTGTTGCAACGTTATTACTGGCATATGGGGGTCCTCCTAATCCAGCTTAAGCGGTTGCCATACAGCAACCGAATGTCGTCTAAGCCCAGTTCAAGCATAGCAAGGCGTTCTAAACCGCCCCCCCAGGCCAACACTGGATATTTTATTCTCATCGGTGCCAACACTTCAGGTCTAAACATGCCCATTCCGCAGAGTTCTATCCAACGTTTCAGTTTGGGAACATAGACCGTGGCTTCGGCTGATGGTTCAGTGTAAGGGAAGTAGCACGGCCAGAACTTCACCTTCTTCAACCCGAACCTTGCGTAAAACGTTTTTAGCGTTCCCATGAGATCGCGTAAGGTCACGCCTTTTCCTACCACTATACCCTCTATCTGGTGGAATTCCGCAGTGTTCTTGTAGGTGACCTGTTCGTTTCGATAGACTCGGTCCACTGAGAAGACTTTGATGGGCGGCTTCTTGTGCTCAGAAAGGTATTTAATTGTCTCGGCGGTGGTGTGCGTCCGCATGACCAGTCTTTTCGCTTCTTCTGGACTCCACTTGTAACCCCAACCCTTCGATCCTGTGATCCACCCGTTTTCATGAGTTTTTGCAACTGCTTCAACCACGCTCTTCTTTGGCAGTCCGCCAGCCTTCGGGTTCAACAGATAGAATGTGTCCATCATCTCTCGTGCTGGATGGTCCTGCGGTTGGAACAAGGCGTCAAAGTTCCAGAAGGCTGTTTCAACCAATGGTCCTCTGATTTCGGTGAAGCCCATCTCTAGGAAAATCTCTCGGGCTCGTTGAATGGCTTGTTGTAGAGGGTGAACCTTTGCTGGATAGGTTTCTGGTCCTGCCACAGTCACATCGAACTTTCTGAGTTTGACTTCTCTCCACTTTCCACTTACGATAAGTTCAGGTGTTAGTTGACTTATCTCTGAAACAAATCGGAGTCCTTTCTTAACTACCTGCCAGCCCGTGTCGGTAAGTTCCATTTCCTGCAGAGTTTTTTCTCTCATTCTTGCGAGTTTGCGTCTCTTTAGTGTGATAGCGGCTCGTTGTAGGCTTTTGTCAAATTCTTGAACTATTGCTGAGCCTTTTTTGGCTAGAATTCTTAAGAGCCGTTCATCGTCTCCAAGTGGAGGTTTTTCTTCTTGTGCGACGGCAATAGTGCCTTTTTCTCTGTTTATTGTTGCCCAATGCTTTCGAGTTAGCCAAGCCAGCGCAACAGGAATAGCGCCCGGTGATATGTCTACTTCATGCGGGATGTCTGAAATTGGAATTTCGCCTCCTCTTCTGTAAGTCATTTCAAGAGTTCCACGTTCTGGTAACCCTTTTTCTGCGTAGAGTTTTCCTTCTTGAGTTAGAGTGACAATTGTCTGTCTTTGTTCGTGCAATGTCACCAGTTTACTTTCGACAAGTGTTAGCGCCGCTCGCATGACCGCTGCATGTGCTAAGCCGCTAGTCTCTATTATCTGAGCAACTCTTGCTCTCCCTTTCAGCCTTTGTAGGGCAAACAGGGTTTTCTGTTCATGCTCTCTCAGATAGACCATGTATACATCTTCCTACATATTTTATGATAAACGCAATTCTAGGAGAAGCATAATGCCGTATAGTGTTGCAGTCACACCGTATAGAAGTTTCTGCTAATGGAAAATGCCCTTCGCTAATCAAACAAACGTTCAAAAGCTGAATTTTGGAAATTGGTAGGGCATCCCTTCACCAACGCAAAGGGGTTACGTAACAATCTTATTTATGCTTATCTGTTTTGTGATAATTATTCAACTTCCAGTATTTCTCTTGCCTTGTCAATGTTTTGACGCCTTTTTCTTCGATGTTCCTTCACAAAGTTTAACACAATATTGATGAGTCGTTCCTTGTCTTCTCCACATAGGATTTTTCCGCTTTTGCAATCGTGATATAGTTGGACAACATCTTTGTCCCCTTCGAAGAGATGAAACATGTACATTTCATAGATAGGGCAAATCTCTGGTACTCCACCGAGTTTACGTTGTTCCTGCGCTGTGGGTCTCCCACCGGTGAAGGCATTAGAGATCTTTTTCGCGATGCTTTTGGGGCTCTCTTGAAAGGTGAAGTAGCTCATAGGGTCTCGTTTACTCATTTTGGGGGAACCATCTAAACATTTTATTAGTTTGTGATATGTAGAGGAGGGCAAAATGAAGCCGTATTTTCTGTGAAACTTGAAGGCTAGATCTCTGGTTAGGCGGAGGTGGGGGTCTTGGTCAACGCCAACTGGCACTACAGTTGGTTTTGGTCCGCCGAAATCTTCAAGTTGAGGCAGAAGTATGTCCCCTGCCTGTATCAGGGCGGATATATAAAGTCCCATGTGGCGTTCTCCATAAATGGCCTTCATGGTAGCCAAGGTTACGTTTCTGCCAAAAATTATGGCTAAATCCTTTACCCTGTTCTCTTTTGACTGCCGATAAATGTAGCCTCGTTTAGGATCGAATCCTCGAGCCAGAAGGTCGGCAACATTGGCCACGGCATATTTTTCGCTTCTTTCGAAGGAAATTTTGTTATCCTCGTAGGCTTCAACATCGGCTATGCAGTAGAAAGCAATAGCACCCTGCTGTTGGAAATATATGACCTCTCGGGCTGTCGTTAATGTTCCAAGGTGGAATTCTCCAGTCGGCTTGATGCCGCTCATTACGGCGAATTCTTCGTGGTTCTTTATGGCGCCTAGAATGCGTTCAAAGTCTCTGTGTCCGAAGATTACGCCTCTTCTCATAGACATGTAGGGATTAGGTAACTTTGGCAACAAAGGCTTGAAGGGTTGAATTCCGAACTCTTCGTATAGACGTTCGTAGTTTTCCACTATTGTCATTCCGAACGGGTCAATTGTTGTTTTACCAGCAGACGACTTGGTCAATTTCGAATGCCTCCTAAATCTGATGTTTGAATATTACTGAAAAGCTTATTTGTCAAGAAAATGGTGACAACTAGAAAATCGTCGTTGAATACCCTTTTCGTGCTTAACACCAGTCCAAGGCATTCACCTTGCTATTGAAATATAGAGGTATCTACTTAAGGTTTATACTGAACTTTAATAATCCCACATGACTAAACATGCATTTTTGCGCTAAAGTTTGGAGGGAGCTTTTGACAACAAATTTGATATTTCCAAAGCGAATCCGATTTATTATCTTGGATGAGATGGGCTTATTACCTTATCCTCATAGGTTGTCATTCCACACCTTTAGAATTCATTGTGTTCCAAACTCTTTTAACCTTAAACTTCTCTAAGGAAACTCGTGCTAGCTATGACCGTCCCCGAAGAGGTTTTTCAAAAATACGTGGAAGCGGGAAGAATCGCAGCTAAAGTTCGCAAAAAGATGCAACGGACAGTTTCAGAAGGCATGCGCATAATTGACATCTGCGAGAAAGCTGAATCATTGATCCGAGAAAGCGGAGGAAAGCCAGCATTCCCATGCAATGTTTCTATCAATGAGGTTGCTGCTCACTCTACTTCGCCCCCGCAAGATAAGCGATCTGTTCCAGAAAACTCTATTGTCAAAGTGGATATAGGTGTGCACATTGATGGATATATTGCTGACACTGCCGTAACTGTGTGCTTTAATACAGAATATGAAAGCCTTGTACATTCAGCAGAAGTGGCGCTGGAAACCGCCCTAAAACTGCTTCGTCCTGGGTTATCGGCAACAAGACTTGGCTCAACAATTCAGAAATCGATTGAAAGGCAAGGGTTTAAACCAATTTCAAATTTGACTGGACATCAGGTCGGCCGGTATTTAGTGCATGCTGGTAAGGCTTTGCCAAATGTGTTTCAGCTGTCTCTATCTAGAGTACAAATTGGAGAAGTCTACGCTGTTGAACCGTTTGTAACTATTCCCGACGCGGCTGGCAAGGTTATAAGTGGAAAGGAAGCTCATATTTTCCGCCTTAGGAAACGTAAGTCTTTGAGAAACGATTATGCAAAGCGACTTCTAAATTACATCGAGAGGAATTTTCGAACATTGCCCTTCTCAGAGCGTTGGCTCGAAGGATGCGTGCCTACTAGCCATTATTCTGCTGCGTTTTCAGAGCTTCTCTCTTCAAGAAGTCTGATGGCTTATCCTGTGTTTATCGAAGCGAGTGGAAAACCAGTGGCACAAGCAGAACACACAGTTGTCATAACAAAAGACGGTTGTCATGTGTTAACCTAGTTAGGTTTCTTCTTTTCCTTTCTCTTTAACTTCCCTGTAAATTGATGAGATTACCATTTTTTCATTACATTTTGGGCAGGGTTCTACTTCTTTAAATATGTAATCTCCTCGCTGGAAATCTCGAACGTTTTTTAGGCTACATTTTTCGCAAAGCATTGTTGTGGCTAGAGGCTGAGTTTCTAAGGCAAGTTTAAAAATCCTTTTTCTTGTTTGGAACAACACGTAACCTGATAAAGCCAAGGTTGTGGCTCCCAGAATCATGTATGTGCTGCCACTTTCAGCCTCTCCCTCTACATAGGAATTGAATCCTAGGAAAATGGAGAAAATAGACAATAGGAAAGTTACCAGCAGAATTGCGATAAGAATTGGAGAAGTCTTTTTTTGTGTGGTAAAGGGGTCACTCATTGATTTTCACCTATTGTCCTATGCCTATTGTGTTGCCGATTCCGGCAATTATCACGTTATCGCCCTCTTTGCTTCGCTCTAAAATCAACCGTTTGATTCGTTGAATTGCATTGTCTACGGCATCGACGATTTCTTTTCGCATCGGCGAAACGGCGTCTCCCACATCTTCTTTAATGATAATTGCGTTAACTGGAACCTTATGTTTGAGGGCGCCTTCTTCAACTTTATATTTCTCTACTCCGGGTCCACCTATCGCGACACCGACACCTTCGGCCACTTCGCCTGGTTTCTCGCCTTCAAGCTTTAATCCCGCATCTATGACAATAGCTAAAGCAATTTTTCCGTCGTTTTCTTCAATTATACGCTTTATTGCTTCACCAGGCTTTCCTACGTTTCCTCCTGGGCCCTTGGCCTTTATGACATAAGTGGTTCGTCCTTCCATAGGTACCTTGGCCATGACCACATCTTTGGCGATTTGGGTTTTTTCATGCTTACGCATTAGTGTGGCAGCCACCAGTGCGCCTGCTCCGTCGCCTATGGGCTGGCCTTGGGTGAAAGCTTTTAAGGCGCTGGCGTAGGCTTTTGCTTCGCGCATTATTAGGGGTAGTACCATTTGGAGTTGCATGATGATGTATAGGCTGAAAGTTTTCTTGCCTAGGATATAGTAGTGTCTCATTATTTTGTAGATTATGTTTAAAGCCAATGCTGCCTCAAGCATGTTCTCTAGATTGTTTGTCTGGGTTTCATCTGCTTGAGGGGCCATAAGGTGTACGTCATCCATGAAGCGGATCTCTCTTACGTCTAAAAGATGCTCCAATCTCAAAATGATACCAGATGGGTCAAGATTCACTGGTGATATGGCAAAATACTCAAGAAACTGGTCAACGCGTTGTGTTGGATCGCTTGAAGGCTTACCTATTTCTTTAACAGTTTTTATAGCTACTTTTCTGCCTTCATCGCGCATGAACTTTAATCTCATCAGGGAGCCTTCAACTTCTCTTATTATAATATAAATCTGAATTCGCTGCCCATAAAACATGAATACTATGAAAAAGACGAAGAAAGCTAGCTGGAAAATCCAACCTAGAAGGTTGTCCCCTGTTGGAAATAACTGCGAAACCTGCGGCATTATCAATGGAAATCACTCTATGAAAAACTGTAAAGAGAGGGTAATAAACTTTGAGGATTTTCCCTCCACATTGAATTTTGATGTCAGATTTCTGGGTTTCAGTGGGGCTGCCAGCTTTTCCGGTTTTGCACGGCCGAAGACCGCACTACCGCCGAAAACGGAGCGCAGTTTAACTTCTGAGTTCGGAACGGGTTCAGGTGGATCCCGCGCCCTATGGCCGGCAACCCGAAATATCACGAGCATTTTGGGTGCATATAAACATGACGGTAAATTTTTTTCTTTGAGTTTCAACCATTTTGCCTGCCTGTTTTGTGTTGCTGAGTAGACATTTTCTTGTGGACAATGAAGTTTAGGAGTTTTCAATTTATGGTCTGGAAATCCTTATGTTTGCCCTTAAACTTTAACTTCTGAAGTCGCATAGTTTCATCTGTACACCTGGAGGATATGACTTGAAAACTTTTCCGGAAAGCGAGTATCACATTCCCTTTTTTGATGAAAGCGGATACATTCGAAAGCTGTGTCCAGTCTGTAAGGTATATTTTTGGACTCAGAATCCAGATCAAACAACTTGTGGAGAAGCGACTCATCAGGGTTGTGCATCTCTCAGTTTCATAAACAATCCGCCAACTCGCAATCGTCTTAGTCTTCGTGAAATGAGGGAGGCTTTTCTCTCATTTTTTGAGAAGCAGGGTCATGAAAGAATCAAGCCCTACCCAGTTGTTGCCAGATGGAGAGACGACCTCTACCTTACCAGCGCCAGCATTGTAGACTTTCAGCCTTACGTCACGAATGGGGTTGTTCCTCCGCCTGCTAACCCCCTTGTTATTAGTCAACCTTGCATTCGGTTAGTTGACATAGACAACGTTGGCCCAACATTTGGAAGGCACTTAACCATTTTTGAAATGGGCGGGCATCACGCCTTCAATTATTCGGACAAAGAAGTTTACTGGAAAGACCAGACCGTTCGGTACCATCATAAGTTTGTCATAGAGGACTTAGGGGTTAAGTCTGAAGAGGTTATCTACAAAGAAGATGTGTGGTCAGGCGGAGGAAACGCTGGACCCGACCTTGAAACAATTGTTCGGGGACTTGAGCTTGCCACCTTGGTGTTCATGAAATTTAAGGTTGCCAACGGCGAATTTGTTGAACTGCCCATCAGAACCGTTGACACTGGTTATGGAATCGAAAGATATGCATGGCTATCACAAGGCTCAGTGAGCTGTTTTCACGCGGTGTATGACACACTTCTAGATGAAATCTTGAAAATGGCTGGGATGAGTCAAATCGATGCAAAACTGTTAGCAAAGGTAGCAGAAGTTTCGGGTATTATGAGCATTGAAAAAACCTCAAACCGTAGGGAAGCGCGACAGAAGATTGCCGAACAACTTGTCATGAGCCTTGAAAAATTAAACAAGACTATACTTCCCATCGAAAACGTCTTTGCAGTTGTTGATCACACAAAATGCTTAGCTTTTATGCTTGCTGAAGGAGTGGTTCCATCAAACGTCCGTGAAGGATATTTAGCCAGACTAATGTTACGACGAACCCATCGGCTACTTAGAACGCTTTGTATAGAGAGAAAATTGCTTGACATTGTTGACATGCAAATAACGTATTGGTCCAAAGACTACCCGCACTTAAAGGAGATGAGAGACGAAATACTGGAAATACTCACAGTGGAACAACAAAAGTTCAAACAAACCCTAAAAAGAGGAAGTTCTCTTGTTAGGCGAACGGCCCAAGAACTAAAAATGAAGGGAATAAACCAAATTCCAATAGATAAGCTGATGCAACTTTACGATTCGCATGGTCTTCCACCTGAAGTGGTGGCAGAGACAGCCAAAGAAGAAGAAATCACAGTCCATCTACCTGAAGACTTCTACGGAATGATAGCAAAAAGCCATATTCAAACGCCTGTCAAGGAAGTAGAAACTCCCCTAAAGGAGCTTGAGCCTAAACTTTTGGGTCTTCAGCCAACAAGGATGCTTTATTACGAGGACCCATACCTCCGCGAATTCGTCGCCCGTGTCCTCCAGGTGCTAAACGACAAATACGTGGTGCTAGACCAAACAGCCTTCTATCCCGAAGGAGGAGGACAACCGTCAGACCAAGGGTTCTTGAAGTTTAACGGCGGACAAACCGAAGTCATAGATGTTCAAAAAGTCGGCAACATCATCGTTCATGTTGTGAAAGACACTGTTCCTCAGCAAGGAAGCGCAGTAGCTGCAACCATAAACTGGGAGCGAAGAAACAGCTTAACGAAACAACACACGGCAACTCATGTTCTCATGGGGGCCGCAAGGCGAGTACTAGGGCAACATGTCTGGCAAGCAGGCGCACAAAAAGACGTGGACAAATCACGAGTCGACTTTTCCCATTTTAGAAGACTAACTCTTGAAGAAACACATAAGATCGAGGAGTTGGCCAATAAGGCTGTGATACGCAACATTCCAGTTGAAGCTTCATTTAAACCCAGAACTGAAGCAGAAAAACAATATGGCTTCCGCCTTTACCAAGGCGGAGTCGTGCCAGGCAAAGAAATCCGCATAGTGAACGTCAAAGACTGGGATGTTGAAGCCTGCGGAGGAATCCAAGTAAAAAACACGGGCGAAATCGGATTCATAAAAATTCTTCGCACAGAGCGCATTCAGGATGGCGTAGAAAGGATTGTTTTCAGCGCTGGTCTTCCGGCCTTGAGAGCAGTTCAGCAGAAAGAAGCGTTGCTGTGGAAGATCTCGGAAAAACTGAATGCACCCCTCGAAAAACTTGAAACCACCGCCGAGCGTGTTGTAACAGAATGGAAGCAAACTCGACGGGAAATAGAACATCTCATCAAAGAACTTGCAGAGTACAAGGCTAAGGAATATCTGGAAACAGCCAAAGAAGTTCATGGGCTGAAAACCATTATTCACGCGGTTAAAGAAGTTAGCGTAGACAACCTGATTCAAATCGCCAGCGAAACAGTTAAAATCGAACCCAAGGGCGTTATGGTGCTCTGTACATCTAACAAAACCGTGAGAATCGTAGTTATGGCTGGAAAAGAAGCCCTAAAGCGTGGCGTAAACTCGCGTCAAATCGCTGATGAAGCAGCATCACTGCTTGGCGGAGGAGGAAGCGGCAGACCAGACTTTGCACAAGGAGGCGGAACCCAAACTAACAAAGTGACAGATGCCTTGCAAAGAGCAGAAGAAATCATAAGAAAACAAACAGAAACAGATTAAAGCAAGTTCTGTTATTTACATGTCGGTGCTACAAATGAGGGATCGATACCTCAATAGCTGACAAAACACTTAATAGCACATTGCCCAATCCAGAAACCTTTATGGAATTTTTGAAACAGATTGAACGCAAATGGCAGAAGAAATGGGAAGAAGCCAAGATCTTCGAGAGCAACCCAGATCCGAACAAGCCGAAGTACTTCATAACCGTTGCCTATCCATACCCTAACTCTCCCCAACACATAGGTCACGGCCGAACCTATACACTAGCCGACGTACACGCCCGATACATGCGCATGCAAGGCTACAACGTGCTCTTGCCAATGGCTTTCCACTACACCGGAACACCAGTCTTTGCCATGTCGAAACGTCTTGCCGCAAACGATGAAGACTTAATCGACACATTTGTGCGAATCTACAAAGTGCCCAAAAAGCTGTTAAAAGATTTCTATGAACCCCTCAACATGGCGCGATACTTTCACAAAGAACTCAAAGCCGGAATGAAAGAAATAGGCTATTCCATAGACTGGAGACGAGAGTTCACAACCATAGACCCCCAATACAACCGCTTCATCGAATGGCAATTTGAGAAACTAAGGCAAAAAGGCTACATTTCCCAAGGAAGCCACCCCGTGGGATGGTGTCCAAATGAAGGAAACCCGGTGGGGCAACATGACACGCTGGGCGACGTAGAACCAGAAATCGGAGAGTTCACGCTCATAAAATTCCAGTACAACAATTGGATTTTGCCTACAGCTACTCTGCGTCCAGAAACAATCTTTGGCGTAACCAACATATGGTTAAATCCAAAGGTAGAATATGCAAAGGCGAAAGTAGGCAACGAACAATGGATAGTTAGCAAAGAGAGCGTTGAGAAGTTACGCTATCTAAACCGAAAAGTCGAAGTTGTTGAAACTTTCTTGGGAAGTCAACTGATGGGAAGACACGTTAAGAACCCCGTAACAGACCAAAAAGTCCCAATTCTACCAGCAGAATTCGTCGACCCAAAAAATGCAACAGGAGTGGTCATGTCCGTTCCTGGACATGCACCCTACGATTATATCGCGTTAGAAAACTTAAGCTTGGCCGAAGCACAACTCAAAGAATTCGGATTATCTCCAGAAATTGTCGCTGCGATAAAGCCGATTTCTATGATCACAGTTTCAGAGTATGGTGAATTTCCGGCAGGCGATGTTGTCCGAAAAATGGGCATTGTAAGTCAGATGGACTCTAAATTAGAAGACGCAACAAAAGAAGTCTATAGACATGAATTTCACACGGGCAAGATGAAGCCTAACACTGGCAAGTATACTGGTCTTGCGGTTGCTGAAGCCAAAGACAAAGTTAAAAAAGATTTAATCGAAGACAATAAAGCAGAGAGTATGTATGAGCTCATGAACAAGCCAGTTTTCTGCAGATGTGGAACCGAGTGTGTCATCAAAATCTTTGAAGACCAGTGGTTTATAGACTACGGACAACTTGAATGGAAAAAACTGACGCATAAATGGCTTGACAAAATGCAGATCTTTCCAGAAGAATTACGTGCAGAGTTCAACTATGTCATCGACTGGCTACATGGGAAAGCGTGCGCCCGGAAAACAGGACTGGGCACTAGACTTCCTTGGGATCCAGAATGGATAATTGAGTCACTATCTGACTCAGTCATTTACATGGCATACTACACAATTGTTCGCAGCTTAAAAGAGCACAAAATACGACCAGACCAGTTAACTGACGCCGTTTTCGACTACATATTTCTAGGCACTGGAAACGTCAATGATGTAGCAGGAAAAGCAGGCTTAGAACAAAGCGTTTTGGAGCTAATGCGGGAAGAGTTTTTTTACTTCTATCCTTTAGACAGTCGACACTCTGGACGCGACTTAGTTCCTAACCATTTAACCTTCATGATTTTCAATCACATCGCCATCTTTCCAGAAAAACTGTGGCCGCGCCAAATAGCGGTAAACGCCTTCGTGCTAATGGAAGGCCAAAAAATGAGCAAGTCTTACGCAAATATTATTCCCTTACGAGAAGCCATTGAGATGTTTGGAGCAGACCCCCTGAGGTTGGCTGTACTGACCTCAGCAGAACTACTTCAGGATGCTGATTTCAGCTCAACCTTGGCAAAATCTGTGCGGGACAGGCTTGAACGTCTGTACCGATTTGGCGGTGAAACCACAAAAATGGTATCTCGTGGAACTCAGAAGGTTTCAATGTTAACTAAAACTGACAGATGGATGCTTAGCCGATTACAGTATCACATAAGAAGGGCAACCGAAGCTATGGACAAACTTGCTGTGCGTAAGGCTATTCACAGCGCTATATACGACCTAGAACAAGACTTTCAATGGTACCTACGTCGAATAGCCGAAGAAAGAGAAAGCCCCAACAGGAGAGCTGCGATAGCCAATGTGTTCAGCGAGGTTTTAGACGCTCAGGTGAGAATGCTTGCTCCAGTCACTCCTCATATATGCGAAGAGATATGGGAAAAAATGGGCAGAAAAGGCTTTGTTTCATTGGCCACTTGGCCAAAACCAGACGAGGCAAAGGTTGACATCTCTGCGGAGGAAAGCGAAGCCTTAATACAAAACATGTTGGAGGACACGCTGAACATTTTCAGGGCTACAAGCATTGCGCCAACGAGGATATGTTATTACACTGCGGCGCCATGGAAGTGGAAAGTGTATCTGAAGGCGTTAGAAAAGTCGTTTTCTGGCAAGATTGTACAAGGCGAATTAATGAAGGAGCTGATGAAGGAGGCTGATATGGGAAAAGCAACTAACCAAGCTGCAAAATTCGTGAGTCAAATCATCGATGAAGTCAATCGGATGCCGAGTGAGAAGAAGCGTAGACAACTAAAGGTTGAAGTCATAGACGAAGATAGAACTTTGAAAGAGGCGGAAGTTTTCTTTAGACGAGAATTTGATGCAGAGATCTGTGTTTACAGCGAAAAAGACCCTTATTGTTATGATCCGAAGAAAAGGGCTCAGCTGGCTAGACCTTACCGCCCGGCCATCTACATTGAATAGATGAAAGAATTATATCTTAGCTATCCCATGACTAACGCGGTTCACTAAAGAGACGGGGCCCGTGGCGCAGTTTGGATAGCGCGTCGGCCTTCTAAGCGAGAACGAGGTGAGCCGAAGATCCTGGGTTCAAATCCCAGCGGGCCCGCTTCCCACAGGTCTCTCTACAGTTTCTCCCATTTTTGTGGATTTCAATGAAAAATTATAAATCCTTGAAGATAAAATACAACTACTGTTCTTCAATATTGCTATGTTGTTGTATAAATGAGATGGTGCTATGAGTACCCACGCAGAAGATCTTAAATTGCGGTTGATGACAATCGAGCTGCTTCGAACAGCGAAGAAGCAGTATACGTATCGAGAGTTGTCAAGCAAGACGAGCTTACCTGTAACTGTTCTAAGTCGCTACGCTAAAGGTCACGTTTTGCCCAACACTGAACGTGCCCGCCTTTTATGGCGAACCCTATCCAAGATGGTTGGCTTGCATGTGGAGTTGAGACGCAGAATAGTATTCAACAAGGATGGCTACTTTGATAATACTAACATTATAGGCGACTTCAATCTTTTGAGACAGGCGGCGCATCATGCTCTTGCAACCTTCGCAGGAAAACGCGTGACCAGAGTCTTAACGGCGGCGGTTGATGGCATACCCCTCGCTACTATGGTGGCTAACTCGCTTGGCGTCAATTTGGTAATCGCAAAGAGAAATAAGGAAGTGGGGGTGCCTGCTTTCCTAGAAGAAACTTATGTGTTGAGAGATTCAGGCATAACTATGACACTTTACCTGCCTAAAGATACAGTAAAAAGGAGAGACAGCATACTCATCGTAGATGATATGATTAAGACGGGGGAAACTCAAGCCGCACTCGTTAATCTTGTTCATAAGGCGAGAGCTGAAATCTCTGGAGTTTATGCGCTTATTGCCGTTGGCAACGAATGGCAGAGGAAGATAAGTCTCCCCAGAGGATGTCCTGTTGAAGTAGTAACAAAGCTGAGCTTAAGAGAGAAGAGCTAGATAAACTCATCAAAAACCAGTTATTTGCGCAGACAACGCCTCTCTTTTCTACGAAGGTCTTTACCATATCGCAACAAGGCTGTTTCAAAATTCACAAAGGACTTTCCAGCAATCTTGTTTTGTCCCCAGAATGCTTTCAGTTCTATTAATGCTTGTTCTGGATTTTCCGTTTCTATGATTTCCAGTCCCTTAGCTGCCAGAATGACAAGCGGAGTCGGTTTCGGGTCTGCTTTGCGCCATACGCCTCGTAGGTCACGTAGGAAAATGCTGACGGTTACGTCTCCTATGCCTTTTCCTAACTTTTTTAATCGCTTTTCTAGGTCAAGAGAGTCCGCTGCTTCGTCGTGAAGTTTGTTTAGGCTTCCTTCATATTTTGCGTTTAGGTTTCCCATGACTTGTAGGAGTTTGGTGGCTGTTTTGAAGTCGTATCGCGTGTAGTTTCCTTCGTCGAGTATTTCAACAAGTCCCTTCCAACCTGTGTCAAGAATCTTGTTTGGCATCAGGACTCCTCGCTTCTTGAAGCATCTGTAGGTCTCAATCACAGAGGTCTCAGTTATAGGTGCTCCAAACAGAATTGATGCCAGAAACCATTTGAATATCTCCTTGTCGTCTTTGTTGACCAGTTTGATCTTTAAAACTTGGGAATACTTCTCGCCAAGATTTTTAACTAAGGATTCTAAGACTTTCCTCTCCATAGTAGATCACATCCTTAAGACAAAATTCATAGATAAAAAGCGCCTATAAAGAAGTTCAAGCGGAGGCTTCAAAACGAAAACCATAGAATGGAAAAACGGCGTTGTCACAACAATAGACCAAACTAAGCTACCTGGCAAAGTTGTTTTCCTGAAAATGAAAGAATGCCGCCAAGTAGCTTCTGCAATTAGAGGCATGAAAATTCGAGGAGCCCCCCTCATAGGAGTAGCCGCAGCATACGGCCTNGCTCTCACAGCCTATCACTCAAAAGCAAAAACCAAAAAAGAACTGACAAAAGAAATCGAAGAATCAGCGGGTCTTCTAAAGAGGACGAGACCAACTGCTGTGAATCTATTTTGGGCAGTAGATCGAATAACGCGCAAAGCCCTTAAAACCGTGGGCACGGCAAAGGCTGTCGCCAAGGCTGTGATTAAAGAAGCTAATAAGATGGCTGATGAAGATGTGAAAGTCAACCGCAAAATGGGTGAGCACGGCTCCGTTTTGCTCAACGACGGTGACGTCATTCTAACTCATTGTAACGCTGGTAGTTTGGCAACCGTTGATTACGGCACCGCGCTAGGCGTTATACGCGTGGCATGGGAAAGAGGCAAGAAAGTTAGCGTGATTGCAACTGAAACGAGACCTAAACTGCAAGGCGCTAGACTTACAGCCTACGAGTTGAAGCGCGACGGCATACCGGCCACGTTGATTACAGACGGCATGGTTGGCTACGTTATGCAAAAGCGGCTTGTTAACAAAGTCATTGTAGGCGCAGATAGAATAGTTCGAGATGCGGTGATTAATAAAATCGGCACTTTCGGAATTGCCGTGCTAGCCCGTGAGCATAAAATTCCATTTTATGTAGCCGCACCCACTTCCACGTTTGACTTAGCTCACTCAGCAAGCGAAGCTGTCATTGAAGAAAGGAACCCAATGGAGATTACGCATTTTGGCACTCAGAAAATTGCCCCAAACGGAGTGAAGGTGCTTAACCCCGCGTTTGACATCACTCCTATGCGTTATGTAGCCGCTATCATCTGCGAAACAGGAGTCTTAACTCCAAAAGATTTGGAGATATATGCCAAATGAAAAACACAAGGCCGAGAGAGGTTTCAAAAGAGGCTGCTAGACGGTTTCTCATTTTGAGACAAAGTTTTCTTCAAAGAAAAAGAGGTAAAAGCGGAGCGTTAGAAGCAATTAAAAGACTTGAATGTGTCCAAAAAGACCCAATTAATGTTGTACATCACAACCAGCACTTGGTTCTTCACAGCAGAGTTGTTGATTACAAGCCTTCTTACTTGGACGAGTTGCTTTACAAAGACAAGCACTTGTTCGAGTATTGGTGCAATGAAAAATCCATAATCCCGGTTGAAGACTTCCCCTACTTTCGCTACCGAATGCAATATCCATCACAGTTTCACTCTCCCTTTTATGAACGCATCAAGGCCAGAAGAAAGGAATTGAAAGATGAAATCTCTCATGTTCTGTCGGAAATCAGAGAGCATGGCTCACTCTCTGGGCGAGAATTTCAGCAGAAGTCAAAGATTAACGGCAAGGTGGCAACTAGGGTTTTAAACCTGCTCTGGGACTGCGGCGACCTTATGATTCATCATGTAGAAGGAAACAGACGATATTACGATCTAACAGAGCGTGTACTTCCACCAGATATCGATGTGAAAGCTCTTAGCAAAGAAGAATACGAACGATTCATGATTCAGAAATACGTGAGAGCCTACGGACTCATAGACACACGCAACTGGAGGTTTGGCTGGCTGCCATTAAAAGCTTCTCAAAGAAAAACCATAGTCAAAAAATGGTTGAAGACAATAGACTGTGTCCAATTAAGATTGAAGGCGTTAAGCACGTATACTATGTTTTGGAGGAACATTTGAGTCTTCTTGAAAATTCTGATACGTCAACAAGCGAAAAGGTTCATTTCGTTGCACCATTAGACAATCTTTTATGGAATCGTCGAATGATTTCCGAAATCTTCGACTTCAACTATGCTTGGGAAGTGTACAAAGTTCCAGAGAAGAGAGTGTACGGCTATTATGTTATGCCGCTTCTGCATGGCACACGCTTTATCGGAAGACTCGACCCAAAGCTTGACAGAAAAAACAAGAAAATGATTATCAATTCTCTACTTTTGGAAGAGAAAGATTTCGATAAAGGTTTCATAAGTGAACTCGCCGAAACCCTGCAAAGATTCCTTGAATTCCATGATGTATCTCAAGTTAGCATCGTGATAACTCAACCAAAGGAGTTAAGAGATACATTAATGCGCGAGTTAAGCTAAGTTTTGGTGCACGTCCACCTTGAACCGCCCACCAAGACCCTTTTAGTAAGGGCTTTGTTGGGAGAGTTTAAATCTTAACAACATGCTATCATTACTAAGTTGGAAGGTTAAGGACTTGGCTCAACCTCGGCGCGAGACCAACGTAAATCGTAACACTGAACTCAAAAAAACGAAGGCTCTTCTGCGGGAGAAAGACATTCTTATTTCTTCAGAAGAAAAAGAAGCCATTGAAAGGCTGTCTTCTCGCGGTTACGGTGTCTCGGAAGATCAAAACTTAACACTTTCCTTTTACGAAGCCCTGTTTCTACTTAGCAAAGAGATAATTGAAATCAAAGACAAGAAAACTAGGAAAAAAATCTATTTTCAAAACCTTCTTCAGCGCTACCAGTCTTCTGAAAAGAATGCTTGGGTAAAATATCTGATTTACCGCGACCTCCGAAGCAGAGGATACGTAGCGAGGGAAGGCTTTGGTTTAGGCATAGACTTCCGCGTTTATGAACGAGGCGAATATGGAAAAGAAACCGCAACCTACCTGATATTCGGGATTCAAGAGGGACAGCCAGTATCGGTTAAAGAACTTGCCAGAGCCTTGAAGTATGTTCAGAGCCTAAAAAAGAAGTTGGTGCTTGCGGTTCTCAATCGAAGAGGAGAAGTTGTTTATTATTCCATTTCACAACTAACCCTAAAATGAAATGATCAGCAATTAGTTCACGCTTTTTGCTTTTCGTGCAAACGCGCGCGTATTTACACAGAACTATTCTTAAGAAAATGCAAGAAACGTTAAGAATATAGTACAGATATTGATGTTTATAGGCTTGTTCGGTTTACTGCAGGAGTGCTATAGACGAGGCTGATGGAATGTCCATGTTCAAAACAGTTCGCGGAATGAGAGACTTTCTACCCAGAGATGCAAAAGAGCTGATATACGTCGAGCAGGTTACAAGAGAACTCGCTGTTCTGTACGGTTATGAAGAAATCTTGACGCCAGCCGTGGAATCTTATGAGCTCTTAGCCGCGAAATCCGGTGAAGAAATTCGACAACGCATGTATGTTTTTACAGACATTGGTGGTCGAAAAGTTGGCTTAAGACCAGAATTTACTGCCTCTGTTGCTCGATTGATAGCTACCAAATTAAGAAATGCGCCTAAACCACTTAAACTTTTTAGTGTTGGCAGTCTCTACCGTTACGATGAGCCTCAGTACGGACGATTCAGAGAGTTCTGGCAGGCTAACTATGAGCTTATAGGCTCTGATCAGCCTGAAGCTGATGCAGAAATTCTAACAATAAGCAATCATTTACTCAAAAAGCTTGGAATCCGCAATTACTACTTCAAAATCGGACACGTAGGAATACTACGAGGAATACTAAACCAAGAAGGCATCATGGAAGAGCAGCAAAATCAGATTATGCAGATGTTAGACAAAAAACGCTGGAAAAACGCGTTAACAACGATAAAACAGCTTGGCGCCTCAAGACAATGCCTGACAACATTGAAAAAAATCTCTGAAACCAAAGGAAAAGCAGCATTTGATATTCTCAAAGAAACCGAGGATACCGTTCAGAACTATCGAAACGCAGTGGCTGCCGTAGAGAATCTTCGACAGATCCTCGTGGTTGCAAAAGCAGGCGAAAACAAATTCGAAACACTCATAGAGCCCGGTTTTGCGCGAGGGCTCGAATACTATACTGGGATAATCTTTGAGCCGTATGTTCCTGAACTGGAAATAGCATTGGGTGGTGGGGGACGCTATGACAAGTTAATTGAACTGTTTGGAGGCGAATCTACACCTGCAGTGGGAGTTGCGCAGGGAATAGATCGTATCGTTCTTGCCATGAAAAAGCAAAAGGCCAAGTTTAAAATCCAAGAGGAAAAAAGGGCTGTTGTTATTCCTGTCACCGCCGAGATGAAGACTAAGGCTTTTGAAATTTCATCAATGCTAAGAAATGCCAAGATACCTACGGAAATGGAAGTCGTAGGACGCAGTGTTTCTAAGGCTTTATCTGATGCAAATAGGCGAAAAGTCGCTTACGCAGTGCTAGTTGGACCTGAAGAACTTGAAGAGGAAAAAATCGTATTACGCTATTTGACAACACGGAAACAGAAAACTGTTGACATTAAGGAACTCGTCAAGAAAATCAAAGCAGCGAAATAGAAGACTGCTCTCTCACTTTTCTTCTGCCAAATATTCCACTTAATCCCATAGTCAACAATGCTAACGATCCAAGTATGCCTACAACTATGGTTAAAAATGAAATTAGAACTTCGATGGAAAATGTGCTCGGATACAAATTTGAGGCAAGTTCATAGGCGTAGAAGTAATAGTTGGTATACCAGTGCAGAAGTATGGGTGCCTGAAACCCGTACGCTAGATAGGCGAGACCCCAGACAAATCCTACCATAAACGTGGATGTTACCTTTCCAACATCCCAACCAATAGGGGAAAGAATATGGGCCAACCCAAAGACAAGTGCGGTAGTAAAAACCATAATCCATTCGGAGATACTTATGCCTCTAAAACCATTGGCACCTATGTTTTTTAAGCCAACCATCCTCTTTGCTTCTTCTGGATAGATAGGAGCAGCGAGGAAGAGCCTAAGCAACTGCTTTGAAGACAACTGTGCAACAATCCTTCTTCCTGCCCAAAAGACGTAGAAAATCAGGAACAAGCCTATTGGACTTAGTCGAAAACCGATCTCTTCAATTAAAGGGGAATATGCTAGCAAGAAAAATGTTTCAAAAGGATTTTCCGGAAGGGCTGGTTCGCCAGTAGGAACACCCAAAGCTGACTCTTGAAAATAGTGTATGCCAATGACAGCTAACAGTAGTATGCTTGCGAGAATGGGTAAAACAAACAAAAAGTTGTTGAAAAGCTGGCTTACAGGTCGCGAAAAGGCATTCCCAATCACTTTATGAAAACTCTCCCTCCAAATCCAAGCAGCCAAAAAGCAAAAAGTGTAAACGCTCCAAACAAAAAGGAAGATATGTCCCGAATTTAGTACTGATGGAGTTTCAACCTGAAATAATAGGAACAGCAAGACTGGCAAGCGATAAACACGTACGCTTAAAGCGCGTCCTTCTAAAGTGAAAAAGAATAGCTCCAGTCCCAAAAGCATGGCGAGCAAATAAGAGGCAACAAGAACAAGAACAAAAGCTATCATTAGCGTTTTGAAGATTTTAGATATCAAATTGAACACTTCGACAACTTATAGCCTAGCGAGTGGCTAATAACGCTAACTATATGTTAAGACAGATTTTAACTTCAGTAAACTGCTTCAAAATCTCTGCGAAATTCATAAATAATTGTGAAAAAGAAAAATACTTGTTCTAACATATAGATTGTCGAAGTGAAAAAATGAAAGCCTTACATATTGTATTAATTTGCCTGATAGTTGTTGCTATCTTTAACTTCACCGCTGCCATGCCTGGACCTTTGGCTCAACAAGATAATATCATACGCAGGGAAAAAACCGGTTTGCAAATTTCGCCAAAAGTCCCACCAAAAGGAAAGCCAAGTCTAATCACTTTAGGGGATCCTGTATACGATCCAACACCTCATCAGGGCTAATCTCAGTCCTCTCGTAAAGAAATAGTACTCCAGGGGATAATTCATGAGTCGTCTTGAAGACTTTGAATGGATGCTTCACTACCTGAAAGTGTTAGATCCTATAAATGCTAAGATACTTTCTGGACTGAGTAGGTTTGGGCCGAGAAATATATCGTTTTTGGCTAGGTCTGTGAAGCTTCCAGCAACAACTGTTGCTTTTAGAATTAGAAAGTTAATAAAGAAATGGAATCTTCAAGTGCGAACAAATTTGGACTATTCCAAGCTTGGTTTGATGAAGGCTGTCTTAATAGCCGAAACAACAGGAGGACTTGAAGAAAAGTTGAGGGAGGTTGTTGAAAGCACTGAATATTGGACTTACACCACAAAATGTTACGGCAAATTCAACGGGATTTACGCTCTGTTTGCTTTTCCCGCCGAACATAAAGACAAGATGGAAGCCTATTTGAAAGAGGCGATTCGTCATAAGGCGATGTCTCACCACGTTTTCTTTTGGGTAACCAACCTTTGTGAAGTGCCACCAAATTTCGATTGGTTTAATTTTGGGAGCAAAGGATGGGAATTTCAGTGGCGCCAGTGGATTAGTGAGATTTTCAAAGCTTCAGAAATACCTTCTGAGAGGCTTATGGAACCAGCAAAATATCAAATCATGGTTGACGAAACTGATCTATTTCTCCTAAAAGAGTTAGAAAAGGATGCATTTTTAGAGTTTACCAAACTCGCCGATGTTTTAAAGATGTCGCCCCAAGGCGTCCGATATAGATATAATAAACATGTTATGAAGAATGATTTGATTGCAGATTACGAAATAGCAATATTTCCTTATCCCCTTTTGGTTTCAGATATGTGCAGCTTCATTATTCATTTTCAAAATGAGAAAGCCTTAGCTAAGTTCAGCAACACTTTGATGAATAAGCCTTTCATCCTAAACTATGGAAAAATCATTGGTCGAAACTCGCTGTTGATGCATTCCTACACTCCAAAGACAGAGTTTCCAAATTTCATCAATGCGTTAAATAATTTGATCAAAAGAAACCTAATCAACGACTTCTTTTACGTGAATCTAAACATTCCGTCATTTAAACGTCAAACTGTGTCCTACGAATTTTTCAGGGATAAGTCTTGGACTTTTGACTATAGGGAGAAGCTCAAAAGATTAGGAGAAATCATGGGCAACTGAGAAAGTTTCGTCCAATTGAACACAGGATTCATGTTTTCTTTTTTGCAAGAAAACCGTGCTTATTGAAGATTTCGACAAAAAAGCTTTTAAGCAATGAACTTAAACAATAAAACTCGTGGGGATAGAGAAGGGAAGCTAGAAAATATTACTACACTGGTATTTTTGGAACTCCTTTCTCTCTCTTCAGTGTCTGGCTTCCCTTCATCCAAACATCTCTCTGAAAATGACAGGTCTTTTGATTTCTAACAGTGTTCACTTGAACAGTGAAAAATTTCGTTTATTATATTCGAGTTTTTTCGCTAATGAATTGCGGCCGCACGTGTTTCTACTGTTGTTGGCTTTTCTAAGTTAGATGAAACGGTCTCGTATATTTGAATGGTTTGCTCGGCTGCCTTTTTCCATGTAAAGTATTGCAAGACTCTTTTGCGTCCACTTTCACCCCAGAGTTTTGCTCTTTCAGGGTCACTTAATACATGTTTTATGCCCCAGGCGATGTCTGTTGGGTTTTCTCCATTTACATGGACGCCGTTTTGGTCTGGCCCAGAAGATATGACTTGCTCGCGGAAACCTACCACTTCTCTGGCGCCAACCACTAGAGGTTTTGCCATCGACATGGCTTCTAGGCTTACTATTCCGAAAGGCTCGTAAATTGATGGAAAAACACACACATCTGCGGCAGCGTAATGCAGTATCCTTTCTTTTTCGGAGACAAACTCGAAACGGCAAGCAACCTTGTGAGGGATTCCGAGTCTTGTTGCGGTTTCGAGAACATCTCTTTGCTCCTCTCCTTTGCCTAGAATAACCAGTTTGGTTTGAGGGTACTCTTCCAGGATAAGAGGCATGGCTTGAAGGAGATTTCTTACTCCCTTAACCCATGTGAGTCTTCCAAGGAAAAGAAGCATGGACTCACCGTTTTCTATGCCATATCTTTGCCGAATCCTTTCGACGTCTTCTTTTGCGCATTTTTCCTGACCGTACTTTTCAGGATCTACTCCGTTCCAAACCACGCTGATCTTTGAGCCTGGCCATCCATGCCGGATTAAGTCTTCTTTCATTACATGACTAACGGTAATTATTCTGTCCGCTGCTTGGGCAGTTGCCCATTCAAGATGGGAGACTACTTGCGAGCCTTGACCGCCGCTGCGACCAAATTCTGTGCTGTGAACATGAAATACCAATGGCATTTTTGTCTCGTTTTTCACCATTATCCCGGAGATGCTGCTCAGCCAGTCGTGAACGCATACTATGTCAAAGTTGTAACTTTCTCTCCTGATTAGTCCGTTGACGAATTTGGTGGCGCTTAGAACGTTAGAGATGAATAGGTCGCTGAAGAAGTGGATGTTGGTGCCCCACTTTTTCAAGTCGTCAGTGACGAACATTGGGAAAACGTTGCTTGCGTTTGCTATCATGGGGCGGTGGACNTCAACTCCTTTTATGATTTCTTTTGTTTTTAATTTTCCAGGGTTAAGTGTGAAAACTGTGACNTCGTGTCCGAGTTTAACAAATTCGCGGGTGATGTGCTCAGCGTAGGTTCCTAGTCCCCCAACTAGCTTTGGCGGATACTCCCAGACAAAGAATCCGATTCTCAATAATGCCACCTTTAGCTTTGCTAGTTTTGACATTGTCGATAAAATTTGGTGTGTCACAGTTCATATGCACAACATAGAACAATAAATAAGAGGCGGAGTGAGTTTTGAACCCACAAATTTCTCTACTATGTTGGGTTTGCTCTTCTTTACTTTCTTAAATTATATGGTTAGAACGCAGATAGACACTATTTTAGTAACGTCTAAACTTCCAGCTAAATGTCAAGTCATTATTCTTAGAGATGCAAGGGCTATGATGGACTGAAAGAAGTAAATAGAGTAGTTTTCGTTAAATAGAATAGGAAACTTGTTCTGCGGAAGGCTTAAATGTTCTCTGAGATTTGTCGTTCGTCTGATGATGGCGGTTTAGATGCCTTTTCAAATAGTTGATGTGAAAGAGTGTCCTCTGAAGGACGATGAAGTCTGGGTGCTTGCAGAGATTGAAACTCATCCCAAAGTTATGGAATGGGATGTTGATATTCACACGAAGAACCTAAAGGAAATGCACGATTTATTTGAAAGATTTCTTAAGAAGCTGCCTTGTAACAAGAATCAAATCTTTCTTGTAGGAAAGTTGGATGGGAAGGTTATTGGCTTTCTCGGGATTCATCGCAGAGGCAAACGCATGAAGCACATTGGGACTATTGGCATTTCAATTCACCCAGACTATTGGAACAGAGGTTATGGAACAGAGCTGTTGAAGGCTGGGTTAGAATATGCCAAGAAAGAAGGACTTCTAAGACTTGAAGCAGACACTCTTGCGAAGAACAAAGCCATGATAAGAATTGCAGAGAAGGCAGGTTTCAAACTGGAAGGAGGGAGAACAAAGAGAGTAAAAATGAATGAAAGCTATGAGGATGAAACTCTGCTTGGCATAATCTTGGAAAGCCACTGAAACAGTAGCAGAAAGCCTTGTGACCTATGGAATAGTAAATATTTTAGATACTATTTTCCAACCTTTCTCAAATTTGTAGAGTAACATGTAATCTGTAGAGAAATGTGTTGTTCCTTTATAGACATCAAGTTTAGCCACTGCAGCATTTCTTGTAACATCCACCAATCTAAAATCATAAGATGTTCTGGACTTCCACAGTTCTGGGTTATCTCTCTTCATTTTTGCAACTCTCTCCAGCCATTCATCTACAGACACTTTGTCAATCTCATTGTTGTTGATAACAAGCATTGCAAAATCTTGGTGAAATCCGCCCTTCATCTTATTTGCATCTTGATCCTTATGAACGCCTTCAATGTAAGCATCTTCAATTACTTTCTTAATAGCCTCTTTATCGCTATCTACCAAAGCTTTCCCTCTTCGAGTTAGAATTTCGTTACTAACAAAGCTGCTGTCTTATAAACATTCTATTGCAGTTACTTCATTTGTTTCCTTAAGTTTTTAAGCATACACAAGAAAATGAATTGGCAAACAAACATCGACTATTACCTTTTCCATTTAATTCCTATGCTGGCACTCAGAAATTCAGGTGTTCAGAATTTTCAGCTGAGATTTGTGTGAGTTCCAGAATTATTGGAATCATCTCCTAGTAACAATTTGTGACCACATGTTGTGAGTTCTCTTTAAGTACTCAGAATGGTTTCTTAACTAGATTGATGAAATATGTCAGAGTTTGTGAAAATAGTTCGCCTGCCTCCCATGAAAGTAGTGTCTTTTCATTCAATGGGAGAGTTCTTAGGTAATCCTGAGGAGAAAGCCATTGCAAAAATGGTAGCTTGGGCAAAGCCTAAAGGTCTACTGAGTAATCCAACAAAACACCAGATATTCGGTTTCAACAATCCAAACCCTCCGATTGATGAAGAAGGTATACCTGAGCCAAATAAAACATATGGATACGAGTTTTGGATAACCATTGGAAAAGATTTCAAGACAGAAGATGACGTAGACATTAAGACGGTTGATGGGGGTTCTTACGCAGTGATGACTTGCAGAGTTGAGAACCCTGTTGATATTGGAAAAACATGGGGACGACTCGCTAGATGGATACAGAAAAGTGAAAAGTACGATTTCCATCCAAACTTGAAAGGACTAAAATCTCATTATGATAAAGACCATTTTGAACATGGAATCACAGGACTGGAAAATCATCTTAATCTATTGGAGATCCCATCAAAGGGAAAACCGTGGAAACTTCAAGAAAAATTCATCATGGACATCTA
>JGI2171J19970_10000270_pt1 | contig 25750 bp, 20 predicted proteins | sample DeeMarSWOR324_28_FD_19970 | JGI IMG/M metagenome (IMG submission 19970) | reverse complement strand
CCCGGCGGGCCGCCGCCGCCTCTGGGTCGAGCGGATCGGCTACGCGCCGCGCGAGCTGGAGGTCATGGTCGGCGCCGGCGCGCGTGCCGAGCTGGAGATCGCCCTCGAGCCGCAGGCCGTGCCGCTGGGCGGCGTGGTCGTCGCGGCCACGAAGCGCGAGCTGAGCGTGCGGGACGCGCCCGTCTCGGTCGCCGTGCTCGAGCAGGACGAGCTGCGCCTGCGCATTCCGGCCACCGTCGCCGACGCCGTCGCCTACGCGCCGTCCGTGCAGTTCGTCGGCGAGAACGTCAACATCCGGGGCTCGTCGGGTTACTCGCGCGGCACCGGTACGCGGGTGCTGTTCCTGCTGGACGGGGTGCCGGCGAACGCCGGGGACAGCGGCGGGGTGAACTGGGACATCGTGCCGCTGACCGAGGTGAGCCGGGTCGAGGTGGTCAAGGGCGCCGGCTCGGCTCTCTACGGCAGCAGTGCCCTGGGCGGTGTAGTGAACGTGGTGACCGCCGAGCCGCCGGAACAGCCTGTGACCCGCGTCCGCCTGCGCGCCGGCTTCTATGACGACCCGCCCGATCCGGAATGGATCTGGGCCAGCCAGACCCTGGGCTACTACTCGGCCGAGCTGAGCCACGGCCGCCGGCTCGGCCCGCTCGGCGTCTGGCTCAGGGGCGGCTGGGGCAACGACGACGGGTACCGGGAGAATGGCGACCTGGAGCGCTGGAACACGGCGCTGCGGCTGCGCCTGGCCGGGGCCGCCGATACGCTGTCCCTGTTCGGCAGCTGGGCGCGCGAGGACTACGGCGCGCCGATCGTCTGGTGTATGCGCGGCCAGTGCGACGACCCCAACGCGCTGGCCTTCCAGCCGTTGCGCGTGCCGTTCGACGCCGCGGACGACCGTACGCGCTCGGACAAGGGGCGGGTCCACCTGACGCATCGCCACCGCTGGAGCGGGCCGCTGAGCAGCTTCCAGCGGCTCTCGTTCCAGCGGAACGACTGGGAGAGCCGGTTCGGTGAGACGCGGCTGGGCGCGGTCGCGGACCGTTTCGGCGGCGAGCTGCGGCTCGACTGGCAGCCGGGCAGCTGGCTGTTCCTGATCATGGGCGGCGAGGGCGCGTACACGCAGGTGGAGGCCGACCTGTACGGCAGCCACGATCTCACGGACCTGGCGTTGTTCGCGCAGGCCGAGCTGGGCCTGACCTCCTGGCTGACGCTGACGGCGGGCGCGCGGGGCGACGTCCGGCTGGTGGACGGCGGCCCGCTGAGCGACCCGCGCGACTCGGAACTCAGCCCACGGCTGGGCGCCGTGCTCTCACTCGACGCGGTGACCCGGGTGCGCGCCTCGCTGGGCCGCGGGTTCCGGGCGCCGACGGTGGCCGAGCTGTTCACCGCCACCGAGGTCGGCGGCTTCCGGGTGGTGCCGAACGACGCGCTGCGGCCGGAGCGCTGCTGGGCGGGCGAGCTGGGGATCCAGCGCCTGCTGACCGCGTGGCTCTGGCTGGACGTGGCCGGCTTCTTCTACGAGTTCGAGGACCTGATCGAGGGGGACACGATCCTCAGCGAGCGCGGGATCGAGATCCAGTTCGAGAACCTGCCCGAGGCCCGGGTGCGGGGCGTCGAGGCCACGGCGCGTACCTCGCTGTTCGNGGATCGGCTGCGCGGTCATCTCGCCTATACCTTCCTGGACAGCGAGGACAAGTCGACGGGCGAGCCGCTGGCCTACCGGCCGCAGCACCTGCTGACCGCGTCCGGCACACTGCTGTTCAGGGGGCTGGAGATCGGCGTCGACTATCGCTACGCCTCGGCCTTCGATCGCGTGCAGGTCTTCACCGACCCGCGCACCGACGCGCTGGTGCCGATGCGCGAGCTGGACATCGGGCTCGCCTACCGGCTGGGCCATCAGACGATCCGCTTCATAGTGGACAACGCGCTGAACTACGCTTATACAACGATAGAGCGGAATCTGGAGCCGATCCGCCGTTATACGGCGGCGCTGGAACTCGAGTTCTGAGGGGCGAGGGGATGAAGGGTCTCAAAGGGATCGCCGTGGCCCGCTGGCTGACGCTGGCCGCCCTGCTGCCGGGCCTGGGGGCTTGCGGCGCGGGGCGGTTGGGCGTGCCGCTGGCTCAGCTGGAGCCGCAGCCGCTCACCACGGTCCGGCCCGGTGACGTGATCGAGATCGAGTTCTGGCAGCAGCTCGAGCTGTCCGGCGAGCGGATCGTCGATGATGATGGCCGTATCCACCTGCCGCTCGTGCGCAGCGTCCAGGTGGCCGGGTTGTCGGCGGAGGAGATCCGCGAGCGCCTGACGGAGCGCTACCGTCAGTACTACAGCGATCCGCTCATCGTGGTGAACGTCAGGCTGGGCATCAGCATCACGGGCGCGGTGAGGTCGCCCGGCCGCTACACCGTGGATCCCGCCCTCAACGTCCTCGACCTGCTCGGCCTCGCCGGCGGCCTCGAGTACGAGGCGAACCGGACACGGATCGAGCTGAACCGCGGCGCGCGGCGCTACGAGATCGACCTGGACGATGCGCTGCTGGCCACCGAGCCGGAGAAGCTACGCCTGCAGTCGGGCGACTGGATCTACGTGCCGCGGCGGTTCTGGACGCTGCAGCGCACGGCGACCTACGCCTCGATCGCGGCGATCAGCCTGGCGATCGCGAGCTTCCTGACCCGGTAGGCAAGCTCTTGCCAGCCGCCTGACTTTGCCTTAATGATGCGCCGCCCCGCAGCGAGCAGGGGTAGCCCCAGCTAGCGGATCGGAGGTGCTGTGCCGAGAAAGGTTCCTGCGGCGAAACGCCGGTTCAAGGCGCCGAGCGGGCGCGAATGGGAAGCCGAGATCTGCATGCACGCGGGCAGCGACGCGCAGGCCCCGAACCTGCTGGTCATCTTCCGCGATCCGGTGCGGGTCCAGCCGGACCGCTACAACACGTTGCCGCCCGGCTCAGCGAAAGTCCCGCGTGAGGCGGCCACGCAAATGAGTGATGACGCCTTGCGGGCGCTGCTGCAGCGCTCCGTGCGCGTGAAGCGGGCCTAGGCGGGAGGCGCTGCCATGCGGCTCACCTTCATGGACGACCAGTTCGACGAGTGGGAGGCCTACGTGTCGGGCGGCCAGCCGGGCGGCGCCAAGGCCGCGCGCCTGATGTTCGTCTGCATCTCCACGCCGACACGCAGGCCGCGCTTCGTCACGCACTCGAGCGGTGACCCGGCCGAGGCCGAGCACGAGCTTCGGCACAGGGACGAGGCCGGCCTGCTCGAGCTGTTCAAGAGCTCCCAGGAGCTACCGTAGTCGGCCCGTCACCGCGTGGACATCCTCATCATCGGTGGGACCCGCTTCGTCGGCCACTACACGGCACTGGCGCTGCACGAGGCCGGTCATCAGGTCGCCGTCTTCACGCGCGGCCGGACTCCCAGCGACCTCCCCCAGGACATCCAGCGCCTACGCGGCGATCGCACGAACGACGCCGACCTGGCAGCGGCGGCGGCTGCCCGCAGCTGGGACGTCGTCTGGGACAACATGAGCTACACGGCAGCGCACGCGCGCGCCGCCGTGCGCATCTTCCGTGAGCGCTGCGGCCTGTTCATCCACACCAGCACGCTCGCCGTATACAGCGTCTGCGCCGGGATCGTGAGCCCCTACCGGGAGGAGGACTTCCAGCGCGGCCGCCCGCTGGAGGAGCTGCGCGACCGCTACCCGTACGACTACGGGATCCAGCGGCGCGCGGGCGAACTGGTGCTGCAGGAGGCGCACGCGGCGCACGGCTTCCCGTTCGTCAGCGTACGCCTGCCCGCCGTGCTGGGTCCGCGGGACTACAGCCTGCGGGCCTGGTCGTACTGGCGGCGGATCGTCGAGGACGGCCGGCTGATCCTGCCGGACGGCGGTGCCGAGGTGCACCGGCCGGTCTACTCGGGCGACGTGGTCAAGGCGCTGCTGGCCATCATCGAGCGCGGCCGGAAACTGGCCGGTCGCGCCTACAACCTGGGGAGCCGCGAGATCGTGAGCCTGAGGGGTTTCGTCGAGGCGTCGGCCGAGGTTCTGCGGGTTCCTGTGGAGATCCTGGATATCCCGCGCTCCGCACTCGCGGCCGCCGGCATCGACGCCGAGACGATCTCGCCCTACACGACCTGGGGCAACCACCTGCATTCCATCGCCCGCGCACAGCACGAGCTCGACTTCCAGCCGACCCCGCTGGAGAGCTGGCTGGCCCCCACCATCGAGTGGCACCTCGAGCAGCGGCGCGACGCCGATCCGCCCGGCTGGGAGCTGCGCGCCGAGGAGGCGAAACTCGCCGAGCGCTGGACGGCCCTCTTGCGAGAGCTCGGCCGAGGCTGAAAGCGATCATGCCCTGGAGCCCGGCGGCCCCAGGGCATGATCGTTGGCGGAGCTGACCTGCGCGCGGCCGCGTCAGCCGCCGCTCACTACTTCACCCTCACTTCCGCCACGCGCGTTCCGCAGGTGCGACCGCCGGGCGCGCCACGGCGAACGGCTCCGGCCCCATGGCCAGGTGCCCGTCGTTCGGCGCGATGTCGGAGGGATTCTCAAAAGCCCCCACGACGGTCGCCAGGTTCGCGATGCCGTCGTCACCGCCCAACGCGGTCAGCGGGATCGTCAGGGTCAACAGGTTGGCGTCGAAGGTCGGCGTGATCGAGTCCACGGAGACGAACAGGCTGTCGAAGATCGCGTACTTGCCGGTGCCGGCCATCCACATCTCGACGATGTAGTCCGAGCCCATGCCGGTGGACCCCTGGTCCAGGCGATTGTCATCGGTGAAGGGCAGGACACCCGTGCCGGCGTTCTGATCCACGTCGATGTCCACGTAACCCACGACCAGGTTGTTGCCACCCACATCGTCGGACACGACATCGTTCACGAACTCCAGCTCGATGATCAGGTCCCCGTCCTCGGGCCAGGCGGTCATCCTGACGATGTCCGGCGCCACTATCGGCGGCTGGGGCGTGAGGAAGGTGTCCTGGGCCGGGTCGGTGATCTCCGCCTTCGCCAGGGCCGTGAAGATCACGGGGTCGAGCTCGGCCACCGTGGCGCTGACCGACTGCTCGCCGGCCGTCGGGCCCAGCGTCCAGGTGGCTGACGCCTGACCCAGCGTGTTCGTCGTGTCGGTCACCTCCTCCGCCATCTGCACCATTAGGTCAGCGCTCAGGCCGCCGGCCACGCTCAACGACAGGTCGCCCGCACCTGAAAGGATGGCAAAAACCACCTCCACGCCGGGGACCGGATCGCCGTCGGCGTCCTCGACAGCAACCCGCAGCGCATCCTGTAGTGCCTCACCCAGGTACCCGATCTGGTCGGCGCCCGACAGCTCGGCAACGCTCGCTGGTGGGCCTACTGGCGCAGCGCCGTCATCGCCGCAGGCGGTCACGACCAGCGACACGACGAGGGCAAGCCCGAAGTAACGGAGACAGGTCATACGACACCTCCCACTCTGTGCAGTGCGCGCGCGGCGCGGTGATCCGTGTCAGGCGGGCGGGGGATGTAGGGGAGCAGACAAGGGCGTCGGGGAAATCAAAACTAATACGTGATCGCGATAACGCAAGATGCACGAGGTGGTTGCAGAGCTTGCGTGTCAGCGCATCCCGTTCGACGAGGGGTCTGCCAGAGAGGCCAGCGAGGCGTCACCCGCGGACTCCAGCCTCCACACGGCCAGCGTGGTCCCAGCGTGCGGCTCGCGACTCAGCGCGTAGAAGAAGGGCCCCTCCACGCCGACGACCCGCTGAGCCGCGCGCAGCCCGAGCGCGACGGGGGTGCCGTCGAGCGCGTAGAGATCGTACAGGTACTCCCGCGCAGCCGAGCCCCGCGAGTGGGCGGCGAGCAACGCTCCACAGGCCGTGGCGAACAGCCCGCAGAGCGTCCACCCGAAACCCGCCTCCGAGCCGAGGCGGCGCGCCAGCCGGGCGGTCAGGCTGGGAAAGGCGACGACGGAGTGGGCCTCGACGTCGTAGATCCAGAACGAGTCGCAGCGGCTGTGGCCCAGGTACAAGGCCTCGCCCGCCGCCGCCACGAACGCGCGGCCGGCTCCCCGCTCGCCCCGCGGCTCAGCGAACAGCGACTCGATGTGCTCGCCACCCGCGGTGTAGATGTGCACCAGCTTTCCGGCGCCCGGCCCGAAGCCGGACCCCACCACCGCCAGTCGGCGATCGCCGAGGTTGCAGAGCTGGACGGGACAATCGAGCTCCGGGAGGGGAAACCGGCTGAGCGCGCGACCCGATTCATCGAGAACGACGACCCCGGGGAGCGATCCGTCGAGGGCAGCGATCCAGCGGCCGTGCAGCGGCGTCAGGCTGACGGGCCGTCTGAGGCCTGTGGCCTCCCGGCCCAGCGTGCGTAGCCGCCAGCCCTGCTCGGAGTAGATCTTCAGCGCCGCTGCCCGGGCATCCGCCACCCAGAAGCGGCCGCAGGCGGCGTGCAGGAGCCCGCTGACGTCGAGCGTCTCGGCACGGCCGGCCCGCAGGGGGATCGTACGGATCGACGTGAAGACGGCGCCGAACGCGAACTCGACCGTCGGCCTGGCCTGCGCCGAATGTGACCGCCGACCGGAACCGCGGTCACGTCCTGCACGCGCGCCTGCCACGTCCCCCGTTCTCTCCCCCTTTCGGACCGTCACGCTTCGCTCCGCTGCCCTGGCGCTCGCGCACCCGGGCGACACGAATCGTGCAGGGGGAACGTTAGAGGGAAGCGATCAACAGATGATCAACGCGCCGGTCCTCGGTTGGGCGGCCAGGCCCCCGGCGCGCGCGAGCCGCCCCGGCATGAAGGGCGCACGCGTCGGAGGCTTGGAAAGACGGCCTCACCTGCCGCAGCCGTCACGGTAGGTCGTCATCGTCCGCGAGCAGCGCGCTGGCGTTGCCCGAGATCTCCAGGTCGCCGAGCGCCGTCTGGTACACGGCGTAGTAGAAGACAGTCCCCCGCAGCGCGAACGGCCCAACAACCGTGATCCAGTTCATCATCTGGAGTTCCAGCCGGTTCATGTTGAAGTCGAGCTCCTCGCCCAGTCGCGGCCAATCCCCGATGTCCAGCTGGCCCGGACCCTGGTCGATGCCGTTCACGTACAGCCGGATACGTCGCTCGGCGACCGGATCATTGGAGTCGTAGACGATGTGGAAGACACGGCGAACGTTGTCACCCAGGCCCGGTGGCCAGCTGACCCTGATGGTCGTCTGAGTCCGGGTCCGGAACATCATCGATGGCACCCCACCGGCATCGGTCTCGAACCAGGCCACCGGCCGGGGGAAGAACTTGTGCGCCGACTGGAAGCCGGCGATGCCTTGCAAGAGGAACGGGTTCACCCACGCGGCGACTACGACGAACGTCGCCTGGCTAGCGCGATCGAGGGCAGCATCGTACTTGGTGTTGCGCGCCTCGCCGCGTACGATGCCGTCGTGATTGAACGCGCTGGACCGCAGACCCCGGTTTCCGTCCTGGAGCGTCCAGGCCAGCTCGGGCGTGTACTCGATGCTGAGGTTTACGGGAACGGCCTGGTCGTCGTACACGGTCGTCGGCCCCTGACCCGACTCGGCCTCGTTGAACCAGTAGCGGCCGAGCAGCGTCTGGGTTGTACGCGGCAGTACGGTCAACCCGGCGATCTGGACGACCTCAGGACCGAACGGACCGATCCGCGTCACGTCGCCGGTACTCGTATCGATCGTGGCCAGCATGCTCTCCCAGGGCAGCGACGCGTAGAGCACCCCGTCCGTCCCGAAGGCCAGGTCCGCGATGGTGAGCGAGTCCTCCATGACGGGATCGTTCAGCACCAGGGTCGAGAGGATCTCGCCCGTGTTGGGATCGACCGTGTTGAGCTGCGGTACCCAGACGCTGTTGCCGCGCGAGGCCCAGAGCGTGCCGTTCGCATCGAAGGCGAGCCCGTTCAGGTGGACGCGGCGGCCACGCCAGTCGTCGTAGCCCAGCGGGGTCGGATGCACCTCGAGGACCGTCCCGGTCTGCTTGTCCACCTTCATGATCTTGCCCTGCGGGATGCCGCCGTACCAGCCGCTGGCGTAGAGGGTGCCGTCCGGGGCGAAGGCGATCGCGGCGGAACCGCCCGGACAGTTGGGCCCCGGCGTCCCATCGAACCAGGGACCCATCAGCGTGTCCACGATGGTGCCCGCACCCGTGGTCGGGTCCAGCGTGATCAGGATCGCTCCGTAGCAGGGGCCGCCCTTGATCCCGTAGAGCCGACCGGTGTTCGGATCGAAGTCGATCGCTCTGAGCCGATCGCTGCCCTCCGTGATGCCGGTGGCGCCGACCGGCGTCGCGGTCCCCGTGGCCGGATCGATCGTGAACAAGCTGGCCGGGTTGACCAGGCTCTCGGAGGATGAGCCCCAGAGCATCGCCGTCACGCCCGGCGGAGCCAACTGCGCGCTCGGTAACGCCTCTCCATCCGCGGATGGTGCTGTCGGCTCGTGGCAAGCGAAGAACACGAGCAGCGGGATCAAGAGAAGCGGGACCGCAGCGATCTTCCGTTTCATCATCTTCCTGCACCTTCCAGCTACGCTAATCGCAATGTTCCGCGCCGACCGGTCTCCACGTCCGCTTGAGCGGCACGCGTACCGGTGCCGGCTCGACGCCCGCGGCCACCGGCGCACCGGCGGCGGCGTCCATCAGCAGGCTGCCGGCCTCCGGCACGATGTCCGTGGGCTCGTTCACCGTCCCCACGACCGCCGCGATGAGCAAGGGGCCGTTGCCGATCAGGCTGGCGGGGACCTTGAAGCCGATCAGCCTGGCCCGGAAGTCCGGCGTCGTGGTCCCCAGCGTGTTCGGCCGCCAGTCGAAGATGACGAGGTCGCCGTCCTCGTTCCCGAAGAGATCGACGATGACGTCGACACCCATGCCGGTGGACCCGGGGTTCGGGCGATGCTCGTCGACCGCCGAGGGGATACCGGTCAGCGAATCCATGTCGATATCGAGGTCCAGCAGACCGGTCACAACGTTCGGCCCGCCCTCAGCCGCCATCACCACCGGGTCCCGGAACGCCAGCCCGATCAGCAGGCTGTCCCCATCCCAGGCCGCGCCCAGGCCCAGGATGTCCGGCAGCACGGCGTTGCCGGATATCCCGGTGGAAAACGTGTCCTCGGCCGCGTCGGCCACGAGGGTCGTCAGGGCCAACGCGTTGAAATCGATGGGAGTGAGACCGTCGCGGGAAGCGCTGACGGTGTTGAATCCCAGCCCGTCGCCCAGTGTCAGCTCGGTCGAGGCCGCGCCCGACGCATCGGTCTGCGACGACCCCGTCGTGAGCGCCCCCCCTCCCGCACTCACTTGCCACTCCACGGTCTCACCGGCCAACCCGTTGCCATACTCATCCACCACGCAGGCCGTGAGCGGGCGGGCCAGCGCTTCGCCGGGCAGTCCCAACTGACCGTCGCCGCCGCCGACCACGACGGCCGCCGGCGGGCCGGGCTCCGCCGTCGCGCTGAACTCGACCGGCGGAAGGCCCTCCACGCTGGCGGTCGCCGTCTGCTGGCCGGCCAGCGGGCCCAGCGTCCACTCCGCCTCGGCGGTACCGTCCCGATCCGCAGCCACGCTGATGATCGCGTCCTCGCCAGCGCCGCCGGACAGCGACCCGCCGCTACTCGTCGCCTCGAACACGACTTCCACGCCCCTGAGCGGACGGGCGTTCGCGTCCGCCACGCGGACACGAAGCGGATCGGCCAACGTCTGTCCCACCGTCGCCGTCTGGTCGCCGCCTGACAGGCCGACGAGCTCGGCCGGCTCTGGCGGGCCGGTGCTATCGCCGCAGGCTACCAGTGCCAGAAGCGCGCAGACGAGTGGCGTGGTACGCAGGAGCGAGCGCACACCTACCTCCCGAGCAGGAACGGATGGGCAGCCAATCGGGGGAAGAGCGAAAGGCGGGTGACGGGCACACGTCGCCAGTGCCCGTATCCATCACCACCACAAATACTTACGCGGGCAGCGCCATCCAGTCAAGCCCGCGAGAGACCGAGCGGCGCGCCGTCGCTCTCCGTAATACACCCGACCTGCCCGTCGGTGTCCCTGGCTGCTCACTCCGGGAAGACATGGAAGGCGGCCGCCTTGATCTGAGCGACCACCGGGGTTCCCAGCTCGAGGCCCAGATCCTCGAGCGAGTGTCGGGTGACCACCGCCTCCAGGCTGAGGCCGTCGCTTTCCAGGCGCAGCCGCACCAGACCGCCCTGGGGGCGCAGCCGCGCCACCTTCGCGTCGAAGCGGTTCCGGGCGCTCGTCGCCGGTGACCCCGGCGGCGCGAGCGCCACGTCTTCCGGCCGATAGGCCACGCGCACCCGCCGACCCGCCTCACCGCACCCGGCGCACTCCAGCGCGTGGCCGGAATCCAGACGGATGACGACCGTGCCCTCCTCGGCCTCCTCCAGCCTACCGCTCAACATGAATTCCGCGCCGGTGAACGAGGCGACGAATTCGGTGGCCGGTGCCTCGAAGATCTCGGCAGGCGTGCCCGTCTGCACGATGCGGCCGCCTTCGATCACCACCAGCCGGTCGGCCAGCGCGAAGGCCTCACCCGGATCGTGGGTGATGAGAACGATCGCCGGCGCGCTGTGATGCACGATCCACTCCAGGTCGGCCAGCAGCTGGCGGCGCAGCGTGACATCCAGATCGGCCGTCGGCTCATCGAGGAACAGGATCTCCGGCTCCAGGGCCAACGCTCGGGCGAGAGCGACCCGTTGCGCCTCACCGCCGGACAGGGTATCGACGGGCGCGTCCAGGAGGTGGCCGACACCCACCGTACCCAGCGCCTCGCGGATCCGGGCCCGGCGCTCGGCGGACGGCAGGCGCCGGGCTTTCAGCCCGAACTCGACGTTCTGAGCCACGGTGCCGCGCCACAGGTAAGGCCGCTGCAGCACGGCCACCGCAGCACGCCGCAGCTCCGGGTCGTCGCGCGACACGGCACGACCCCTGTAGAGCAGACGCCCGCTGTCGGGCGACTCGAGCGCGGCCAACAGCCTCATCAGCGTCGACTTGCCCGCCCCGTTCGGGCCCAGCAACGCCAACACCTCGCCGGCGCGCACCTCGACGGCCTCCACATCGACCACGACCTGGCTGTCGTAGGCCCGTCTGAGCTCTTCGCCCCGCAGCAGCAGTTCGCCCGCTCGTCGCATGATCTCGCGTTCCATCAGCTTGTCAGCGGTCGACGCCGACGCGGCTGCGCCTGCTGCACGCGCGTGATGAACGCGTTGGCCGCGAAGGCGATGGCCAGCAGTATCAGACCGAAGGCGATCGCGGTGGCGAAGCGGCCGCGCCGGGTCTCCAGCATGATCGCCGTGGTGATCACTCGGGTCTCACCTTGTACGTTCCCACCCACCATCATGACCGCGCCGACCTCGGAGATCACCGCGCCGAAACCCGCGGCCACCGCCGCCATCAGAGCGAGGCGCGCCTCACGCAGGTGCAGCAGCAGCGCCTGCCAGCGGCTGGCGCCCAGCGCCCGGGCCTGCAGCCTGAGCTCCGGCGGCACCGAACCCACGGCCGCCAGCGTAATGGCGGCGACGTAGGGCGCGGCAAGCACGAACTGAGCGCTGATCATCGCGCTCGGCGTGTAGAGCCAGCCCAACCCACCCAGCGGCCCCTGACGTGAGAGCAGGATATAGACGAAGAGGCCCACCACGACCGGCGGCAAGGCGAGCCCGGTGTTGACCAGCGCGACTGCGAGGCCACGACCCGGGAAACGCGCCAGACCCAGCCAGGTGCCGAGCGGGATGCCCGTCAGCAGTCCCAGCAGCACAGCGCCGCCCGATACCTGCAGGGAACGCGCGATGATCCTCCACAGGTAGGGGTCGCCGCTCAGCAGCAGCCGGAGCGCCTCGCCGAGCGCGTCAACGAAGACGTCCATCAAGGGTCCCTATAATAAGAGCGCGCATCGTTGACCCACACAGCGGCACCGGACAGAAGCCCGCATCCGGCTCTCAGTCCCGCTCAGCGTTGGGCGTGAAGAGGGGGCGGCCGAAGCGTTCGCGGCCGAACTCGCCGATCAGCTGCTGCGCTGCGGGCGACGTGATCCAAGCCGCGAACGCCCGCGCGCCGTCGGGGTTCGCCGCCCCGCGCACGACGATGACCGAGTACTGGTTGCGCAGCGCCGGATCGCCCTCCACCAGAACGCTGAGCTCGAGCCGGTCGCGCAGGCTCAGGTAGGTGCCGCGATCGGTGAGGGTGTAGGCCTGCTTCTCACTGGCCATCATCAGTACGGCTCCCATCCCCTGCCCGGCCTCCAGGTACCAGGAGCCCGCCGGCTCGATACGGGCGGCGTCCCAGAGCAAGCGCTCCCTGGCATGGGTGCCCGAGTCGTCGCCACGCGAGATGAAGGGCGCAGCGGAACCGGCGATGCGGGCGAAGGCGGTCGCCGCACCGCTCAGCCCACGGATCACCGCGACGTCGGCTTCCGGGCCCACGATCACGAAGTCGTTGAACATCACGGGACGCCGCGACTCGCCGTGACCGGCCGCCATGAACCGCTCCTCGGCGCGCGGCGAGTGGGCCAGTACCGCGTCAGCGTCGCCGCGCTCCGCCAGGCGCAGCGCCTCGCCCGAGCCTACGGCGATCACGCGGACCCGATAACCCGGGCGCGCCCGCTGGAAGCCCGGCAGCAGGACCTCGAAGAGGCCGGAGTCCTCGGTGGATGTGGTAGAGGCGAGCACGACCTCGCGCCTGCCTGTGGAACAGGAGACAAGCGCCAGTGCGAGGGCAAGCGCGATACCGGGTCTAGTCCTCTTCCTCAGAACTGCCGACCCGCTGCGCTCGCAACTCGAGGTAGGGATAGCCGTCGCGGTACTTGGAAGCGATGCGCAGGCGCATCTGGCCACCACCCTTGGCCGGGAGGGAGATGATGCATCCGTTGTAGCTGGCCGCAAAGATGAGCTGCCAGTCGCCCTTGATCTCGGAGCCCTCGAAAAACTCCTTCAGCTGGGCCATGTTGTGGGCGCCCATCTTACTGACCAGCGTGGTCTGCTTGTCCTCGGCCACGTAACGCACCTCCCTCGGGACATCCAGGTAGCCGCGCTCGGCTGAACGGGTGGCGAAAAAGCTAATCCACGCCTGAGCTACCTACAAGTCCCCGAGGCTCAGTCCTCGCTTCTCTCCTGAGCGGTGTGCTCGCTCCCGTCGTAGCTCATGACGGCCGGCCGGTCGTCGTCGTAGGTCTCGAGGTGCACCGGCCGCTTCCAGATGGTGTGCAGGTTCTCGAGCACCTCCCGGGCGTAATCCAGACGAAGCGGTATTCCCTCGTATCGGTGCCAGAGCACCAGCTCGCCCCGGTTCATGTGATTGCCGTCACGCACGTAGACCCAAGGTTGGCCGAAGTTGGTGAGCTGAAACAGCAGGCCCCGCTTGATCTCCTCGAACGAGCGGCTCGAGATCTCATACTCGTTCGTCGACTCGTTGTACTCGTAGGTGAAGAGCCTGTGTTTGTGACAGAACTCGGGCGTGAGGAACTCGTCAATGAATGTCACGTCGTGATATAGCGCGCGCACCTGGAAGATCTTCTCCCGGCCCCCGCCCGCACCCGTATCCCAGCTCTTGCGCACCTCGAAATCGTTGCAGGCCTCCCATTCCGGCCCGTGACGGCCCTTATCCCAGCGTTCCTCGATATCCCGGTACAGCTCGAGCCCGAGCTTGTACGGGTTCAGCCGGCCGGGTTGCGTCGCCACCGTGCCGCTGTGATGGTCGGCGTAGTCGATCAGCTCCGGGTCCGCGAGGGCCCGCTCCGTCATGATCCTCGAGTGCCAGTAGCTGGCCCAGCCCTCGTTCATGATCTTCGTCCGCCCCTGCGGCGCGAAGTAGTAAGCCTCTTCGCGGATGATGCCCACGATATCCCGCTGCCAGTTGGGAATCGGCGCGTGCTCGAGCAGGAAGAGCAGCACGTCCTTCTCGGGCCGCGGTGGGAACTTCTCCTCCTGCTTGCGCTCCTCCTGCAGCCGCTGCGCCTCCGATTCGAGTACGCCCCGCGGATTGATGTATTCCTCCATGTACTCCTTCGCCGCCAACCTGCGCGGCTGCCGTCGGCGTGCCGGATGGTCCGGGTCGATGTCGCCGGCGTCCTCCCTGCGCCGGCGCCGGATGTACGGCGCGTTGTAGTCGATCAAGTTCTCGAGGGAGAGGCAGATGTCGAGGAAACGCTCGACCTCGTCCTCGCCGTAGGCCTCCACGTAGCGGCGAATCCGTGCCGCGTGGTTCGCCATCTCATCGACCATCCTCCGGTTCGTGTGCGCGAAGGAGTAGTTGTTCCTGAAGAAATCCGCGTGGCCGTAGACATGGGCCATCACGAGCTTCTGGTCGACGATCGGGTTGGCGGCCAGCAGATAGGCGTAGCACGGGTCGTTGTTGATGACCATCTCGTAGATCTTCTGAAGCCCGTACGCGTAGCCGCGTGACAGCGCGTAATACTCCATCCCGAACCGCCAATAGGGATAGCGCGCCGGATAGCCGCCGTAGGCGGCGACCTCGTTGATCTCCTCCCAATCGAGGACCTCGAAGACCACATCGAAGAAGTCGAGCCCGTACTCGCGAGCGTAACCTTCGATCTCGCTCTGGAGGTCTTTGAGCTGCGGCGTCAATTGCTGTGGCATACCACCCGTGCGGCTCGACTCACCTGCCCTTGCCAAGGAAGTCCTTGATCGAATCGAGGATCGCCTCGTGATCGGGGATCTGTGAGACGACCAGCCTCTCGTCCTCGATGTGCTCGCCCAGGGCCTCGAGGAAATGGCCTGAACCGTATCGGCTCTCGACCTGCCCGTAACCGAACAGGTTCACTGACGGCAGCAGGCGCTCGATGAGAAGCTCGAAGCACTTCTCGTCATCGCCGCCGCCCCAGTTGTCACCGTCCGAGAAATGGAAGCAGTAGATGTTCCACTCCTCGGGGTCGTACTCGCCGGCGATGACCTTAGCCCCCAGCTCGTAGGCGCTGGATATGCGCGTGCCGCCCGCCTCGCGCGTCGTATAGAAGGTCTCGCGGTCGACCTCGTGGGCCACCGCGTCGTGCACGATGTAGCGGTTGGCGATGCCGTGATAGTGGGCGCGGATCCATGTGTCGATCCAGAAGGACTCGATCCGCACGATCTCCTTCTGTTCGTGGCCCATGGATCCCGAGACGTCCATCATGTAGATGATCACAGCGTTGGCCACCGGCTCGGGTTCCTCCTTCCAGGAGCGGTAGCGCATGTCCTCGCGCACCGGGCTCACCATGGGGTGGCGGTAGTCGTAGGTGCCCGAGGCGATCTGCCGCTTCAGCGCCTCCCGGTAAGTACGCCGGAACGAGCGCAGCGTCTCCGGGCCCGTACTGCGGATCGTCTTGTAGCGGCTGCGTCGGCTCTTCAGCGTCCGGTTGCCACGTGGCTCGATGCGGGGAAGCTCCAGCTCCTCGCCCAACAGCTCGGCCAGCTCCTGGATCGAGAGCTCGACCTCCCGCAGGTGATGGGCGGGCTGGTCACCGGCGCCCCCGGCACCGCCCTCAGCTTCGCCCACACCGATGGGCGTGCCTTCCGCGCCCTCACCCTGGCCGACGCCGACCAACCGCTTGCGGCCGTACTTCAGCTGCGGAAGCTCGATCTGCGGGATGGGTATCGAAACGATCTCGCCGCCACGCTTGCCGATGAGCTCGCCGCGCGTGATGTGCTTCCGGAGCTCCTTCTTTATCCGGCCCCGGATGATCGCATCGAACCGCTTCTTGTCCCGCTCGATCCGCCGGATCGACGAGAAACTGCTGAACGAGTCCCCGGTCACCCTTCCGTCTCTTTCACGTCCCCGCGTGCGAAGATGCTGGCCACGAAGTTGAGGACGTCGGTCGCGCAGATCTCGCAGTACCCGTAGTCACGGATCAAGCGGCTTTTCACGACGTCGATCTTCTCCTGCGCGTCCTCGTCGATCACGGACGATACCAGGCTGGTCAGCTTGATCGAATCCTTCTGATCCTCGAACAGCTTCAGTTCCAGTGCCTTCTGCAGCCGCGAGTTGGTCGTATAGTCGAACTTCTTGCCCTCGACCGCGAGCGCGCCGATGTAGTTCATGATCTCCGCCCGGAAATCGTCCTTGCGACTCTCCGGGATGTCGATCTTCTCCTCGATCGACCGCATCAGCCGCTCGTCCGGGTCTTCGTACTCCCCGGTGTACTTGTTCTTGACCTTCTCCTTCTGCGTGTACGCCTTCACGTTGTCGATGTAGTTGGCGCAAAGCCGCGCTATCGCTTCCCTGTCCGCACTGATCGCCCGCTGGACCTCGTTCTTGACGATATCCTCGTACTCCTCGCGGACCACCGAGAGCAGCTCCCTGTAGAACTCCCGCTGCTCATCGCTCGTGATCAGCGAGTGATGCTTCAAGCCCGACTCCAGCTCTCGCATGACCATGAACGGGTTGACGCACCCCTCTTCGATATCGGCGACCAGACAGTTCGAGATCTTATCCTGGATGTAGCGGGGCGATATCCCCTGCATCCCCTCGCGCTCGGCCTCCTTGCGCAGCTCTTTCACGTTGTCCTCGGTGAAACCGGGCAGCGTCTTGCCGTTGTAGAGCTTCAGCTTCTGGAGCCGTGTCAGGTTGACCTTCTTGGGTTCTTCGAGCCGGGTCAGCACGCTCCACATCGCCGCCATCTCGATCGTATGCGGCGCGATGTGCTTGCCCCTGACGCGATGCTGGTTGAAGTCGCGCTCGTAGACCCTGATCTCAGCCTGCAGCTGTGTCACATAAGGGATGTCGATCTTGACCGTGCGGTCCCGTAACGCCTCCATGAACTCGTTGTTCTGGAGACGCCGGTACTCCGGCTCGTTCGTGTGCGCTATGATCACCTCGTCGACGTCGGTCTGCGCGAACTTCTTCGGCTTGATCCTGTGTTCCTGCGAGGCGCCCAGCAGATCGTAGAGGAAGGCGACATCCAGCTTCAGCACCTCGATGAACTCGATCAGCCCGCGGTTGGCGATGTTGAACTCGCCGTCGAAATTGAAGGCGCGCGGGTCCGAATCCGAGCCGTAGATCGCTATCTTCCGGTAATTGATATCGCCGGTCAGCTCGGTGGAGTCCTGATTCTTCTCATCCTTCGGCTGGAAGGTGCCGATCCCCACCCGGTCCTGCTCCGAGAGCAGTAGTCGCCGCACGCGGATATGCTCGATCAGCCTGGTCCAGTCGCCATCATACCTGTTCATGTACTGGTTAAACATGAAGCGGCAGGCCGGACAGAGGTCACCCTCCACTATGATACGCCGGGCGTCGGTGAGGCTTCTGTTGATGTGGTCCAGGTAAACCTGCCGGAAGTTGGCGGGGATCAGATGCAGCGGCTCCTCGTGCATGGGGCAGGGCATCCCCTCCTCCTGGAGACGCGCTGCCGCCTCGGGCGAACTGCTGAGCTCTTCGGGAAACACGGGCGGCGCCGCGGCGCCATCGCCTACCCAGCGGAACGTGTAGAGGGCGCCCTCCGGCGTGCGCGAGTAGTGCTCCAGCCCCTTCTTGAGCAGCCTGACGATCGTCGACTTCGCGCTGCCCACCGGACCGTGGAGCAGCAGGACACGGCGCTCGGGCCCGTAGCCCATCGCTGCCGCCTTGATGATCTGGACCAGCTTCATCAGCGGCACGTCGAGCCCGAAGACCGCATCCTGGCCGTCCTCGAACGGGTCCTCGAAGAACTTGTAGTGGGTGATCTTCTTCTTGTACTCGGTGTACTCCTCCGTCCCGAAAGAGACGATCATGTCGTACAACCGCTGGAAGGCATTGCGCGCGATGAGCGGGTTCTCATGCACCATGCCGAGATACTCGGAGAACGAGCCTTCCCAGTGGAGATCCTGATACCGCCGAGCATCCTGCTGCTCACGAATCAAGCCGATGATATCCAGTCCCGTCGCCGCCATCCTTGATCAGCCCCCTTCGGTCATGCGCTCGCAGTTTCGCTGGCCCTCGCGGCCACCATCCCCTACCCGACCCTGATGAGCGAGTTCCCGCTATTGGGTCTCCTCAGTTGAACTCCAGATCGTCGACCACCTGACGCAGCAAGCGGTCGACCGGGGAGGGAGGTACCGGGAAGAAGAAACGGTCGGACACTCTGTTCAAAGCGCGGCGTACCGCGCGAAAGCCGCCGGCCACTTCTCGATAGATGCGGGCGAGATCGTACTGGCCGGCCAGCTCACATTCGCTCGCCATGAGATAGCCCGTCGCACCCAGGCCGTCATAATAGTCGAGTCCAGGCGCGCCCTTGCGATGCACACGCGCGACCACGTAGTCGGGGAACAGACCCGAGAGCCACAGTGAGTAGTTGCCGAGGTGCGCCCGCAGTAGAAACTGCCGGCGCTCGGAACTTTCCCCCTCGATGTCGGTGACAAGATCCACCAGATAGCGGTACGTCCTGTCGTCGTAACGCGCGATCCTGTAAGCCCGGCCGGCAACGGCGAACTCGACCAGTAGCGCGGCCACATAGTCGGCGATGCTCGCATCGTCCAGCCCACCTTCGAGCAGCGTGCGTCGGACCATCACGTAGAAGGCGAGCTTGGGGGGGATGGCACCCACGCGGCGGCCCCGCATCAGCGCCGAGAAGGTCTCCGGGTGATCGAGCAGCGAGTCGAGGCCCTGCTCGACCAGCTGCCGTTCCCAGCGCTGCCGGCTGTGCCGCGTCCGTTCCTCCAGAATCCGCAAGAGGAGTTCGATCTCGGTGGATCCAAGCGAGGCGCGCAGGTTGGGAAGGATCACCGGCCACCCCCAAAAAAGAGTCAGCTATCGTACCGCCTGCCCCCCTCATCCCATCGTTCCGTACCCGGGAACCGATAGGGGGTGCCCCGACGGCGAAGAACTTTCATGCAGTTGGGAAGGCGAACAGGAGGGATGCGACACGCCTTATCAGTATGCCGGTATGCCGGCAAAGTTCCGCGCCGCCGCTGCTCCAGTCACTGAGGCGGGCCCAGAGAGGCAAGGCCGCCGATCACACTCCTGGCACGCTGGTGCGCTGGCCGGGCGTTTCGGTTTCTCGGCGGGCCGCCGCGATTCCTGCCTTCTCGTCGACCAGCATGAGCAGCACGAACCCGATGACGAAGAAGGCGATGATCGAGGCCATCGCGGTCCGGTGGCTGCCGGTGGCGGCGACGATGGTGCCGAAGGTGAAGGGGCCGGCGACGGAGGACAGCTTGCCCGAGAAGGCGAAGAAGCCGAAGAACTCGCCTTGCTTCTCCTCCGGGATCATGATGCCCAGCAGGCTGCGGCTCGCCGCCTGGTTCGGGCCCACCATCAATCCGATACCCACGACGGCGATCCAGAAGCCGGTGCGCGTCTCCGCGGTGGCGCCGATGATGGCTGCGATGGACAGGACTACCAGCGTGATGGCGATCGTCCACTTACCGCCGATCCAATCGTTGACGAAGCCGAGCGCGAAGGCGCCGACCGCAGCACAGATGTTGGCCGTGATCCCCAGCTTGACCAGGTCCGCTGTCTCCATGCCGAAGACGGAGCTGGCGTAGATGGCGCTCAGGAAGAAGAGGGTGACCAATCCGTCGTTATAGACCAGCCGCGCCAGCAGCAGTTTGGCGACTTCGCGATATCTCCTCAGGTGCTGGAACGTCTCGGCGACGCGGCGGAACCCCTGCCTGACATACGACGTGTCCGGCAGCGACGTGGGCCGGGCGCGCTCGCGCAGGAAGAGGAAGAGCGGTATCGAGAAGAGGCCGTACCACGCCACGACCAGCAGGTTCGTCGCCCGCACGTTGAAGTACCCATCTTCCGGGAGGAACTCGACCATGGCGAGTGCGATCAGCAGGGCCAGCAGGCCGCCGCCGACATATCCGGCCGCCCAGCCGTAGCCGGAGATGCGCCCGATGTTGTCGCGCGTGGCGATCTCGGGCAGAAAGGCGTTGTAGAAGGCCTGCGTGCCTTCGAAGCCGACGTTCGCCACCACGAACAGCACGGCGGCGAGCATCACCATCCCCGGCCCCATGAAGAAGAGGGTTGCCGTGAAGGCGAGCGCCTGTACTGTCGTCACGGCCAGGAAGGTCTTCTTGCGACCCGACGAGTCGGCGATCGCGCCCAGCACCGGCATCGACAGGGCGATGATGATCGCCGAGATGTTGACCGCGCGCGTCCAGAGCACCGTGCCCTGCACGCTATCGCCGACGATCACCCGGACGAAGAACTCGCTGAAGATGAACGTGACGATCAGCGTGGTGAACGCGGAGTTCGCGAAGTCGTAGAGACACCATGACGCGATCTCGCGCCGCCGCACCGGAGGGAAGCCACCGTTCACGAGGCCGCCTCCCGGGCCGCGGTTCGCCCGGCACCCTTCGCCTGCCAATCGGCCTCGATGGCGTCGAGCGCGACCGCCAGCGCCTCCCGCTGCGCCAACGCTCGATCACGCAGCTTGGGGCGGCGAAGGATTTGGAATAAGAGCTTCATGTCTTCCCACACCTCCACACGCCGCTCCCCCCAGCCCAGCGCGGCGAACCCGAGTAGCGGGAGTGCCAGCGCCGCCAGAATAGCGGCCAGCGCCCCCCCGAGCCAAGCGGCCAGCACGATCCAACCCACGTAGGTGACAGGGTAGGACACCTCACCAGCCAGGAACTTCACGGTCGCCACCGTCTCGCTGGGTGGCCTCAGCAGTCGCGCGGCGAGCCCCGAGAAGAGGTAGGGAAGACACCACGCGGCCGCCCCCAGCGCCGCCAGCGGCAGCGCCAGCACGAGCAGCGCGCCCCGCTGCAGAACGTCGCGAACCACGCGACCCGTCTCGTGCCGCGGCGGCACATCCACCTCGCCACCGCCCAGCCGCTCCAGTCGGCGGCGGTAGCGGCGCAGCGAGCGCGCGGTTCGCTCGAACCGCCCCGGATCGGCCGCCCGCAGCCAGGCGAACTGTTCCGCAAACCGCTGCAAACGGGGAAGCCGCGCGCGCAGAGCCTCACGATCCCGCCAGCCGGCCAGCCCCCGGACCCGAGCCTGAAGAACCTCTGCGGTCTCCACCAGCTCCCGATCCGACTCGGCCGCCAGGTTCAGCGTGTACCGCTCCAGCCCCCGGGCGATGGCGCGCGTGAGCGAGCGGACCGCCGTGGGGCGATCCGCCTCATACGCCTCCCGCCAATCGCTCACGGCTATCGGCACAGCCACGCCCACGGCGACACGGCTGCGGAAGCGCTGCCTGCGCTGGTAGGTGAGACCGATGGGGACGACCCTCACGCCCAGCCGCCAGCCGGAGCCCTCCTCGGCGGTCAGCGCCATGCGCGCCGCCCCCGTCTTCAACGGTGCGAGCGCCGGCCCGAAGTGGCATTTCCCCTCCGGGAACAGCATCAGGGCCGCACCGCCCCGCAGCGCCGCAACCGCTTCGTCGAAAACCTCCCGGTTCCGGTGCAGCTGGTCCGGATCGTCCTGGATTCGGTAGACGGGTAGCGTCTCCAGGGACCGCAGCACCGGCCCGAAGATCGGCATCGCGAACAGCGGGGCCTTGGCCAGGGTGCGGACCCGTCGCCGTGCCGCCCCCAGGACGAGCAGCGGATCCATGAGCATGTTGGGGTGATTCCCCACGACGACCAGCGGCCCCTCCGGGGTTCCGGGTCCGCTGCGTTCGACGCGGTAGAACACGCCAGCTGCCCAGACCGTCGCCCGAGTGATGGCGCGGCCGATCAAGCGCATCGGCAGCCACCCAGCTCGTCCAGGTGATCTGTTAGGGCGCTTCAAACCGATAGTTCCTATCACTAGCGAAAAAGCCCGACCGACTCCACCGGCGCCCCACGCCGTGGCAGATGGTCCCGCCCCCGGGAGCGCCGCGCCTGGCGCTGCCGGCACCGGCCCGGTATCTTGCCACTATCAAACGAATTAGAGGACCGGCCAGCAGCCGGGGCCAGTGGGTACAACTTGTGCAAACATGGACTTGAGTCGCACTACGCCTATCGCGCAAGTGGCGACCGTTCGGTCGCTGTTTCGCCCGTCCGGATCCCCCGGAGGGCGGCTCGTCTGCGGAGCCCGCTAAAGGAGGCAAAGATGTCGCTACAGGACAAACTCGCGGAGAAGATCGAGGCTTGGCGCCCGAGGACCACCAAGCTCCTCAAGGAGCACGGTGACGTCAAGGTCGGCGAGGTCACGATCTCCCAGGCCATCGGTGGCATGCGAGGCGTGAAATGCCTGGTCACCGATATCTCCTACCTCGACCCCAACGAGGGCATCCGTTTCCGCGGCTACACGATCCCGGAGACGCTCGCCAAGCTGCCCAAGGTCCCCGGCGCCGAGATGCCTTACGTCGAGGGCCACACCTGGCTGCTGCTGACCGGCGAGGTCCCGAGCAAGAAGGAGGTCGAGGAGCTGGCTGCCGAGTTCCGCAAGCGCAGCGAGGTGCCCAAGTACGTGTTCAACATGCTGCGCGCCATGTCGCCCGACACGCACCCGATGACGATGTTCTCGGCGGCGATACTGGCGTTGCAGCGGGACTCCGTGTTCGTGCGGCAGTATCAGGAGGGCCTTGACCGATACGACTACTGGAAGCCCACCCTCGAGGACGCCCTGAACCTGTGGGCCAAGCTACCGCAGCTGGGCGCATTCATCTACCGCCTGAAGTACAAGGGTGACAAGCAGATCAAGCCGGATCCCAAGCTCGACTTCGGCGGCAACTTCGCCCACATGATGGGGATCGATAAGCCGTACGACGACGTGGCACGACTCTACTTCATCCTGCATTCGGACCACGAGAGCGGCAACGTCAGCGCGCATGCGGGCCACCTGATCGCCAGCGCGCTGTCCGACGCCTACTACGCGTCCTCCGGCCTGATCAACGGGCTCGCCGGCCCGTTGCACGGCCTGGCCAACCAGGAGGTGCTGCGCTGGATCCAGGGCGTGATGGAGCAGATGGGCGGCAAGATCCCGACGGAAGAGGAGATGAAGCAGTTCGTGTGGGACACACTGAACTCGGGCCAGGTCATCCCGGGCTTTGGGCACGCGGTGCTGCGGAAGACCGACCCGCGCTACACGGAGCAGCGCAACTTCTGCCTCAAGCACCTGCCCGACGACCCGATCTTCAAGTACGTGGACATGCTGTTCAAGGTCGTCCCGCCGATCCTGCAGGAGCAGGGCAAGGCGAAGAACCCGTGGCCGAACGTGGACGCGCAGTCCGGCGTCATCCAGTGGTACTACGGCCTGACCGAGTACGACTTCTACACCGTACTGTTCGGCATCGGCCGTATACTCGGCGTCGTCTCGAACATCGTCTGGGACCGTGCGCTCGGCTATCCGATCGAGCGGCCGAAGTCGGTGACCACGGCGATGCTGGAGGACGTCGCCGGCATCAAGTAACAGCGTGCAACGGTGAGCGCCCGAGCCGCGCGGCCCGGGCGTTTGCCAGCGCGGCCGTGCAAGGGGATGTCTTCGGACATCCCCTTGTCTGCTTGTACGGATCCTGCGGCTCGCTCCGGTGGGGTTCGCTGGAGCTGCGGCGCGGCGCCTCTGCAGAGAAGGGGCTGTGCTGCTCTAGTCGGGCCCGGGCAACTCCGGCTCAGGCTCGACCAGTTCCGGCTCGCTACTGACGACCTGCTCGAGCGCGTCCATGACGCGCGCCTCGAACCAGACATCCCGACTCGCGCGGACCGTCTCCAGGGCCTCCACCGCCGAATAGGCACGGCGATGCGGGCGCCGCTCGGTGAGCGAACCGTAGTACTCGGCCAACCCGACGATCTGTGCCGCGAGCGGGATATCGCTTCCTCTCAGTCCCCGGGGATAGCCGGAGCCATCCAGCCGCTCGTGATGACAGCGGATGTAGCTTACGGCCCGGGCGATGTGTGACAGCGGCTCGAGGATGTTGGCGGCGATCTCGACGTGCTCCTTGACCTGCCGGTACTCCTCCTCGCTCAACTCGCCCTCTGTGTGCAAGATCGATTCCGGCACGGCGATCATGCCGATGTCATGCAGCAGTCCCGCCGTGCGGACATCCTCGATATCCCGCGCGTCGAAGCCCAGGTGCCGAGCCATCCTCCCGCAAAGGCTGGCGATCCGCTCACTGTGACCCTTCAGGTACGGGTCCTTCGCTTCCATGGCCCGCACCAGCGTCGACAGCGTCGCCACCGTCACCAACTCGAGCTCTTGAGAGCGCCGCTGCACCTCCTCCGTCCGCCGCGTGACCTCAGACCGCAGCCAGGTCTCCAGCTTGTCACGGTAATCGGCCTGCGCCCGGTGGCGTAAGGCGCGCGCGACAGACACGATCAGGTCGTCTGCGCTGATCGGTTTCTGCAGATAGTCGTCCACCCCGAGACGCAGCGACTCCACGGCGCTCTCCGTGTCCGCTGCACCGGTAAGGATGAGCACGGACAGGCTGGGATCCTCCTCGAGCGAGCGCCGTACCAGCTCCATGCCGCCCATGTCCGGCAACACGATGTCGGCGATCAAGAGCGCGACACCCGCCTGGCTGATGCGTGTGAACGCCTCCTGCGCCGATTCGAACGTCTCAACGGGATAGCCCTCGGCTTCGAGCACCTTGCGAAGGAAGCTCAACACGGACGGCTCATCATCCACGACGACGATGGGCGTGTCCTCCGGCGCTGGCAGGGCACCGCCGATGGGTGGCACGTCCTCGATGTGGATGGGACTCCGTTCCATGCTCGACTCGCTCGCCGCTGACGCCTGCGTGGGGCTCCCGCGCTTACGGCGGGTGTGAACGTTACACCACAATATCGCGCGAGGGTCCCGGACCGTCAGGCGCTGCCAACCGCCTCCAGGATTCGCTGCCGCTGGCCAGCCGTCAGCATGTCGCGCGCCACGACATCCCGCACAATGCGCGCAAGGAAAGAATAGCCCCGCGACTCCGCGGTCAGCCAGCGCGCCCATTCCAGCTCATCCAGCGCTGCGGCGAGGCTACCCGGATCCAGTCCGGTGGCGCGCTGCAGGGTGGACGCGTCCACCCGCTCAGCGAGTACTGCGGCCGCGGCGAGCGCCGCCTGCGCCTCCGAGGTGAGACGCCGGAACCCGACGCGCACGGCCGCGACGACGGCATCGGGCAGGTCGCCCGGCAGGGTCTGGTCGAGAGTCTGACACGGCGATGGCCAGGCACCCCCGGTCGAGGCGAGGTCGAGGCCCAGCGCGACGGCATGCAGGAGCTCTACCGCGAGGAGCGGCAGGCCGGCGGAGTCGGTACCGACCCGGCGGGCGACGCGGTCGAGGTCCACCCCGCGGTAAGTGGGCAGCGCCCAGCGGGCCAGGGCGCGCAGCGCCACCACCGATAGTGGTGACACGCGAACCACGACACCGCTCAGCTCACGGCCCAGACGCGCGCGCAGCTCCGTCAGCTCGGCGGGCTCTGCGTGTGGCGCCGCCGTGAGCAGGAAGCACAGCGGCGCCTGCTCCAGGTCACGCAGCACGGCACCCAGAGCCAGGAGCGAGTCTCGATCCAGCCAGTGCGCATCGTCAACGAGAACGAGCATCGAACCTTCAGCGCTCAGCGCGCGCAGCACCTCCGTGAGTGCACGGGCCAGCGGCAGCGGTCCGACATCTCCCGGCTCCCGGCCGAACCGTTCAGCCCACTCCGGCAGCTCTGCGGCGAAGGCCGCGAGCGCGGCCTTGGGCGCGGCCGCCAAGCCGGGGCAGTCCGGCGGCGTCCCTCTTGCCACTGCCAGCACACCGCTCCAGGGCGCCGTCACGTCGGCCTCCACGGCACGTGTCGTGGCCACGATGGCGCCATCCAGCCGTGTGCGCGCCACCAGCTCCTCCGCCAAGCGCGTCTTCCCCGTGCCCGGGTCCCCCTCGATCACAGCCAACGTCGCCAGGCCCTGATCCCGGCAGGCGGCCCAGGCGCCCAGCAACTCCGCCAGCTCCTCCTCGCGCTCCAGTAGCGGCGTGCGCC